>Ga0308394_1001060_pt1 | contig 13402 bp, 14 predicted proteins | sample Hotspr2Sampleme2_FD_202366 | JGI IMG/M metagenome (GOLD analysis project Ga0308394, IMG submission 202366) | Hot spring phototrophic mat microbial communities from Mushroom Spring, Yellowstone National Park, Wyoming, United States - 20050701_me2 ...
GGCTGTCCTCCTGCGGCCGACATGCACTGCACCGGGGACGGGCCGCTCCGCCCCGGTGGGGACGATGCGCTGGGGCGACCGTTGCGCGACGGGCGCCGCTTCGTGGCGCGCCACTGCTGTACGACGCTTGCGATCGCGCGTGGTCGAGCGGCGTGCTGATCTCAGCGCGTCACCGCAGCCTCGGGCCCCTGAGGGGTGACCGGGTGTTCGATCGGGAAGGGTGCGCGACAGACGGTTGGGGTAGCCCCTGGCTCAACGGTGGTCGATCGTCGCGAGCACGCCGGTCAAGCGTTGGACTTGCGGGTTGGCGCGGTCGAAGCCGTCCGGTGCGCGGACAACGATCACCCAGGGACGCCCCTGGCCGTCCCGATAGTGATAGGCGCGGATGCGACCATTTGGGTCGAGCTGGTAGACCTCGGCCTCGTACTGGTTGCCGATGACGACCGAGCCCTGAGGCATGCCGTCGAGGAAGTCAGGGTGCGGCGCGTACTCGGAGTCGAGGCGCAGGATCTCCATCCAGATCCCGCCGGGTGGGATGCCGTCGAGGCTCTTCGTATTGAACCAGTCAGCGACCACCTCGGGGCTCGGACCATTCTGGACCATCAGTTCGCTCATCAGGATCCAGTAGCAGTGACAGGAGCGGAGATTGTATTCTGGAGCCTCCGGTGTGGTGATGACGAGCCAGTGCGGTGGGTGCTGGAAGCGGATGTAACCGGGGTCCTCGTAGGTCGGCCAGTCCGGGATGACGGCTGGGCCGGGTGTGGGTTCCGGCTGCGGAGTGGGCGTCACGGCCCGCGGCGCGACCGGTGCAGCGGTGGGTGTCTCGCGCGGAGCGGCCTGCATGGTCGTCGTGCTCGCCGAGCTGGCTGCTGGCGGGGTGAGGATCTGTCCCTGCGCACGTTGCGGGGTCGGTGTCGCGGTGCTGAGGAGACCGTACTGAAAGGCGAGATAGCCGATGAGACCTCCGCCGGCCACCGCGAGGACGAGGAGCAGGAGACCGAGGCAACCGAAGCCGATGAACCGTGCTGGGGAACGGCGACGCTCCATGGCGTGCTCTCCTCGCTCAGCTCGGGTGCTGGATGCTGGCAACGATCTGGCCGAGCATGGCCAAGTGCTGCGTATCTTGCTCGAACGGCGTGCCGAAATAGGCGATCAGGCACCACTGCCGACCCCGGTCGTCCTGGTAGAGGTAGGTGATGACCTGCCCGCTGGGCCAGTCGGTATAGGGAGCGCTGAAGTAGAGCTGCGCGTGGTAGCGCCCGCCGACGATGTCTTCACCATCGGGCGGGCGACCGAAGTCGGGTGGCTGGTCGGCGAAGGGGAGCGCGACGATGAAGAGATCGACGACCATTTCCCCGGCCGGCACCTCGTGTGCGGCACCCGATCCGGGCGGAGCCCAGGCGATCCGTCCGCTCGGCAGTTGGCCGGGATCGAACGTGACGAGCGTGATATTGCAACAGATCTTTTCTTCATAAAAGAAGTTCCAGCCACCGGGAACCGCTAGGCGCACCTGGCCGGAGGGGTCGTCGAACCACTGCCAACCAGCAGGTAGCCCACCGCTCGACTGACCGGTGCTGGGGGACGGCGTACCCCGCGGCGCGGGCTGGACCGCAGTTGCCGGGGTGAGCGAGCCGGATCCGACCGTCGCGGTGCGGGCTGGCCGAGCAGCGGGCGTGGTCGCGGCCATCTGGGGCGTCGGTGTCCACCGGGTGACCGTGAGGAACGCGTAGGTTCCCGCGGCGGCGACCAGGCAGACGCAGGCCAGGACGAGTGCACCGCCACAACCGATCAGGACCCACCGCCAGGGAAAGCCACCACTGTCGCCGGCTGGCTCGACCGAGTAGACGAGCGGTCGGTCGGGCGGAGCAGGTTCGGTCAGGCGCGGCCCCTCGTCCATCGTCCACCCCCTCAGCAGGTCCTCCTGCCGTGCGGGTCGGCTTCTTGCTGCGCAAGCCTGTCGGTGCGAGCGTGAACCAGCGCACCGAAGAGAGGGCGTCTCGCCCTCATTTTCGGCCTGAGCAGTCTGCCTGTCAAGGAGGGACTCTACCGGAAACCAGATGGCAGGGAACGAGCGTGCTCGAATAGCGAGAGTACTCCGCGGGCACGCTGAGGCCTCGATCACTCGAGTTGGGGGCCCGGTCACGAGGGATCGAGCCTGGTCGGTGACGCCACGCGGTGTTTCGTGCGTGTGGGAGGAAGAGTGCGAGCGTTTCCCAGGTCGCAGCCATTCGTGCGAGATGGGTGGGTATGCGGGGGGGGGGCGGCCAGTGACCCGGGTCATCGACCTGGCGTGTCGCTCGATCGGCGCTGTGGCGTGCTCACGAGTGAGGCGTTCTCCCACCTCGGGTGGAGTCGATCGTCTTCGCGCCACTATGAGGATGACTGGCCCTGGTGGGCTGGCGGCTCGGGCACGCCCGACCCCTACGGTGCCGTGGTACCGCCCGAGCGTGGCTCACAAATGCCCGACCGAGGATGTGTTGCGCGAACATGTCGGGGCGACCCGTGCGTCGCCCGCTGCGCCTTTCGGCGCGGCACACCCAGGCGGCGTGTATCGGCCGCATCCGCGATCCGGACGGCAGAATCGGCATCGCCCCGCCACAGGATTGCCGGCCCTCTGAGCCGGCGGGTCGGGCAACGCCCGACCCCTACAGGGGGATAGGGACCTCCTGCCGCGGCCGACATGCATTGCACCGGGCGGCGTCGCCCACACTGTGTAGGGGCGAGGCGCCGCCTCGCCCGGCGCGCTGCAGGCGCGGCACACCCACGCGGCTTAGATCGACCACGTTCACGTTCCGGACGGCTCGATGGATACGCGTCGGAGGAAGGCGCGTCGGAAGAGCTTGGCCGGGTTGCGCGCACGTCGTCGGTGGCCCGCATTCCCGTGCTGGTTCGAGCGTGGGTATCATCATGCCGGAGGAGCCCGCGGCTGGCTGGTCGCGGATTTCCCGGCAGGGAGACCCGAGTGAGCGAGTGCCTCCGACGATCGCGGGCCTGGTCGATACTCGTGGCCGGTGCACTCGGCTGGAGTCTCGTGACCTGCTGGTTGGTGGCCCAGTCGGTACCGGCCCATGATGCGCAACGGTATCTCCTGGTGCACGGGGACCATGCGCCTGTGGAAGCACGCTGGCACGCGTCTCCGCACGAGCTTGCGTTCCCGATGGGAGGGATGACGGTCCTGGTTCTGTGGTGCCCAGTGGCCGGCGTCCTTCTCGCTTGGCTGTGGAGACGTGTTCTCGCGGTGCGTCTCTTTGCGCTCGGCACCCGCGAACCCGTTCTGTGCGTCCGGCCGCGCGCGCCGGACCCGTTCCCGAACGCCCCGTCACTGTTCGCTTCCTGCTGCCTCCACAATTGATCCTCCCGCCGAGGAGTCACGGGCGGCCGTAACGGTCTCCATGCGGCGTGGTTCGATCGAGCGGGAGGAGCCCAAACGATGATGCGCTTTGCTCCATTATTGCTGGCCCGGCGCTGGACCCGCCGTGGCCTGTTTCAGGTGATGACTGGGAGCGTGCTCCTGGCGGTGGCCTGCAGTCGGCGACCGGTCGCACCCACCCCGAGTCCGCAACCGGCTGCGGAGCCGACGGTCACGGTGCTGCCGACTCGATCAGGCGGATCAGCAGCCGGTCCGATCCGGGAGTACACCATCGAGGCGGTGGAGGCGGAAATCGAACTCGCTGGTCGGCGGGTGCGCACGTTCACCTATGGAGGTCAGGTTCCGGGTCCGGAGCTGCGTGTTCGGGAGGGCGAGACGCTGCGCGTCCTGCTGGAGAACCGGCTCCCTGAGCCGACGACGATCCACTGGCACAGTATCCCGGTCCCCAATGCGATGGACGGGGTGCCGGAGGTCACGCAGCCAGCGGTTCCGCCTGGAGAGCGCTACCTCTACGAGTTCCCTGTGCCGGTGCCCGGAACCTATTTCTACCATACCCACGTCGGCCTGCAGCTTGATCGTGGGCTGGTGGGTGCACTCATCGTCGAGCCAGGGCACGAGGAACTAGCCTATGACCGCGAGGTGGTGCTGGTGCTCGACGACTGGCTAGATGGGATCGCCGGGACACCCGAGGAAGTGCTGCGGCAGCTGGTCGATGCTGGCCACGGTGGACACGGCATGGGACATGGGGCGATGCCGGGTGGAAGCATGCCTGGCATGGGAACGATGCCCGGAATGGCCGGAACGAGCGGTGAGCCGCCCGAGGTCGAACCGGATCTCGTCTATCCGTTGTACGTGGTCAATGGGCGTCCACTGGAGCATCCCTTCGAGTTCGTCGGCAAGCGCGGGGATCTCCTCCGGCTGCGGCTCGTCAACGCGGCATCAGCGACCATCTTCCGCGTCGCGCTCGCTGGACATCGCTTCACCGTCGTGCAGGCCGATGGACAGCCGATCGAGCCGCTCGAAGGGGACGCTCTGCGGATCGGAATGGGTGAGCGGTACGATCTCCTCGTCCGCTTGGACAATCCTGGCATCTGGCCGCTCGTGGCCTGGGCCGAAGGGACGGATCGTGCAGCGCAGGCGGTACTGCGCTACGAGGGGGCGAGCGGCCAAGTGCCGGCAAGGGTGACGCGACCGCGGGAATTGTCGGGGAGCTCGTGCACGGGCTACGCTGTCGGGCGCGCTCGGCGGGGGCGGAGTTCGTTCCCGATGTCGAGCGGCCGATCGTGCCGGGTGGCGGGATGGGTCAGTATGTCTGGACAATCGATGGGCAAGCCTATCCTGCTGCGGAGCCGATCCGGGTGCGGCGAGGCCAGCGGGTACGCTTCCGGTTGCAGAACATGACCACGATGCCGCATCCCATGCACCTGCACGGTCACTTCTTCCGCGTGGGCGAGAGCGCGACGGCCCCGGTGCGGGATACCGTGCTCGTCGATCCGATGCGGGAAGTAGTGTTGGACTGGATCGCGGAGAACCCGGGTCGGTGGGCGTTCCACTGCCATCACCTCTACCATCAGGAAACCGGGATGATGCGGATCGTCGAGGTCACCTGAGTAGAACAGCCGGCGCGGTATCCTCCGCGCCGGCTCCCGCTCGTTCCTCCTGGCGGGCTGGCACGTTCGACCGCCGAGAGGTTCCGACACCCGTCAAACGAAGCAGTTGTCCGGATCCATGCGACCGCCCGGAACGATGGAGACGGCCCCATCGATCGGGATCGCGGCACTAGTGAGGTAACCAGCCTCCGGACTGGCCAGGTAGACCACGAGACTCGCAATTTCCTCCGGAGTTCCAACACGCAGCGCGGGGATAGTCGGGGCCAGCCTGGCGATCCGCTCGTCTGGCCAGAGAGCTGCCAGCTTGGGGGGTGAGGACGAAGCCGGGCGGAATGGCGTTGACCGTGATGCCGTGTTGGGCGACCTCGGTGGCGAGGTGGTGGGTGAAGCCATAGAGCGCTTCCTTGGTGGCCACATACGGCGTCCCGTGCAGGACACTGGCGCGAATGGCAGCGATGTTGGACACGTTGATGATGCGCCCGAACTTGCGACGACGCATGTCGCGGACAGCCGCTCGGCTGAGGTAGAAGGGAGCGTGGACATTGACGGCGACGCTCCGCTGCCACTCTTCGGTCGGGATTTCGTCGGGACGATAGGCACAGGAATGATACTCGGCTTTGTTGACGAGGATATCGATCTTACCGAACCGTTCGATGACGTGGGCGACGAGCTGGTCGGCCTGCTCCGGATCGGCGACATCGGCTGGCAGCGCTTCGGCAACCAGGCCGAGGGCGCGGATCATGCTGGCCGTCGCTTCCGCGTCTTCCAGTGCGAGATCGTTCACTGCCACCTGAGCGTTAGCTTGTGCCAGGACTCGTGCGATCGCTGCGCCGAGCCCCCCACGTTCCCCTCCGCCGGCACCGGTCACCAATGCGACGAGCCCGCTGAGATCGCACAGTTGTCCGAACATCATCATCACGATCGGCTCCTTTCCCGTGAGAGTTCGTCGTGCCCACTGCTGGACGACACGTCAGTCTCCGGTATCCTTTCCGCTCCGTCGCTTCAGTTCAGCGAAGTCGCCGATGCCGTTGGAGACACCGCGATCGACCGGGATCGCCGCACCGGAAATCGCCGTCATGTTGGGGTGGCACAGATAGGCGACGATTCAGCCCAGTTCCTCCTCGGGGTGGATCGCGCGATGCGGGCCTTCACCTTGGACCCAGTCGGGGCGCAGACGCAACACGCGCGGGTTGAGGAGACCGGTCGGCATCAGCGCGTTGACTGTGACGCCATACTGGGCGACCTCGGAGGCCATCTGCCGGGTGAGGCCGAGCAGCCCCGTCTTCGCGGTGGTGTAGGTGACGCCGCCGACGAAGCCGGTACGGACAGCGGCGAAGGAGGAAATGTTGACGATGCGGCCGAAGCGCTGGGGAATCATGTAACGGAGCGCAGCACGACTCATGGAGAAGGGGCCATCGAGGTCGACGGCGAGCTGGTGGTGCCAGATCTCGTTGGGGAGGCGCTCGACCGCTGGGATGAGACCACTGATCGCCGCGTTGTTGACCAGAATGTCGATCCGACCGAAATGGCGGACGACTTCATCGACCATCCGATCGGCGTCGTTCAGGTCGGAGACATCGCCGACGACAGCGATCGCCTCGCGACCAAGCTGGCGAATCTGCTCGACAGTAGCCCTGGCGAATTCTTCCGAAAGGTCGTTCACGGCGATGCGGGCACCGCAACGGGCGAGTTGGCGAGCGATCCCAGCTCCGCCGCCGCCGTCCTCGCCGCGTCCCGCTCCAGTGACGAGGGCAACCATTCCCGCGAGCCACCGTTCTTCGACCATGATCCACGTGCTCCTTTCTCTTTACCCGATGCGTTCTCGATCGGACTCGCGTGGTCCGTGCTCAGATGGCGGAGTGGAGAGTCCAGCGCGTCAGCGGGAATTCGGTCGGTGGATCGACTCGCCAGGAGGTCGGGAGCATGCTGGGTTGTGTTGGCGTGGTTGCGGGAGAGTATGCTCCCTCGTTCTCTGCTCGATGCCCCGGTTGGATCGGCTGCGCCAGGACAGCGCTGATCGCGGTCATGCCACAGAGTTGGTACGGCGGGGAATGGGAAGATCGTTGCTGAGTGGCTCGCGGTCGGACTCCCCCGCTTGCCGTGTCTCGAACTGAGCGGCATCCGCTTCCGCTCTTCTCGTGACTGCTCTGATGAGCCGACGCTGGAAACACGCTGGTTCGCCGAGAATGAATTTCGTCCTGAAGTGTAGCGACAGGAGCGGTGACGGCGCAAGTGAGCCGGAATGGGAGTCGCGGATGCGGCAGGTCGCCTGCCGAAGAGCCTGGGGACCAGGAGATCGAGCCCGGGGTCGTTCCAAGCGACGACGGAGCGGTCCTGGTCGTCGATCCGGTGCCGGAGCAGAGAGCGATGGGGGAGGGCTGTCGTGTGAGAAACAGCATCGAGGCTGAGTCGATCGCGAGACGGTCCGAGGCGAACGAGCGCGTTGCGTCGAAAAGGACGGGTGCCCGGTCGAGCGCTGGGTGAGCACCCGCAGGATGTATCCCGGAGACGACGGAACCGTTCAACCCTGGCACGAGGAGGACGCGGGCAGCGAGGGCGACCGCGAACGTCCAAGGGATCTCTGGTGACTGACGATCGCCGAGCGCTCCGGCCAGGACATGGGACGCTGGGCATAGCACCAGGCAGACAGCTGGTAGTGCGAGGGTCGAACCGAAGAGCCTGGCGGTGGCCTGTATCGGGCGCTGGCGGGCGACAAGAGCGGACGACGAACCAGTTGGTCGGCGACCAGAACTATGGCCAGCGTGTTTGGGCGCATGGAGACGGTCGTGTACCAGCGTTCCTGCTCCGTGCGGCGGAGCGCTCGCTGCGACCGGTCCGGGTCTCGTTCAGCGGTAGCGGTCCACGAATAGAGGTCGAGCAGGAGCGAGCTGGCTCGCTCACCGGGCACGCTGTCGCCGACGACCGGTGCACGATCGCAGAACGATACCCGACTCGCCGAATGGCGGCAGACCACTGCCTACGCTGGCAGGGACGGATCGGGAGCGTCGCGTCCGCTGCGGCAGTGCAGGTGGTGCCTGGTCGGGTGGCGCTGGCAGGAGAAGGACGCGTGTCGTGCTGTCGTCCATCGTTGACAGGGAGTCGAAGATCATTTACTATCCTGGAGAAAGTAATGGAGGTTCGCATGGAGACACAACTGATCGTCCGTGTCCGCGAGCGACGACGGTCCTGTGGACTCAGCCAGCAACAGTTGGCGGAGCGAGCGGGGATCAGTCGGCAGACGCTGGTGGCGATCGAGGCGGGTCGGCTGACGCCGAGTGTGGCGGTCGCGCTGCGGCTGGCTCGCGCACTCGGCTGTGCGGTCGAAGAGCTTTTCAGCTTCGCGGAACCGCCGCTGCTCGAGGCACAGCTGGCGCTCAGTGAGCGCTGGACAGTACCGATCCCCTCGCGCGTGCGCCTGGGGCGTGTCGGCGAGACGTTCGTCGCCTGGCCGGTCCGGGACGATACCGGTGAGGCCGAAGGAATGATTCGAGAGCGTGCGGGTGAGCGCGTCACGGTGGAGCCGCTCGTCGATCCAGCGACGCTGGAACGGAGCCTCGTCCTGGCTGGCTGCGACCCGGCGCTGGCGATGCTGGCTGCTCACCTCAAGCGCTGGCATCGGGATCTCCGCGTCGTCTGGGTGCCGCTCGGGAGTCGGACGGCGCTCCAGGCCCTGGCACGAGGGTGGGTGCACATTGCGGGCACGCATCTCTGGGATCCGGATACTGGCGAATTCAATCTTTCGGAAGTACGGCATCAACTCGTCGGCCGGCCAGTCGCGGTCGTCACGCTGTCCCGCTGGGTGGAAGGCCTGGGGTTAGCCCCAGGTAACCCGAAACGTATTCGCTCGGTCGGCGATCTCGTCAAGCCGGGCGTATCGATCGTGAACCGGGAGCCGGGTTCCGGCAGCCGTATCGTGCTCGATCGCTTCCTGGCCCAGGAAGCGATCGAGCCTGCCATGCTGCGTGGCTACGAGCGTGAGCTTGCTGGGCACCGGGCAGTGGCGGAAGCAGTGGCGAACGGGCTGGCTGATGCTGGGCCAATCGTGTACCCGGTCACGCGGGCGCACGGACTGGATTTCGTGCCGTTGCTCGAGGAACGCTACGACCTCGTCGTCCCCCTGAGCGTTCTCGATTGGTCACCGGTGCGCGATCTCCTCGAGCTTCTGACCTCGCGTCCGGTGCGGCGCGAGCTGGAGGCGAGCGGCTACGCCGTGCAGGAGAGCGGCACGATCGTCGCCACGTTCGGTCAGCGCTGACGGCTTACCGGCGAAGGAGGAGCAGTGCGGTTCGAGCGGTGGAGTGCACGACGGGCGTTGTTGCTCGTTCTCGTTCTCGCCAGCCTGGTGAGCTGCGGAGGCCGGTCGACCCCTGCAGCGGAACGCGCGCCGAGTACCATGCGTTCGACGGAAGGCGAGAACGCCCAGTTGGTCGTCTTCGCGGCCTCGTCGTTGCTGGGGCCCTTCGAGCAGCTCGGAGAAGCGTTCCGGTCTCGCCACCCGTCGGTCGCGGTCTCCTTCAACTTCGCAGGCTCGGCACAGCTGGTCGCGCAGCTGGAGCAGGGTGCTCTCGCCGATGTCGCGGCTTTCGCTGATTCCGACAATATGCGGCGCGCCCAGGCGGCTGGTCTGATTCGCGGCGAGCCGGTCGTCTTCGCTCGGAACCGGCTCGCTCTCGTCGTACCAGCGAGCAACCCGGCTGGGATCGAGCGTTTGGCAGACCTGGCGCGCCCCGGTGTGAAGGTGGTCCTTGCGCACGAGAATGTCCCGGCCGGGCGGTATGCTCGGACAATGCTGACTCGTGCCAGCCAGCGACCGGACCATGGTCCGGACTTCGCCCAGCGGGTGCTCGCCAATGTCGTGTCGCAGGAAGTGAACGTCAAGCAGGTCTTGGCCAAAGTCGCGCTCGGCGAGGCAGATGTCGGTATCGTCTACGTCACTGACATCGAGGCTGCTGGCCCCAGCGTCCGGGCTCTCGAGATCCCGAGCGAGCTGAACGTGATCGCCTGTTATCCGATCGCCGTGGCAGCGGCGAGCCAGCAGCCAGCGCTGGCGGATGAGTTTATCGCGCTCGTTCGTTCGGAAACCGGCCAACAGCTCCTCGCCCAGTACGGTTTCGAGCCGGTAAGCAGAAACCTGAGCGAGCCAGGGAGTTGCGGATGACGCGGGTCGTGGAGACAGTCCGGTTGAGTGGAGGCGTAGTGCGGCGTGGTGCGCTAGCCTGGGTGAATCCGGGTCGTCTCTTTCTCCTGGTCCCGGTCGTTGTCTCGCTCGGCTTCTTGATCGCGCCGCTCGTCGCGCTGCTCGTCCGCGCGCTCGGTATCGGCGATGTGGTTCGGTACGCGCGCGACCCGTTCTTTCTCGATGCCCTCCGCCTCACGCTCTTGACCAGTCTGGCGACGGTTGGCCTGGCGCTCCTCTTCGGGACACCGGTTGCCTGGATCCTGGCGCGCTGGACCTTTCCTGGCCGTCGACTGATCGAAGTCGCGGTCGGTCTGCCGATCGTGCTGCCGCCGATCGTGGTGGGCGTAGCGTTGCTCATGTTGTTCGGGCGCATGGGGTTGCTCGGGCGGTACTTGGATCCCTTCGGGATCCAGATCCCGTTCACGACGCTGGCAGTGGTGATCGCGCAACTGTTCACGGCGACCCCCTTCTACATCCGGACAGCACTGGAAGGGTTCGCCAGCGTTCCAGCGAACCTGGAAGAAGCCGCGCTGGTGGACGGGTGCAGCCAGCTGCAAGCGTTCCGCTCGGTTACCTTCCCGCTCGCCTTGCCCGCGCTCGTCAGCGGGCTCACGCTGTGCTGGGCCAAAGCGGTCTCGGAGTTCGGGGCGACGCTGCTCTTCGCGGGGAACTTCCGCGGGCGGACGCAGACCTTGTCGCTCGCGATTTGGACGGCGATGGAGGTGGATCTGTGGGAGGCGGTCGCAATAGCCGCCATGCTGCTGCTCGTCAGTCTGCTGATCTTCCTGCTGGTGGAGAGGCTGCCGAGGGCGCGGCAGCTGTCTTGACGCGGTGCGTTGTGCTCGGCATCGGCGATGTGGCCTCAGCGGTGGCGCACCGGTTGTGGACGGCGGGATCGCTGGTCGTGATCGTCAGTGAACCGTGGCCGACGGTTACCCGTCGCGGCATGGCTTTCGCCGATGCCGTGTTCGATGGCTACGCGGTCCTCGAGGGGGTGGTCGCCCGACGGGTCGAGACGAAGGGAGAGGTGGAGGCGCTCTGGGAGGAGAGACGTGCTATCCCGATCCTGGTGCGCCGAGACCCGCTCGAGGCGGTCGAGGAACTCGCTCCTCGGGTCCTCGTGGATGCGCGGATGCGCAAGCATGCTGCGGTGCAGCCGCACCTGTGCGGGCGTGCTCGGCTCACGGTCGGCTTGGGGCCCGGTTTCGTCGCCGGTGAGCAGGTCGACGTGGCGATCGAGACGAGCTGGGAGGAGCTGGGCCGGATTCGTTGGGAGGGAGCGAACCGGCCGCACGCGGGTGAGCCGCGGGCGATCGCCGGGGTGCAGCGCGAGCGGTACGTCTATGCGCCGATGAGCGGTCTCTGGCGGACGGAGCGGCAACTCGGCGAATCGGTTGTGGCTGGAGAGCCGGTGGCGCGCCTGGTCGGGGCGAACGGTGAAGAGATGGGCATCGTGGCACCGATCGCTGGGCTGATCCGCGGGCTCACCCGGGATGGTGTACCGGTGGAGCAGGGGATGAAGGTCCTCGAGATCGATCCGCGAGGGCTGGGCGGGCAGTGGCGGGGAATCGGTGAACGGCCGCGTCGGATCGCGGAAGGGGTGGTCGAGGCTGTCCAGCTGGCGGAGACCGCACTGAGGAGTGGGTAGCTACTCGGGTACCGCCTGCTTTGTCCGACAGTCCGTGTCGCACAGAGGGCGAGGAACAGTAACCCGTCGACGAGCGGGGTTTTCCACCACCGGTGATGCCTGTCCGTGCTGGGAAGCGGCTGAGTGCCTCTCGCCTCGTCGGGATCGAGCGGTGCGTGGCGGACCGGTCCAGGTAGGCCGGCACATCCCGTCATGGCCAGGCAACAGCCACCGGAGTCTGTCCGATAACCGTGGAGGGTGCGCGGACGGGAATGCCGGGCCGAGGGCCCAGCGGGCGATGCAGCGCGTTGCCCCTACAACGTTGGGCGGATCGCCCGTTCGGGTGCCGCCCGGCCACGGTTCAGTGGGACGCCCCGGCTCGGAAGGGGTCAGGCGGTGCCTGACCCGCCGGCCCGTCAGGGCCGGGAATGCCGACGTGGGGCGATGGTCACGGTGCCGGTGGGATCGTGGACGTAGTCGATGCACGCCAGGGGAATCAGCGGTGCCCATGGCGCGGTGGGCGAGGCAGCGCCTCGCCCCTACAAGGGGTGGGCGGTGTGTCGCCGGTGCGGCATTGGTGCGGCACGGGTTGGCGCCACCGTCCCCGTCCTGTAGGGGTCAGGCGGTGCCTGACCCTCCGGCCCGGAGGGTCGGTCGACCCACGCCGATGGTCGCGGCAGTGCGGTTGCCGATCCCCGTGCGGACGGTCGGGCACGATGCATGACCGCGCCGCAGGCGCGGCGGGCGAGGCAGCGCCTCACCCCTCCATGATGCGGCGCTGCATCGCCGGTGCGACCGATACCGGCCACCGGTCGGTATCACACCGGCCTCCCTGGCCCACCAGGGCCGGGGACGGGGGTCCTGCGCTGACCGGAACAGCGTCATGGATGAGCGAGCACAACACGCCGCTGACCAGCGTCGCGATTCACGCGTTCGCACTGGATACTCCGCAGCCGGCGGTTCCGAATGAGAATCGGGTGCGCCGTGCTGCTCTGACGATGCCGTTGGGCGGCCTTGCGATGAAGCAGCAGGATCATGAACCGCACTGGGAAGAGTGCGAGCATGATGATGCGCGCGTGAGCGTCTCGGCGGATCGCTGGTGCGGTGAGGACGAGCGCCCTCGTGCTGTCCGAGCGAGCGACGCGGCGCTGTAGGGCGCGCCAAAGGTGCTGACGGGGTAGGCACTGTCCCCTGCACACGGTGCGATCGTTCGAGCGACTTGCGCGGAACGAGACGATCGCGTTCACTTGCGGCAGGATGAATCGGTACGAATCCCATCGTCGGTCAACGTCACCGTGGAGCGTGGGCTCGATGCAGGCGATCGAACAGCGGGAACGTCTCCTGACAACCGAGGATCTCGAGGGACTCCCCGGACAGCCGGGACTTCGGTACGAGCTGGACGAAGGGAAGCTGGTGGAGATGCCGGGCGCTGGGGCTCTGCATAACTTGATCGTCGGTCTGGTCTACCGGCTTCTCTTCGCGTTCGTGAGTCAGAAGCGACTGGGGCTGGTGTTCTGCGACGGAGCAGCGTTCGTGCTCCGTCGTGATCCGGACACGGTGCGGATACCGGATGTGTCGGTGGTGCGGCGGGACCGGGTGCCGGCGGCGGGGATCCC
>Ga0308394_1001066_pt1 | contig 13371 bp, 6 predicted proteins | sample Hotspr2Sampleme2_FD_202366 | JGI IMG/M metagenome (GOLD analysis project Ga0308394, IMG submission 202366) | Hot spring phototrophic mat microbial communities from Mushroom Spring, Yellowstone National Park, Wyoming, United States - 20050701_me2 ...
TTTGTAGCGTTTAATGTCTCTGCCGCGTAAAATGGGCTTGATAATTTCTGCACTTTTGGGGTCTTGGGCAATGAGTTCGTCTTTCTTTTTGCCATCAATGATAAACGCCTCGTTGTAACCTGTTTTTATTCCATAGTTAATTTGTATATCCCAATTTTTTAGGGGCTTGCCTTTTTTTTCAATTTTTTGTTTGATGCGTTGTTCTAATTCATTAGCAATCGTCCAAGCGTCATCGGAGAGTTGGGTAAGGGTAGTCCAACGGTCTGCAAAGGCATCAAAGGAAGTAATATTTTTTTCTTTGGTAAGGTCAAGGGCTTTGAGTTGGTAATGGGTAGGTTTTTGGGTAGTTTTTTGGATAATGAGAATATTGGTATCAACGGTAGCCGATTCGAACACGCCGCTGCCGAGGTCAATGAGTTTTAAGGGGTTATGTTGGCAAAAGAAGGCACGGGTAGATTTGCCGTATCCTGCCCGCATCCATTTGTTAGAAGTAATGTAAGTGAGAATGCCGTTGGGTTTAAGGAGTTGAATACCTTTTTCGTAGAAAAGCGAATAGATATCGCCTGTACGTTCGAAGGTTAGGAAGCCTTGTTTTTCATATTCTTTGGCGAGTTTGCCGCTGTTTTTTTGTAGCTGTATGTAAGGCGGGTTACCGATTACGATATCGAAGCCTGGGTTGGGGTTAATCCATTCATTGAGTATTTCGGGGAAGTCTAATTTCCAGTCGAAGAAATTTAAATCACCTCCAACTCCTTCTTGCGGGGGGGAATTTTTGAGTTTTTTGAGTTGTTCTATACTTTTTTTCCAGCTGAGGGTTTGCAAATAGCGTTGGGTTTGTTCAACTAATTTTTTGCCTGTGCTGTTGGGTTGGTTTTCTATGCCTTTGGTGGCAACCAACAATTCTAATTGATTGATGAGCAAGTCGATTTTGAGTTGTCGGATTTGGGGGGCTAAATTTTTTTTGTCGCTATCGGGTTTAAAGAATTGTTTTTGTTTTTGGCTAATTTTTTGCAGGATAGTTATTTTTTCTTCTAGGTATTTTTGTCCGAAAGCACCTTCTTTGGTGATATCGGTAGACCAGTCTAGTTCTATGATGTCATCTGCTAATTTACTGACTAAGCTGTTTCCCACTACGATTTTGTAGTCGAGGTTGGGGAGGGGTTTGGGGTTTTCTTCATCTACAACGAGCGAGAGCCAGAAACGGAGTCGGGCGATATCTACGGCACCTTTTTCTATATCTACGCCGTAGATGGAGTTTTGAATGATGTTGAGTTTTACATCGGAAGCGGGGAAATCGAGAAGATTGCCGTGTTCAGAGTGCCAGAGGGTTTGTTTGGCGGTAAAAATTTCTTGCAACAAGCCCATCGGGAAAGCTCCTGAGCCGATGGCGGGGTCGCAGATTTTCACGGTGTCGAGCAAGTGGTTGAGGTGTTCGAGTTCTTTTTGGGTGAGGGCGTGGGCTTCTTTGTGTTTTAGGAGGCGTTGTACTTTTTCTGCCCAGTTGACCACCCCTTGCCCCTCCAAAGGAGGGGAAATGACCACCCCTTGCCCCTCCAAAGGAGGGGAAGTGACCACCCCTTGCCCCTCCAAAGGAGGGGAAGTGACCACCCCTTGCCCCTCCAAAGGAGGGGAAATGACCACCTCTTGTTCCTCCAAAGGAGGGGAAGTGACCACCCCTTGCCCCTCCAAAGGAGGGGAAATGACCACCCCTTGCCCCTCCAAAGGAGGGGAAATGACCACCCCTTGTTCCTCCAAGGGAGGGGAAGTGACCACCTCTTGTTCCTCCAAGGGAGGGGAAATGACCACCTCTTGTTCCTCCAAAGGAGGGGAAATAACCACCTCTTGTTCCTCCAAAGGAGGGGAAATAACCACCTCTTGTTCCTCCAAGGGAGGGGAAGTCTCGTCGGAGGTTGTTTGATTCCCCTCCTTAGGAGGGGTGCCCGTAAGGGCGGGGTGGTCAAAAAGCATCTGCATCACACCGTCCAAATTATTCATCACGTCCTTTACGGGGATATGGATTACGGTCAGTCCCAGACTTTGCAAAAACTTATCTCTTTCGGCATCATATTCTACTTTATCATTATGGCTGCTGCCATCAATTTCAATGACCACGTTGCAATTGGTACAGAAAAAATCTACAATATAATTACCTACAATTTTCTGTCTGTCGAAGTCATACCCTTTAAATTGTTTGTTTTTAACTCTATTCCAAAAAAGAACTTCTGATAAGTTGCCTGCTTTTCTTAGTTGGCGGGCAAGTTTTTTGAGTGCTGGGTTATATGGAAGTTTGAAATAGTTTTTGGAGTTTCGCCCACTCCTTACCTCCTCTGGGGAATTCACGACCTCGGTCTTTGAGCACTCCTCCTGTGGGGGATAATTTTTGAGGTATTCAATCAGGCTTTCCTGACACATGTAATGCACAATTTCTTTGGGGGTGTAAAAGGCTCCTTTGTCTTTGTTGTCTTCGAGGAGATTTTCGAAGATATGTCCGAGCATTTCGGGGTCAACGGCGACGGTGTGGTCGTTGGGGTCGTCTTCGTAAATGGTAAAGTTGTATTGGTTGAAAAACTCGAAGAGGTTTTGAAAGAGTTCTCCGCTGATGATGATGTTTCGTTGTTTGGGGTCTTCTTCTTCGAACAAACCGCCGTTGAGGTAGGGGATTCGGCAGGGTTGGTCTTTTAGCAGTTGAGTAATATCGTCTTGGCGTTTGGTGTTGAGTGTGTCAAAAAACAATCGGGTGAGTACTTCGCTGTAAAAGAGGTCGGGGTTTGGGTATTGCTTGAAGAGATTGGTAAGGAAATTAAAATCTCCCTGTCCCCACTTACTTCCTACGGGTACGCCCATCCAACCTTTTTTCTGAATAAAATAGAGGAACACGATACGCCCTAGGAGTTTTTTGCTAAAGTCTCTGATGTGCTTATCTCTATTATTTTCAGGGAAGAAGGCTCTTGCTTGGTGGCTTTCGAGGAGGTATTTACAGAAAAGGTCGTAATGCTTTTTGTATTCGTCAAAAAAGGCTTTGGAAAGTTTTTCTACCGAGAAAGCCTCTTTTACATCTTCTAAGGTTGCGAGGTTTGCTTTTTTAGCAAGGATAGCGAAGCGTTCGGAGGCGGTACGGGTGCTTTCGCCTTCGCCCAACATGTAGGTGTAGCGTTTGGGTTCGGTTTGAATTTTTTGGAAATTACCTTCGGCGTCGAAGCCAGTCAGTTCCGATACATAGGTAAAACGCCATTTTTTATTTTCAGGGTTGTGATATACAATAAAGGCGGCATCAATGTTTTTCCAGTATTTACGGAGCAGGTTTCGCAAGCCTACGCGGTTGCGTTCTAGAATAATTCCTTTTTGCAGTTCTACTTCATAGACAGCAATTTGGCGTTCGAAGCCGTTTTCGTTTAAGGCAATGTAGCCGTGTTTGAGGGCTTTTCGGGCTACGTGTTCGTCGATGCCTGTAAGTGTTTCGGGTGTAGCCAATAGGTGAGCTTGTGAGAAAGTCTCGCCTAAGAATTGTTTCCAATTGGCTTGGTTGTAGCCTTGCTTAAAGAGCGAATGGATTTGTTCGTAGGTCATCGGTATTAAATTAGGTTTGCCACGAATGTACGAATGTTTGTTGCCACGAATGTACGAATATAGTTTAATTCGTGTATTCGTGGCAGTTATATTTTGCCACGAATGTGCGAATATAGTTTAATTCGTGTATTCGTGGCAGTTATATCTCTTTGCCACGAATGTGCGAATATAGTTTAATTCGTGTATTCGTGGCAGTTATATTTTGCCACGAATGTACGAATATGGTTTAATTCGTGTATTCGTGGCAGTTATATCTCTTTGCCACGAATGTACGAATATGGTTTAATTCGTGTATTCGTGGCAGTTATATTTTGCCACGAATGTACGAATATGGTTTAATTCGTGTATTCGTGGCAGTTATATCTCTTTGCCACGAATGTACGAATATGGTTTAATTCGTGTATTCGTGGCAGTTATATTTTGCCACGAATGTACGAATATAGTTTAATTCGTGTATTCGTGGCAAAATAAAAATTACCGCAAACGCACAAATAAATTTACACTTTTTCTTCCTACTCAAACGATTCAGAAATGATTAAAACAGGTTTTTCTACTCTGCTTTTTTTTCCTTTTTGGGTATCGGATACCTCTATATCGTATTTCTTGGCAATTTTATCTAATTCGGTCAGTGCAACATTCAGGTTTAGTTTTTTCTTTTGCAATCTATCTACGTCAGTAGGTAAATTGGTGTATTTGCCCATATCGATCAGCACTATTATTTTATGAATATTCTCTTTTTGCTTGTCTGATACCTGCGGATATTTTGCCAATTCGGAAAGATACTTTTTAGCACTTTGTGCCACACCGCCTAATGCTTCGGGGTCAGTTTGTGAAGTTACGATTTTATACTCCGAAGTTTCAAAATGTTTGAGTGCCTCTGCTACTTGTTCGTGGTGGTTTTCAATCAATGGGCAAGGTTTTTCTTTTGGGTCGGCTTCAAAAAGTTTGAACGCTTCGATAGGCGTTATTTCGTGGGGTTGGTTTTTGCTATCTATCCAGTAAAACTCAAATTTTTTGTTGGTTTTCAAAAATGCGGCTGTTCCGTTTTGTAACTGGGGTTTGTTGATATTTTTTGCATTTCTACCTGTCCGTGATTTCAGGGGCAGTTTTTTGATTTTTTCGAACCAAGCCTTATGTTCTTTACGGAAATTGCGAAGCAGATACAAATATTTCAGTCGTTCGTCTTCTTCCTCTCTGATGGCTTCTTTGTTAAAGAGTTTTACTTCGTCTAGGATTTCGTGTTCGGAATAGACCTGATTATCTTCGCCAAAGGCTGTGTGAAATGCCTGAATTTTCATAAAAGCAGTTCTATTCAGTCGTATTTGTGAATCTCCTTGTGCCGAGGGGTAAAACACATAGTTGTAAATAGTTTGTGCTTTTGTACCGATACGATTCACACGCCCAATTCTTTGCATCAAACGGGTAGAGTTCCAAGGAGTATCGTAATGCACGATTACGTTAGAGCGATGCAAGTTCACCCCTTCTGCCAATACTTCGGTAGTGATGATGATGTTGTAATCATTTTTTTGTTTTTCGGTTTCCAGATTAGCATCAAAATTAGCTACAATAGTTTCTTGTAAATCTTTTCGGTTTTCGGCTGAAACTACCAGTATATCTTTTCTGCCTTCCTTTTCTAAGTTTTGTTTTAGATAATGCACTGTTTCTTTTGACTCCGAAAAAATGACCAACTTGCCTTCTACGTTGGTATTCTTATTGAAGAATTGATTTTTAAGTTCAGATAAAAAGACTTCTAATTTTGGGTCGTAGTTTATTTGTTGCCACGCATTTACCAGTTCATCAATCGATTTTTTGTCTTTCTGTAAAGCCTCAATAAACTCGGGTTTGAAATCGCTTGCTTGAAAGACTTTGTTTTTAGGATTTTCTTCACTTAGGCGTTCAATTTCTTTTTCAATATCTTCTTCGCTCCAACCTTTGTCCAACAGTTTATTCACGTCTGCGTCAGGGGCAATGAATACTTTATCGTTCTTGAACATATCAATCATTCGGTCGGTTGCTTTTTGGAAATTGGCGAGAGATTTTTTGAAGGCATAAAAACTGCTTTCCAATCGCTTCACCAATTGTGTTTTCATAATGAAGGCTAAACTTTTAGAAATCAATTCAGCATTTCCATACAGATTATTGGCAATTTCAGGCTTTAACCCTGCAATCGCCTTGTAACGAGCATAAGTGAGTTTATCTTCATCTATTAGGTAGAAAACGGTTTTGTAGAATAATTCATTGAGTTTTTGGTTCATCACGTACTCAATTTTTTTGGGTGGCTCTACTTTCGGGAATATAATACCTTGTTCCTCTAAATCAGCTTTGTATTCTTCGATGTTTTCGAGGTCTTTTCGGGTTCTGCGAATAGTAATGGGTTCAATTACATTTTTGCGAATCTTGCCATAGATATTTCTAAGTTTTTCTATATCTAATTTATCATCGAAGCGTTTAAGCATTTTGTATTCTTCTATCAGTGGAGCGAAAAAGGAAGTCAGGTTAGTAATTGGTAACGTAGATTGTCTTGCATCTTGAAACATCTGAATTTGGTAGAAAATATCATCGGGCTTGTTGTTGAGCGGAGTGGCGGTAACCAAAATTACTTTCTTCTGCAATCCGTCAATCAATCCTTTGTTAGCTCTTGGACTTTTGCAAATAAGTTGTAAGTTCTGGAAAGCACCCGTAGTGTGGTTTCGGAATTTGTGGGCTTCATCTACAATTACCAAATCATACTCTTCTTTATTCCAATAGTCCTGATGTCCGTCAAGAATTTTTTGCAAACTCCCGTTGGTGATGAACTTGGCGTATTTGTCAATGTTGAAATATTTGAATGTGTTTTTCCAGTTCTTCTCAACGGCTGGTGGATAAACAACTAAAATTTTTGTATGGTCTCTACCGTTCTGTAACAAAAACCTTTTGGCAACCATCGTAGCGACAACTGTTTTTCCTAAGCCAACCACATCAGCCAAAATAAAGCCGTTGTGTTTCAAAAGCATATTGAAGCCCTCATTGACGGCATCAATTTGGTAGGATAGTTTTTTGAAGTTTTGAGGAAGGTCTCCGATAGAGTCAGGGTCGTAGTCAATGCTTTTCCCGAAATAATCTGCAAGCAATTTGATATAAAGCTCAAATGGCGTAATTTCGTCATTGAGGTAGGTTTCCTTTTTGATGTACTGAACGTCAATAGGTAAAATATCAATAGCTTCTTGCCAGAGTTTTTCAAATTCATCGGTAGCAAATTTTACATCTTCGTAGTCGTTGAGTTGCACATTGAATTCGTAGTTGTATTGATTTCCTGCTCCTAGTCCTGCATCGGTTAAATTAGACGAACCCGTGATAACAGAGGCAGGGGTGTGTGGATTGAAAGGCTCAGGTCTGAAAATATAAACTTTGGCGTGAATTTTCTTACTGGGGTGTGCCTTTACCTCAATTTTTTTTTCTATTAGGTCGTCAATGAATTGCAAAATTCCTTTTTCGGTGTCTTTGTCGTAATTGGCTTTTTCAATGTCTTCTTTGATTTGCTGAATAAACTCTTGTTTGGTTTTTTCGTGGTTTCTGAAAAAATCAAGTCCTTCTCTTTGGGCATCGGCAAGAAGTTTATCTACATTGATACCCACTAAAATTCTGATTTTTGGCACTTTATCCAGAAACGGTCTGATACGGAAATATCCCGATGCTCTGAAATAACCAACCAAAGCATCAAAATATTGAATATTCGGATTGTATTTGAATACTCCCTCAAACTTGTTGATGAGTGTATTTGCTTGGCTATTGGTAAAGAATTTTGTTGACATATATTGAAGTTGTTTAGTATTGTAAAAGACTTCCAATTATACTCAAAATAAATTGGTTTTTCTAAACCTCAATCCCTAAATCCCTTTGGCTTCGCCGACTTTTAGTTCTCCAAAGGAGAAAGGGACTTTTTAAGGTCATAAACTTGAAATTCTCTTCAAAACCACTTTTGATTGAGTATAAAAATATGATGTTCGGAGTACTTCTCTTAAATCCCTACAACGTTAGCCTTCGTAAAGGGGCTGGGGGTGAGGCAAAACTCCCCTCTCCTTTGGAGAGGGGCGGGGGTGAGGTAAAAACTTCCCTCTCCTTTGGAGAGAGACGGGGGGTGAGGTTTGCTTTTCACATTTTTTTTATTATATTTGTCTGAAAAAAATACACTTATGAAAAATCTATTTCTCTCATTGTTTTTCTGCTTCTTTTCATTAAACCTTTTTGCCCAAAGCTGGCAAGAACTTAACGAAAAAGGTATGCAAGCCTACCAAGCAGGCAATTACAAAGAAGCTATTTCATATTTTGAAAAAGCCCTGAAACAGGCTGAGAAAAAATTTGGAAAAAATCACGAAAATTATGCTACCTCCTGCAACAACTTGGCATGGTTGTATGATGAACAAGGACGCTACGCTGAAGCCGAGCCGCTCTACAAAGAAGCCAAAGAGATTGTTGGCAAAGTTCTCGGCAAAGAGCATCTCTCGTATGCAAGTTCTTGCAACAACTTGGCATCGTTGTATTACAATCAAGGTCGCTATGCAGAAGCCGAGCCGCTTTTCAAAGAAGCCTTGGCGATTAAAGCCAAAGTTCTCGGCAAAGAGCATCCCGATTATGCTTTATCCTGCAACAACTTGGCGGGGTTGTATCGAGAACAAGGTCGTTATGCAGAAGCCGAGCCGCTCTTCAAAGAAGCCTTAGCGATTAAAGCCAAAGTTCTCGGCAAAGAGCATCCCGATTATGCTACCTCCTGCAACAACTTGGCAGTCTTGTATAGAGAACAAGGACGTTATGCCGAAGCCGAGCCGCTCTACAAAGAAGCCTTAGCGATTAGAGCCAAAGTTCTTGGCAAAGAGCATCCCGATTATGCTTTATCTTGCAACAACTTAGCAGGGTTATATAAAGACCAAGGACGTTATGCAGAAGCCGAGCCGCTCTACAAAGAAGCCAAGGAGATTTTTGGCAAAGTTCTTGGCAAAGAGCATCCCCATTATGCTAGCTCCTGCAACAACTTAGCAGTCTTGTATGAAAGTCAAAAACGCTATGCAGAAGCCGAGCCGCTCTACAAAGAAGCCTTAGCGATTACAGCCAAAGTTCTCGGCAAAGAGCATCCCCATTATGCTAGCTCCTGCAACAACTTGGCAGTGTTTTATTATGAACAAGGACGTTATGCAGAAGCCGAGCCGTTCTACAAAGAAGCCAAAGAGATTTACGCCAAAGTTCTTGGCAAAGAGCATCCCGATTATGCTACCTCCTGCAACAACTTGGCAGAGTTGTATAAAGCTCAGGGACGCTACGCTGAAGCAGAACTGCTCTTGAAAGAAGCTTCAGCGATACGAGCCAAACTCTCAGGCAGATAGCATCCTGATAAAGAGCAAGTGTTTGATACGATAGCCACTCGTATAGACAATGAAGCAAGGATTTTTTGATTAGAGCCATACTACTGGGGAGCTTTCGTGATGGTGGGAGAGTAGATATACTGAAAAATAAGTAGTTTTACACTTTTCTGTACGTTGAGCGTAGAGGTCAGTGAGCTTGCCAAACTGCCGAAACGTACAGAAAAACCTAAAACCACTTTTGATAGAGTATTGTAAATACATCACAAAAAATATAGTATGGCATAGTATTTGTTATGTATAAAATACTAATTTTTTATTATGAGGTTGAAAATAATGCGAAAGGCAATCCCAAACTGTCTTACGACTAATGGGATAGAGGACTTTGTAGTAAGTCCAGTAAGGATAACTCCGAAAGGATACTATCCTTACAAACAAGTTTCATAGTGCTATAAAACTATGAAACTTGATACTATAAATGATTGTAAATTACATCACTCAAAAAATCAATAGATTATGGACAGAAAATTTAAATTTGGCGTGTTGCTTTCGGGTTGTGGCGTCTATGATGGTGCCGAAATACACGAAGCCGTAAGCGTATTGCTTGCCTTAGACAAAATGGGCATAGAAGCAGTTTGTATTGCTCCTGATGTTGAGCAACACCACGTTATCAATCACCTGACAGGCGAAGAAATGCCCGAAAAACGCAATGTACTTGTAGAAGCGGCACGCATTGCTCGTGGTGCAATCACTGAGATAAGCAAAGTAAATGTAGATGAACTTGATGCTCTCGTAATGCCCGGCGGATTTGGCGTAGCTAAAAATTTTACAAAATGGGCTTTTGAAGGTCCTAACGGAGCAATTTTAGAGAGTGTGAAAAATCTTATTCAGGCTTTCTACAAAGCCAAAAAACCTATCGGTGCGGTTTGTATGTCGCCTACTACCGTAGCCAAAGCCTTAGAAGGAATGGCAAACGTACAACTTACCATTGGCAATACCATAGAAAAATCACCTTACGACATCAAAGCAATTAGCGAAGGCATCAACGCAACAGGCAACGTAGCGGTAATGGCAAGCGTAAATGATGTTTTTGTGGATACCGCCAACAAAATCGTAACAAGTCCTTGCTATATGATGGAAGCGACCATTTCGCAAATCTATGCAGGAGCAGAAAAAACCATCGAGAAGTTGAAAGAGATGATATAACAATGCCTCGTTTTGCCTTCTTTGTTCGTTGAGCGAATCCGAAATAAACAAAGAAGGCTTTTAAGGATAAACTTTTTTAGGATTGTAGAGCCAGCCAAGCCATCAGCCCTGCACCAATTTCTAAGGCTTGCTCATCGATATCAAACGTAGGGGTATGCACGCCCGATATAATTCCTTTGCTTTCGTTGCGAGTGCCAAGTCTATAAAAACAGGCATCGGCTATCTGCGAATAATAAGCGAAATCTTCGGCGGCAAGCCAAATATCTAAATCTACTACATTTTCTTCGCCTAAATAGGCGATAGCGGCATTTTTGGCTTTTCGGGTAAGTTCAGGATTGTTTCTAAGAAACGGATAGCCTCTGCGTACTTCAAACTCACAAGTTCCGCCCATACCTTCGGCTATGCTTTGGGCTATTTTTATCATTTTTTGATGGGCTTGGCTTCGCCATTCTTCATCAAAAGTGCGAAAAGTGCCTTCCATATACACTTCGTTGGGAATAATATTGGTAGCTCCTTGGGCTATTACTTTGCCGAAGCTAAGTACCGAAGGAATTTTTGGTGGGGCATTTCGGCTTACGATTTGTTGCAGGGCAATGATGATATGCGAGGCTATCAGCACGGGGTCGATGCAGTTTTCGGGCATAGCTCCGTGTCCGCCTTTGCCGATGACACGCACATACAACTCATCGGCACTTGCCATATACATTCCTTCTCTGAAACCAACTTTGCCAACAGGGAGCAATGGCATAACGTGCTGACCAATAATGGCTTGTGGTTTGGGACTAAGTACGCCTTCTTGTATCATCAGTGAAGCACCGCCGGGAACTTTCTCTTCGCCTGGTTGAAAAATTAGTTTGATAGTGCCTTCAAATTCTGTTTTAAGTGTATTGAGAATACGTGCCGCACCGAGTAAGGAAGCAGTATGGGCATCGTGTCCGCAGGCGTGCATTACACCTGTATTTTGAGATTTGTAAGGTACTTCGTTGGCTTCTGTAATGGGCAAGGCATCTATATCGGCTCGCAGGGCAATGAGTTTGCTATCAGGATTGCTACCTTCAATATAGCCAACAATGCCTGTTCCTGCTATACCTGCCTGAAAAGGGATTTGGTAGTCGTTAAGTTTTTGAGCAATAAATTTAGCTGTTTCTTGCTCCTGAAACGAAAGTTCGGGGTGGCTGTGCAAATGCCTACGATTTGCCTGTATCTCGGCAAAATATTCTTTGGCTAATTGTTTGATTTTTTCTTGTAGCATTGTGGGTGAGATTATTTTAGCAAATATTTCAGCATAATTACTTCTTTCTGCGTCAGGAAACGCCATTTGCCACGTGGAAGGTCTTTCTTGGTAAGTCCTGCGTACATAGTGCGGTCGAGTTTTTCTACTTGGTAGCCTAAATGCTCAAATATTCTTCTTACGATTCGGTTTCTGCCGCTGTGTAGCTCTATGCCGAGCGTGTTGGGGGTGAGCAGTGCCAAAGCATCGGGCTTGATGAAGCCGTCTTCAAGTTCAAGTCCTTTTTCTATGGCTAAAAAATCTTCTTCGGTGATAGGCTTATCCAACGTAACTTGATAGACTTTTTTGATATTGCTCGATGGGTGCGAGAGTTTTTTTGCTAAATCGCCGTCATTGGTGAGCAAAAGCAAACCTGTGGTATTTCTATCCAAACGCCCAACGGGGTAGATGCGTTCCTCGCAGGCATCTTTTACGATTTCCATTACGGTGGTACGTTCTTCGGGGTCGTCGGTGGTAGTGATGCAGTTTTTGGGTTTATTGAGTAAAATATAAACTAATTTTTCTCTGCTTAATATTTTTCCCTGATAACTGACTTTATCGCTTGGCTTCACTTGGTAGCCCATTTCTGTTATTACTTTTCCATTGACTTTGATTAAGCCTTTGGCTATCAGTTCGTCGGCTTCTCTACGCGAGCATACTCCTGCGTTGGCAATATATTTGTTGAGGCGAATAGTGCTATTTTTTACGATTTTTTCTTTTTCAATAAGAGTAGTTTTGTAGGCAGGCGTTTCTTTGGGCTTAAAAACTTTTTGGTTGCTTTTGCTTTTTACTTTTTTGGTTTTCTCGTTTTTGTTGTCTGTTGCATTGGTTGTAAAATCTTTGATTTTATAGTTTTTTGAGGGATTTTTTTTAGTTTTATTGATTTGCTTTTTTTGGTGAGAAAGCTCGGTCTTGGTGGTAGTTTTAGCTATAGATTTTTTCTTTCTGAAATTATTTTCCATACATCTGAATTTCTTGCAATTTAGCGAAAATAATTTAAAAAAATAAAAGTCTGCCTATTTTTCCTATTTTTTTGAGGTAGCACACTTTTTTACCGAATTATTCCATATATTTACCTCGATTCGTTATGAAAAATGAAACATCTACTTTTGATTTGCTTGCTAGTTGGTATAACCTTTCTCTCGCAAGGGCAAAGAAAGCAGTTGGAGGAGCAGAAAGCCTCTAAACAAAAAAATATTGAAGAAATCAGCAAAATTCTGCAAGAAGCCAGCACCAAAAAACAGCGTTCGTTGGGAGAACTCAACGCCCTAAATGCCCTGATAGGACAAAGAGAGCAAAAAAGAGAGGCTTTGCGTCAGGAAATAGCCCTGATAGAGAAAGATATTTCGGATACCGAAAAAATCATTATTTCCTTAGAAGCAGACCTTAGAGCTTTAAAAAAAGAATATGCAAAAATGATTTATCAGGCTTCTAAAAACAGCAGCAGCTTCAATCAAATTAACTTTATCATTTCTTCCAGTTCGTTCAACGACCTGTTCAGAAGAATACGATTTGTAAAACAATACGCCAAATCCCGAAAAAAACAATTAGAACAAATAGAAAAAACTAAAAATTACTTGGAAGACCAGAACTTAGTTATCAAAAGGCAAAGAGGAGAAAAAGCTAATGTATTAGAAAATTTACAGATAGAAGATAGAGAATTGTTGGAACTTAAAAATCAGCAAGATATAGTGGTTAGAGAACTTTCTTTACGAGAAGCGGAGCTGCGCCAACAATATTTAGCAGAAAAAAAGGCTCTCAAAGAATTAGAGGAACAGGTCTTGGCTCTTATCCGTGCCGAAATGAAGAAAAGTAGCGGCGATGAAACCAAAAATATTGTTCTTATCAATCCCGAAGACATAAAATTAGCAAGTTCTTTTTCTAAAAATAGAGGAAAATTGCCTTGGCCTGTGGATAATGGCTTTATTTCGATGGGCTTTGGCAAGCAAAAGCACCCCAGCATAGATAATTTGTATCTCAATAATCCAGGCATCA
>Ga0308394_1001067_pt1 | contig 13356 bp, 19 predicted proteins | sample Hotspr2Sampleme2_FD_202366 | JGI IMG/M metagenome (GOLD analysis project Ga0308394, IMG submission 202366) | Hot spring phototrophic mat microbial communities from Mushroom Spring, Yellowstone National Park, Wyoming, United States - 20050701_me2 ...
ATAAATTTGGATGTCATTGTTTTCATCACGCCCTAAGGTGTATTTCAGTCCGTCGAGAACGATGCGGCGCACCCCTTTGGTGTCATCGACAACTAGAATGTGGCTTACGCTCTTCTCGCTCATTGCGGTATGATACAACTCCTGTAGGCAATGTATGCCAATATCTTTTATATCTTAAGTTACTACACAGACTTTTTTTAATCATTTCACTATGGAGATTACAGACATTAAGCGACACCTCTGGCAAATCCGCGATCGCCTGAGCAAAGCTCAGGACTATCTTTGACCTACCCAGTCTGCACGCCAAAATCCACGACCTAGAGCAGACTTCAGCCCAACCCGATCTGTGGCAAAACAGCGAGCAAGCGCAGAAAATTCTGCAAGAGCTAGATGCCACCAAGTCCCTAGTGGCTAATTTCAACAACTGGCAAAAGACATGGGAAAACCTACAGGCGATCGCTGAACTGTTGGAGCTAGAAGCCGACCCCGCCCTACAGGCAGAAGCAGTCACTTACATCCAGCAACTTAACCAAGCCCTAGATCGCTGGGAGCTAGAGCAATTATTGGGGGGGGAATACGATCAAAACTCCGCCATTCTCACCATCAATGCGGGGGCAGGGGGGACAGATGCCCAAGACTGGGCAGAAATGTTACTGCGCATGTACACCCGCTTTTGTGAAGCCAAAGGCTACCGAGTAGAGCTATCGGACATTTCCGAAGGGGAAGAAGCAGGCATTAAATCTGCCTCCCTAGTGGTGCATGGTCGCTATGCCTACGGCTATCTAGTCGCAGAAAAAGGCACCCACCGTCTAGTGCGCATTTCTCCCTTCAATGCCAATGGCAAAAGACAAACTAGTTTCGCTGGCGTAGAGGTCATCCCTCTCCTAGAAGAGGATATTCAACTAGACATCGACCCCAAAGACCTAGAAATCACCACCAGTCGCTCAGGGGGTAAAGGTGGGCAAAATGTCAACAAAGTAGAAACAGCAGTGCGCATTACCCACCTGCCCACAGGGATCAGCGTGCGCTGTTCCCAAGAGCGATCACAACTGCAAAACAAAGAAAAAGCCCTGCAAATTCTCAAAGCCAAATTGCTGGTGATTGCCAAAGAGCAACGTGCTCAAAAAATTTCCGACATCAGGGGCGACATCGTCGAGGCGGCATGGGGCAACCAGATCAGAAACTATGTATTCCATCCCTACCAACTGGTGAAAGATTTGCGCACGGGAACAGAAACCACTAACATTCAGGAAGTGATGGATGGAAAACTTGACCTCTTCATTGAGTCTTATCTACGGCAACAAAATTCTATCCGTTAGCGTCGAGAAACAAGTACACCAGTAGATGCGATCGCCCATGCCCAGTCTCCTGCTATTCCTTGTTTCCCTAGCGCCGATGCTTCTGCAAGAACCCGTGGCACAAACTTCACCCCTTGTCAGCCAAGCCAGTAACCCTGTATTCACCGATGAACAGATAGAACGCTATGTCTCTGCCGTCAGCGCCATTGAAAAACGCAGAGCCGAAATCTTGCGCCGCGCCAAGAATACCAATTACTGGACAGCCACTGTACAGCTAGCCAACAGCACTAACCGCGACATCTGTAGCCTACCTGCCAATCAACAGCTGGGAGAAATTAGAAATCTCTGCCGTGAGCTATTGGAATTTTCAGAGCAAGAAATCCGCCGCCATGGCTTGACCAACCGTGAATTCAATCAAATCACCCTAGCCCAACAACAAGATCGGCAACTGCAAACCCGCATTCAACAGCGACTTATGCGTCTCTTGCTCCCCTAAAGCAATAGTTTGAAGAAGCAAAGAGACTTGAAAGGGAAGCTATTCAGAATTCTTCAAGAAAGAATAGAGTACTGCTTTGATCTAGTGCTCTGGTTTGTGTCCTTAGATCGGAAATACTGACCTGTGTGTTAATTTCTTTCAAAATCTACAGTTATCTCACTGCAAACCCTGCCTGCTATTTACACTCCCAAAAGGGAAGTAATAGCAATGAGTAGACCGCTCAAACTCCTGAAAAAGCAGTAGGACACTGGGGAAGGCATAAATTAGAAAGCCATGTCAAAGTTATTAACATGGCTCATTGTGCAAGATAAACTCAGTTTAGAGTAAACCAGTGTTGATACCAGGCTTGCCAGTAGCTAGCTCGACTTTGACTATTTTACCGCCCATTTTTTGAATGCGCTGTTGCTCACGGAACCAGTTGTCGTAAGGAACAAGTTTAGTGAAGTAGGTGTTTTGCAGTTCTCGCTGGGTGCGAATCCTAGTCTGGCTGGGCACGCAGGCGGTTACTTTGAACATCCGCATAGTTCCATCTCCTTGAATCTAATCGGGTTATGGTAAAAGTGGGCGGTAGAACTCGGTTTTTAGCCTTGTATCCACCGCCACAAGACTCAAGAGAACTAGCTCAAACCAGAGCAGATGTAATCAAAATAGACGCCCATTTCTTTGCCAGCTTCAGCACCGACCAATTGAGCGGTTACTTCCTTCATGGCTTGGATGGCTTGGATGGTAGAAACAATGGGTACGCCCAAGGAGTTGTAGGTTTCCTTGAGACCATTCAATACCCGCTCATCCAAGATGGAAGCATCGCCCGCCAGCATGGCATAGGTGGCATAGCGCAGATAGTAGTCAAGGTCGCGAATGCAAGCGGCGTAGCGGCGAGTGGTGTACATGTTGCCCCCTGGACGGGTCACATCTGAGTACAACAGGGACTTGGCTACGGCTTCCTTGACGATGGTAGCGGCGTTGGCGGCAATGGTAGCGGCGGCGCGAACACGTAGTTCGCCAGTGGCAAAGTAGCTCTTGAGGCGCTCGATGGCGGCGACATCTAGGTATTTGCCTTGTACATCAGAGGCGTTAATTACAGCGGTGATTGCGTCTTGCATGATGGTTCTTCTTAACTAGGAGTTTACAAATATGGTTTTTAAGGGGATTACTGCATAGCACCGATGACATAGTCGAAGTAGAAGCCTGCTTCGGCGGCATCTTCCGCAGACATCAGTGAGGTGGCGACATTTTTCATGGCACGGATACCTTCGGCAACGGCAGGGATGGGAGTGCCAAGGGAGTTATACATTTCCTTGACCCCAACAATGCCAATTTCTTCGATGGGGGTAACATCGCCAGAAACGATGCCGTAGGTGATCAGGCGCAGGTAGTAATCCAAGTCGCGCAGGCAGGTGGCGGTCATTTCTTCGCCGTAGGCGTTGCCACCAGGGGATACAATGTCAGGGCGCTTTTGGAACAGTTGGTCGCCCGCTTGCTTGATGATGCGCTCGCGGGACTCAGCAAGGGTCTGAGCGATTCTCAGTCTGCGTTCGCCGGAGCTGACGAAGCTCTTGATGCGATCCAGTTCCCCAGGGCTGAGATAGCGGGCTTCAGCATCCGCATTCACGATCGACTTCGTGATAACACTCATTTAGCTATTCCTCCAATTAAAAGGTACAGATAAATATGCGTATGAGATTGCACTCTCCCGCAGTCATGCCATGTCTCTCAATTATTGTGGAGCATGGGGGGACAGGGGATTTTTTCTCATAACACTTCTTAATATATTAGCCATGCTAACACTATTTCAATATAAACGGTTTGCGTGCTTTACACTACTGCCTGAGAATTTGTCTTTGTTCTGGGGAGGGATGTATGCCTAGAATTTTGCCTGTCGTAGGGCGGATTTTGGCGGTGGTTGGGCTGGTTTTGGGAGCGGGGCTGGAGCCACTACAGGCTGAGAGGATAAGTTTAAATTTTCCTAAAGTTGGTGTGGAGGGAGCGGGGGGCTTTTCTGCTGATCCAGTGGATGATCTGTTTGAGGTGGATCGGGGGAGGCTGTTAAAGGCGATCGCCCATAGTTTGCGCTTTATGGCAAGCCCCCAGTCCCAGCGCCGTTTCCCTGTGGCAGGGATTACCCACGGACAGGTGTGGCGCAGTTTGGTGAGATTTCAGGAGTTGGTCAGTCAAGCGGAGAGGGTGGCAGATTTGCAAGAGGCGATCGCTCGGGAGTTTGTCTTGCTCAAGGTGTCCGATCAGGTGTTGTTTACGGGGTATTACGAGCCTGTATTTCGGGCAAGCCGAGTCAGGACAGAGCAATTCCGCTATCCTCTGTATCGCTTGCCCCCTGATTTTGACCGTTGGGCAAGACCCCATCCCACCAGAGCAGAGCTAGAGACAAGGGATTGGCTCAAGGGGCTAGAGATTGCTTGGCTTGCCGATCCGTTTGAAGCTTTTTTGGTGCATGTGCAAGGTTCGGCACGGCTGGACTTGGGGCAGGGGCAGGTGCTGACAGTGGGCTATGCAGGCAAAACTGATCGCCCCTATACTTCCGTGGGGCGGGAATTGGTCAGAGATGGCAAGATGAAGTTGGAGGAAGTAACTCTGCAGAGTTTACAAGCCTACTTTCGCCAGCACCCCCACGAGTTAATCCCCTACTTGCACCGCAATCAGAGCTTTGTGTTTTTCCGTGAAACCCATGGTCAACCTGCCACTGGCAGTCTGGGAGTCCCCGTTACAGCAGAGCGCACTATTGCCACGGACAAATCCCTATTTCCCCCAGGGGCGATCGCTCTGATTCATACTGAACTGCCTTTCCCCGATGGCAGGGGCGGCTACACCAAGCGCAGAGTCAGCCGTTTTGTTCTCGACCAAGATAGTGGTAGCGCCATTCGGGGGCTAAATCGGGTAGATATTTTTATGGGTACGGGAGCGATCGCCCAAGAGCGGGCAGGGCTAATCACTAGCACGGGCACCCTTTATTACCTCCTGTTAAGAGATTAAGTATTTCTCAATGATCACGCCCAAGCGCTGTTTGATCCTAGCTTTGGCTTCGGGAGAGAGGGCAGAGAGATCGGTCAAAATGGCATGCTCTAGGGCACGGTGGGCAGAGGACTGGGGAGGATTTTCAGCAATTAGACACACGGCGGTTTGGATAATTTTCTGGGCATTGGCAACATTTTTTTGCAGATTGGATAGCACCATATCCACAGTCACGCTGGCGTGGGTTTCGTGCCAGCAGTCGTAATCGGTAATTAGAGCTAGGGTAGCGTAGGCGATTTCTGCTTCTCTAGCCAGTTTTGCTTCGGTAACATTGGTCATGCCGATCACCTGAGCGCCCCAACTGCGGTACAGCAGGGATTCTGCTTTGGTGGAAAAAGCAGGGCCCTCCATACAGAGATAAACTCCACCGCGGTGAATGGTGATCCCTTCAAGAGACAAACTTTCGGCGGCGATCGCCAATAGGTTAGCCAGGGCAGGGCAGACAGGCTCAGCAAAGGTCACATGGGCAACAACGCCGTGCCCGAAGAACGTATCTTGGCGGTGCTTTGTGCGGTCAATAAACTGGTCAGGAATCAGTATGTCCAAAGGTTTGGCTGACTCCTGCAGGGAACCCACTGCCGAGACAGAAAGAATGTACTTGACCCCCAGACTTTTTAGGGCATAGATGTTAGCACGATAGGGTACTTCCGTGGGCAGATAGGTATGCGATCGCCCATGGCGCGCTAGAAACACCACTGGCACTCCTTCCAGCTTGCCTTGAACCAGAGCATCAGAGGGTTTACCAAAGGGGGTGTCCAGTTCTACCTCAACTATGTCGGTCAGGGCTGACATTTTGTACAGACCACTGCCGCCGATGATACCTATTTGGATGTCAGCCATAAGCCTAAGTCAGAAAAAGCAACCCTAGATTATCTCGACACGAGTAGCCTTTGCCACAGATCACCAAAGTATTGGGATTGGGGAAGGAAAAAGACTATTCTTGCCCGTCCTTGCCAAAAACTTTCTCCACCACTTCCCCTTTGGCTCCCAAAACCACACTGGGACTGCCATTAAAACTAGCGGATACTGCTTCTCCATTGCCTACCCTTAACTTGATTTGCCGTTGCCCCGACCAAGTTACACTCTGTCCTTCAGGAAGAATGCCTTCAAACCGCACTTCCCCATCCACAGTAACTCGCATCCACGACTCTCCTAGCATGACCACTCTCAGATTGAGAAGTTGGTTAGGGACAGGGGTAGGGTTAGGAGTGCTTACAACTTTTGTCTCTTGGGGGTGCGATGTCGTTGCATCCTGTGGCGGTTGCTGTGGTCGATAGTTATTACTAGAGAAGATAGCCGCCAATAAGCTTACCAGCCCTGCTACTACTGCAACATAGATAAAGTACAGGTGCAGGGAATCCAGTTTGGCTGTGCGGGAATTTGACCAGTTCTGGAAACAGTCTGGGGCTGGCGGTAGTTCCGCCGCCAATTCGCTAACACCCAGATATTTAGCGTACTTGCGCACAAACCCCTGTACATAAACCAGTTCAGGTAGGGCTTCTAGGTTGCCCTGTTCGATCGCTATCAAATGTCGTTCGGGGATCAAGGTGTATCTAGTGATTTCTGCCAGAGAAATCCCCTTTTCTTGGCGCACCTGTTGCAGTTTGGCTCCTACTTGCGCCAGTTTTTCCCTGTATTCTGGATCAGGACTTGTCTGGGATAAAGTCATGGCAGGGGATAGTTAAATGCTCTAGGGAGTATATTAAGCCTATTGTCAAGAGCGCAGAAGGAAAGACACTGGCATACAGGGCAAGGCAAGTTGGTATATTTACTTAGTAATAAACTGAGGTTTCCTGCAGGGTAGACATGCATATTGCGTGGTTGGGGAAGAAAACACCTGTCTGTGGCAATGTGATTTATGGGCGAGAGATCACCAACGCTCTGCGGGATCGGGGCTACGATGTCAGTTTCTTGCACTTCGGGGATGAACTGGACTCCCATAATGAAGAAATGCGCGAGGTGCAACTGCCCTTTCTCTACAAATCTACCATCTATACCCTGCCCTCCCCCAAGACCACCAAGGTACTCATTGATTCTCTGCGAGAGCTAAAACCCGACTGTGTCCATGCTTCCTTAGCTCTTTCCCCCATTGACTTTCGCCTGCCGCAAATCTGTGCTGAGTTAAACTTACCTCTCGTTGCCACTTTTCACTCCCCCTTTGATGCCAAGCGACGCAACCTGACCTCTAGCACCCAGCAGTTAACCTACCAAATCTATGCCCCCAGCCTAGCTGACTATGACCAAGTAATTGTATTTTCCGAAACCCAGCGCGACTTCCTACACAGGCTAGGCGTACCCAACAGTCGCCTAGCGGTAATTCCCAATGGGGTAGACACCCGTAAGTTTTCCCCTGGCGCTTCGGGGATCAAAGTAGAACTGCAGGCGGAGATATTGTTTGTCTATCAGGGGCGCATTGCTCCCGAAAAAAATGTGGAAGCACTCCTGCGGGCGTGGCGCAGAGCAAAACTACCCCCAAGCTGTAAGTTGGTAATTGTGGGGGATGGGCCACTGGCCCCAGGACTCAGGGCGTTCTATGGCAATGATCCCAACATTATTTGGATGGGGTTTATCGGGTCAGAGGCACGGCGCATTGAAATTTTGCGAGGGGCGGATGGGTTTATTCTGCCCTCTCTAGTGGAGGGGTTGTCCTTGTCCCTGCTGGAGGCAATGGGCTGTGGGGTAGCTTGTCTAGCAACAGATGTGGGGGCTGATGGGGAAGTACTGAGCGGTGGGGCAGGGATTGTGCTCGACCCTCGCCGTCTGATTTCCCAGCTCACTACCCTACTTCCCATTTTGGTGGAACAGCCAGAGTGGTTGCAGATTCTTAAACAAAAGGCACGCCAGCGAGTGCTGGAGCGTTACACCCTAGAGCGCAATGTCTCCCAGCTAGAGAACCTGTACCATCAAGTATTGCAGAATCACCGATCTAAGCTGGTGGTATTTTAGGGCGCACGCTCTCTGCTGAGAGAAGTAATTGGTGAGTTTCGTCGTCGGTCAAAGACAGTTGCACAATGCGTTTTACCCCAGACTTATCTAGGAGAATGGGTACGCCCAGACACAAGTCCCACAAGCCGTATTCCCCCTGTAGCACCACACTGGCGGGAAGCAAGCGGGGCTGATCCCGCAGGATTGCCTCTAGCATTACCCATGCACCAAAGGAGGGGGCAAAGAAGGCACTGCCTGTTTTAAGCAAGTTGACAATTTCTGCCCCGCCATGGCGGGTGCGTTGTACTAGATCGGCAATTAACGGAGCAGGGAGCAATTCAGTTACAGGAATGCCAGCAACACTGCTGTAGCGGGGTAGGGGCACCATCAGGTCATTGTGACTGCCAATTACCATTGCCTGCACATCCCGAGGGGAGATGGCCAATGCTTCGGCAATAAAGCTGGCAAATCTGGCAGAGTCCAAAACCCCTGCCATGCCCAGTACGCGCTCGCGGGGTAATTGGCTGATCTGCCATGTCAGGTAGGTAATCACATCCAGAGGATTGGTAACTACTACTAAAATGGGGCAGGGGGAAAAGGTGAGAATTTGGGGAACTACTGAGCGCACTATCTCGCTGTTGATCTGCAGGAGCTGGTCGCGAGTCATGTGGGGCTGGCGGGTAGCCCCTGCGGCAATGACCACCACATCGCTCTGGGCGGTGTCTCGGTAGTCGTTGGTGCCATGGATGCGATCGCGGCTAATCCCTTCTGCTTGGAACAGGTCTAAACTCAATCCTTGGGGCTTGCCTGCTACCACATCCAGTAGGACGACATCGCACAAATTTGCTTGCAGAAGTCTCAGGGCTAGGGTACTCCCCACATTTCCTGCTCCCACAATGCTGACCTTGCTCATTACCGTAAATCTTCATCTTTTGCCATAGATTATCGTAATTCTGAGTGTTGCTTTGCCAAAACTGCTCAAGTCTGCTAAAGTCACTGCCGTTCTTGCAACGGAAAAATAATTATGCGGACAATATACCTAGGTTTGCTTGCAGGGCTGGGCATTAGCTTGTCTGCCCCAGCTTTTACCGCTGAAGCACAGCCAGCCTACGGCAGTTATCTGGGGGTGGGCGCTAGCTTTGGCTTAAACAATGGCAATGTCAATGCGGGGGAGACGGCTAGAACATCGGTTCTGCTGACGGGGCGGTACAAGTTTTTGGAGGTGCCCCTGTCCATTCGCGCACAAGCGATGATTGGCAGTAGCACAGCGGTAGTGCCTACGGTGTCCTATGACTTCCCCCTTAACTTTGACACTGATCTCTACCTTGGTGCAGGGGCGGCTTTGGCAAATACTGCAGACACGACTCCAGTGGGCAACAAGAACAGTTTTGTGCTCCAATCAGGGGTGGATTTTGCCATTCCCAGGAGCAATTTTGTGCTGTTTAGCAATGTGGTGTTTGCTTTTGATGCCTATCGCAACGCTCCAGGGGTTACTGCCACATCGGTACAGGCTGGCTTGGGCTTCCGCTTCTAGGACATTTGGGCTAGGTAGGCGATCGCCCCTAGTTGTTTTAGCTTGTTCTGTTTGCCCATGACCTGAGCCTGCAGTTCTTGGCGATAGCGCAAAATCTGTTCCTGCAGTTCTGGCTGGTGCACCGCTAGAATTTGCACTGCTAAGAGTCCTGCGTTTTCCGCATTGGCGATCGCCACTGTAGCCACGGGAACTCCCTTGGGCATCTGGACAATGGAATAGAGAGAATCTAACCCCTGCAAGTGCTGAGACGGGACAGGCACACCAATTACGGGCAGGGGAGTAAGAGCGGCAGTCATCCCGGGGAGATGGGCGGCTCCCCCTGCCCCAGCGATAATTACTTTGATCCCCCGCTGATGGGCAGTTTGGGCATAGTCGAACATGGCTTGGGGAGTGCGGTGCGCTGAGATGAAAGCGGTTTCGTAGCTGACATTGAATCTTTCACAAATGGCGATCGCCCCTTGCATGGTTGGCAGGTCAGAGTCGCTACCCATAATGATTCCCACCACAGGGGAGGACTGGTTTTGATTCATTTTCCTATTCTAGGCTAGGTCTTTTTCAAAGTTGCCAGTTGCCAAACCTAGGCAAGTATTGCATAATAGCAGATTGCGCTAATTTTTAGAGACCTATGACCTACGCCATCATCCAAACGGGAGGGAAGCAGTATCGGGTAGAGGTGGGCAGGTTCTACGATGTGGAACTGCTGTCTGCGGAACCTCAATCTAAAATTGTCATTGATCAAGTGTTACTGGTAAACCAAGACGGGCAAGTACACATTGGACAGCCTTGGGTCAAAAATGCCGTGGTGGAGGCAACGGTACTAGAGCATCGCAAAGCCAAAAAGGTGATTGTCTATAAAATGAGACCCAAAAAGAAAACCCGTCGCAAGTATGGGCACCGTCAGCCTCTAACAAGGATTATGATCAATGAAATTAAACTGGGCGAGGCGATCGCCGCATAGTTGTTGTCTAGACTGAGAGGGAGACTATGGCTCATAAAAAAGGTAGTGGTAGCACCCGCAACGGCAGAGATTCCAACTCCAAGCGCTTGGGGGTAAAGCGCTACGGCGGGGAACTGGTAACGGCAGGTAGTATTCTCGTGCGCCAACGAGGCACTAAATTTTACCCTGGCAATAATGTCGGTGTGGGGGGGGACTATACTTTGTTTGCCCTGATCAACGGCATTGTTAAGTTTGAGCGCTACGGCAGAAACCGCAAGAAGGTAAGTGTCTATCCTGCTGAAACTGCGACCGCTCCAGCTAGCTAGGGAATTACCAAGTCGGGGTAGGGGGCTATTTTTCCTGATCAAGTTCTCTACTCCAATGAGTATTGCATTTCCAAGGAAAATCCACTCCAACATTTGAGTTTTTCTCGGCGAGTCCTTGCTAGAGAAGTAGGGTTATGTTTCTCTAGGGGAATTCTTTAATGCCGAACCATCCGTGGAGAAATTGTCTATTTTGCCTATGTCAAGTTGTCTCTCTCGAAGGGAATTTCTCAAATCTCTAATCAGAATATATGTTCATGCGGTGAATTACTAACTCCCAACTTCCCTACAGAAGGGAAATTCTATGTGTCCATGGTTCTTGGCTGAAGAGTGGAAAAACCATATATTCACCAGTGGAATGTTGGCAGTGGAGAGATTGGCTGTTTGAGCTACAATCAGGGATGATTGCCACTTTGCCACTTTGTTAAGATGTTAAGAATACCAGAGATAGAAGTCATGGATACAGTGGCGGAAGCCCTTGCCTACGACAGCATGGATTTTCGCGAAGTGAATAGCAACTTTGTGCAAGATGCGATCGCCCTAGGAGTACATGGCAAGATTTTAGACGTAGGCACAGGCACGGCGCGCATTCCCATCCAATTAGCCCAGGAATTGCAAGGGCGGGGGATTGCATTCCACATCACGGCAATTGATCTGGCACGCAGTATGTTAGACCTCGCTCAAGTTAATGTAACTCAAGCAGGATTGACCGCTGTAATTGACTTACAGTTGGCAGATGCTAAGCAATTGCCCTACCCAGAAGCTAGCTTTGATGCCATAATTTCCAATAGTTTAGTGCACCATTTGAGTAAACCTGAACTATTTTTCAGAGAATTGGCACGGCTGATTAAACCCACTGGGGGGTTACTGATTAGAGACTTACTGCGCCCAGATAACCCTGCCCAGTTGGAAAGTTTAGTCAATACCTATGCGGGTGATGCCTCCATTGCGCAACGGAAATTATTTAGAGACTCTCTGCAAGCATCCTATACCCTCGCTGAAATAGAACAGTTCTTTTCCAGTGTTTCTATAGATAGAATTCACCTCTATCAATCTTCTGATCGCCATTGGACAGCTCAGCGTGAGTGCCTATAGTTGGCTAGAAGAAGCCCTAGCAGTTATCAAGCGGGCAAATTGGTATCGCCAACCCCGTACTGTCATCCCCTTGGGCAAGGCGGAAGTTGTTGTGAACGGAAAAACTCTGGTGAATTTTGCCAGCAATAATTACTTGGGACTCGCCAATGATCCCCGTCTCAAAGCCTCAGCGATCGCCGCCATTGAAACCTACGGCACAGGCTCGGGCAGTTCCCGTTTGGTGGTGGGAACCTACGAATTACATCAACAGTTGGAAGCCAAAATTGCTGAGTGGAAAGGCACAGAATCAGCTTTAGTATTCAGTTCGGGTTATTTGGCAAATTTAGGAGCGATCGCTAGTTTAGTAGGCAGTCGGGACATCATTTTTAGTGACAAATTGAACCACTCTTGCTTAGTTAATGGAGCAAAATTGAGTGGAGCCAAAGTGATTACATACAACCACTGCGATCTGCAAGATTTGGAAAATGTCCTCAATAAATACCGTTCCCAATATCGCCGTGCCCTCATTCTCACTGACTCAGTTTTTAGTATGGATGGGGATATTGCTCCCCTGATTGAGATCAAAGAATTGGCAGACCACTATTCCGCTATGCTATTGGTGGACGAAGCCCACGGTGTAGGTGTGTTTGGCAGACAGGGAGCAGGTGTAGTTGCCCAGCAGAATGTCTCTCAGCCTCTAATTCAGATGGGAACCCTAAGCAAAGCCTTGGGCAGTTTGGGGGGCTACATCGCTGGTGATCGCAATCTAATTGATTTTCTACGCAATCGCTGTGCCACTTGGATTTATACTACTGCTCTCTCCCCCGCTGATACCGCCTCTGCCCTGACTGCCATTCACATCTTGCAAACAGAGCCACAACATCAAGCCAAACTGTGGCGAAACTGCCAACTACTACAAGAAGTTTTGCAAATGCCAGTCCATTCCCCCATTGTGCCCATCGCCGTAGGGGACATAGAACAAACCATAACCACTGCCGAAGCCCTGCGAAAACGGGGCTTTCTGGTACCAGCCATCCGCCCCCCCACCGTACCCACCCCTCGCCTGCGCATCAGCCTCATGGCAGACCACACAGAAGGGCAGATCAGGGAACTAGGGGCAGAACTACTGCATCTTATGGTGGCAAATGGAGTCAAATAGCGGAAAAAGAGCATTCTGTTTTACTTCTCTTTTCATTTTGAGTCACTCCCTTCGCTCTGTGGAACAGAGACATTGCCAAATAGAATGGATTTTCCCAGTTTTGTGACATACTCCCGACGCTCACCCTAATGGGTAGAGCACGGGCTTCATGGCTTACGCCACCTTCGGAGCGCTTCATCGGGGAGCTTGCGCAAGAACCCTCTGCAAGGAGACACGGGATGTCCCACCGCGTAGCTGTACCAGATTCCAGTAATACTGTTTTGTACAGCCATGTTGATTGTAGCATAGAAGATATTCCGCCTCTCCCAAACGCCCCTCCTGTTGACGCAGAGAGGGCTTCTCGGCGGGCTAGCTAAAAGAGCTTCCTCTAATCCAAGGAACACTGAACTATACTGAACAAATTGTGCACTGTATTCAGTATGAGACATGTATCATTTCGTCTTTAGTCCGAAAAAATAGTGATATAATAAGTTCAGTCTCTTCTCGATCCTTGAGTCGACCGCAATGGTTGCCAAGAAAAGAAGAAAGAAGCCAAGCGCTTTGGATAATTTATCTAAAGCTTTGCGGGATACCGCCTTCTTGT
>Ga0308394_1001074_pt1 | contig 13273 bp, 21 predicted proteins | sample Hotspr2Sampleme2_FD_202366 | JGI IMG/M metagenome (GOLD analysis project Ga0308394, IMG submission 202366) | Hot spring phototrophic mat microbial communities from Mushroom Spring, Yellowstone National Park, Wyoming, United States - 20050701_me2 ...
TGGGAGTCTGCCTGTAGTGGTGCAGTGGGCAGTGATTTATGATTGTCGCAATCTTGTGATTGCGAGGATACACAGGAGGATAGGATGATGAGAGTTCAGGAATTGATGATTAATGCGGGTCGTGTTAATGATAGTGTTTATAGGCTTGTTCGCAGTTTGTTGATTTTCAAGTTGCCTGCGATGCATGCGGGTCATTATTGGGCGTGTGAATTGTCTGAAGAGGAATTGTTGGGTGCGTTAAGGTTTAACAAGTTGGAGAATGCTTTGAGTTATTTAGATTTAGTTTCTGATAATAGGTTAAATCAGACTTTGTCTGGTCGTATGTTTGGTGGGTTGCATCCATCGAATAGACTTGTGATTGGTGAGGATAGGGATTGGTTTTATTATTATATAGGAAGTTCTGAACAGTTAGAATTAAGAATTGGTTATTTGGGATCTGATTTAGATCCCTGGATCATTAGTTGTATGTATAAACCTGTTAACAGGTATTCCATAGAATTGTTATTGCGTAATATTGGTGAAATCAGGTTAACGGTATCGGAATTGATTGCGCCGAGAGATATTGCGAGAGTGATTGCGCCGATGGCGTTGATGGTTGGGTTGCCTTATGGAAAAATGGAGGAGTTGCTTATTAGTGAAGGAAGGATAGTTTCTGTTGTAAAGTTTGATTTGCGAAGTGTTTTAGAGAGTGATGAGTATAAAGATTACAGGTTTTACGGCAGTACATTTAGGATTGGGCATTTACTTGCTGGTGTATCTTCAGAAAGTGCAGAAGAGAATGAGTAATTAGAATAAACTTGTTCGTGTTATAGGGAAGGCGGGATGGTATCCTGTCTTCCCTTCATCGATGATAGTTATTGTGTGCATTATTGTTAATGTGCACGGGATTTAGGAGTAGGAGGGTAAGAATGACGATAACGATGAAGTGTGAGTTTGCGAATGATGCTGCTATGTATTATGGCAGCATTAGGGTCGATGATGTAGAACTGGTTTTCGATAAAAATAAATATATAGTTAGTTATATAGTCGAAGATGGTATATTTCCGTTTGTGTATGATAATAGTTTCGCGCGATATATTGCGCGTTCGTATTGGGATGAGTTTGTTAAGGGTTTCAGGAAGTTATTAGAGAACTTGTTTAATAATGGTTTGGAGTATGTTTATAAGTTAGGCGATATTGAGATAAGGTTTGTCGGCTGGCAGGTGTATATAAATGGTGAAATGATTAAAAAGCCGTCTGGAATTCCGAGCGTATATATTGGTGAAGATGTGTATGATGTAGGTTTTATTGTAGAAGAGTTGTATTATGGTTTAGGGTTTGGCACTCTCATCGATATAGTTAGCAAGTTGCGTGAGTTTGTTAATTCAAGTATGGAGGTGCAGCGATGAAAATGCGTCTGATTTCGTGTGATGGAAGTATGTGCTTGATGTTTCAGAACAGGGATTGTTTTGTCGTTGATGGCGAAAATTTTGAAGATGTGAACAAGATGTGCGGGTTTCTCTTCTCATCCAAAATAAATATGGATGAGAGTGTTGCAAGAGACAAACTCTTTCTGTTTGTGTTGGATACGAGATTAGCGCATGTGTTTGTGTTAAGTAAGGGTGTATATAAAAACTGTCTAAACCTGATTAAATCAGAGTTGGACAAAGATAGTTGCATTTTGTATTACGAAGACAATATTGTCTTTAGGTACACAAATCTTAGCATAGGAGGCTGACTATGATGAACACAATTAGCAGGGTAAATGAAACGCTTGTGATTAAGCGTTTCTTGGTTGAGCTTGGCAATAAAAATCTGAAAAGTCTTCCTGTCAGTGTTATGAAGAACCTGAAAACGCAGAGTATATACTTTGAAACTGATAATGTCGAGTATGTTGTTTCACCCTTTGCTGTATTATTTAAAACGAAGGGTCGTGTTGGAAGAGAATGGTATGGTTATGACAATATTAATCCTGCTTTGCTTCGTCTTATCAGAATAGCGATGTCTGATAAGTTGTATATTGACAGTGCGTCTATTGAACAAGATAGAATTGTGTTTCGTTATAATGACGGGACGCATTCGTCTATAGAACTTATTGGCGCAGGTATATTTCAGGTGACGAAACCTGATATGAGAGTGTTGATGGTCAGATATGATGAGAAGATAGACAGATTTGTATCGGTTTCGTTTATTGTTGAGCCGATACAGGTTATCGAGGAGGTGGTTTAGATGTTCAAAAAACAAGGCTATGTTCTGGTTAAACCACACGGATTGTTATCGGTGATGGTATTAGATGACTTGATAGAACGCGAACACGCATACTTGCGTGATGTGAGATTGATACTCGGTGAAGATGTATATTGCAAGTCACTAAGGTTCGCTTTGCAGCGTTGTCTACCTGACGCTGCGCGGTTAACATTGATTGGAACGCAGCGAATTATCAAAGGATACTGCCTTGATACAGGGGATTATGTTGTGTATCTTCCCTTTATCAAAGGTTATTACAGTTTAGGATTAAAACAGTTTGTTCAAAGATATAGAATTGAGAGAGAAGTTGTTATAACAAAGACAAATAAGGGCAATACGAACTTTCTCATAAATGCGAACTCTAATAACTATTACTACAATACGAATACGAAAAGGTTAATTGATGAGAGGCAGAAGAATATGAAACACAGTGAGGTAGGCAGGTTACCGTTTGGTGATGAGATTAGAGAATGTGAATTGCCAAGCGGTATAGCGATATTTGATTCCGAATTAGAGTTTATCGACTGGTTGCTATCATAGCGACTGGTCTGTCAATCAATTAACTGTTGCGCCGTCATTTAATGACGGCGCGTTTTAATACAGATAGGAGGATGAAGATGAATCGACTGATTGTGGAAGTAGCGTATGTTAACGGATGGGATGTGCCTGTCGTCAGGGAAGAGGAATTATCGTTGCATACGATAGAGGAGTTGGAATCGCATAGCATAAGGTATTTTACAGACCGCGATGAGTTAATTAGTTTTGCGACGAGTAATAGAAGCCTGGAGGGTATTTGGATACCTAAATTGGAGTATGGATTTGTTTATGCCCGTGTTTACTAATCTGCAAATAATGGAGGTGTACGACTATGGAGCATACGAAGCGGATAGACTTAATTCGCAGAAACGGTTGGGGCGAATTAGTGATAGAAAAAACTTCGTTCTGGAATGAAGAAGTTGATGATCTTAGAAAAGAAGCGATTAAGTTTTTCACGGAATTCAGTGAATTGGAATATTTCGTCTGGAAAAACCCAGATGTTGAAGGCATTTGGGTTGCTGATGATGAGTACGGATATGCTATACTAAGATAAGGGGAAAACTATGATTGACAGGGCGCAATTAGTGGGAAAACTTGCTTCGTATCACGAAGCGTATTACAGAAGGTATATTCTGTTTTGTCCCTTTCATCGTGTCCGTCTTGAACCTATTACGATTCACGAAAACGGGCACGAAAAAATGTGCCTGTTTTGTATGAGTAGCGATGTAAGACTAATTAAATCTTATTATGACAAGCCGCAGGTTTCTGTTGTTGCAAGTATTAATAGCCCGCAGCAGTTAGCGAATATTGCTAACTATTTGCTAACTGTGAAAGGCATAGAAATGCAGTTAGATGTGATTAAGATTACACTTAACGCAGAAAGATATAGAATGGAACACAAAGCAGAAACAATTATAGCAGAAAACTATTTTGACGAGTATGACTTTATTATGCAGGGATACGAAAACAAGCCTGTGTATACAAAGTATTTTAACCCAAACTGTTTAATAGATGTTTATGTCAACTCTTGTTTGCATAAATGTCTAAGTATGTTTGAAGAAGAACCCAATATTGTAATCAAAGCGTTGCACGAAGTGGAGTTTCATCCTGCAGAAGTTGTGAAACTTCTGCAGGGCAAGACTACTCCACGCGAAATCATAGGAGGTGTGCGATGAGAGAAAAACTGGATAGACTGCAGGAACACGAGAGAGTTTATAGAAATACACAGTGTACCTGCTTATGTCCTGTGTTAATTCACGACAACAGCGATGTCTATCGCTGTCAAAAATGTGGTGGATGGAAAAGGTTGGGTTTTGTTTACGCAGAAGATGTTTCAGAAATCGAAAAAGAGTTGCGATTCTGGCGTGCTATGACAATATTGTTTATAGCACTTGCTATTGTCATTCTCTTCATCAGTGAGATGACAATAGAAAACCTAAAATCGATAGGAGGTGTGCGGTAATGATTACCTTCTACGAAGTTAGGAAGGATGAATCGCCATTCTGCGATATGCGAAATGTTCGCGTGCTGCCCGCAGGATTTATAAGAGAACTTGGTTTCGATTTGTCAGAATGGCAGAAATGGTTTAATCAGTTGCAGGATAAGGCGGAGAAGACTGTCCAGAAGTTTATGACTGGTGATTACAGCGCGTTCAAAAGCGTGAAAAACAATAGGAGCCTTTATATAAAGAAACCTAAAACGCGAATTATTTTGTACGCCATAGCATACAAAGATAGCAAATGGAGTAATGTAAAATATGACCTTCTCTATTCACCATACGAACTTGTCTTCTGGCAAATTAAACCAGTAGACAAGAACAGTCAATTTGCAACGATTTACAACGCTGTAAAGTTTCAAGTTGAAATAATGCACAGCGTAATTCCAAATCGCTGTGTTTTTGACTTTGCTACACAGGAGGAGAAACGACGATGAGACGCAAGGAACGATTCTTTTTCGTAGACAATCAGTATCGCTTTGGCGTTTGGGGATACCTGAACGGGTATGGACACTATGTAGGCGGTGAGGAGATTACTAATCCTATTACCGCCTACTATGTAGGCGTGCATCTTGGTTTGATTAGACCCGTTGATGGCGAACTTGAGCAAATCAAACGCTACTTTAAGACAGGTGAGATACCTGAAAATGCTACAATATTGAAGCACTGCGAAACGATTAAAATGTGGATGCAGAATTGGCGCATCGCGCCTATTGATGAGGCGCGAGAATATATGCGTGAATATGTGCTTGCCGACCCGCAGTATTATGAACTGAATCAGTTTGCCGCGAAATTGATGAAGGAAGTCATCTCTTCATCGATTGATGAAAGCATATATACGCCTGTCGCGTTGCGAAACTATTTTAATGTTGAACTATACGAACACCAGAAACGCGCATTGTATCGCTGGAAAAACGAAGGCGAAAAGAATTTCGCTTTGTTTTTCGAACCGCGTTTAGGGAAAACGCTTGTCGCTATACATATGATGCTTGAAAAGTTTTTTGAAGATGACTACGAAACCGCGCTTATTGTTGCCCCATCACGAATTCTCAATCTTGTATGGGTGCGACAACTGGAAAACTTTGTCAAAGATGAATACAAAGACAAGGTAGCCGCTATTGTATTAGGTAGCGGTATTTCTGTGAAAGAACGGTTTGCGACTATTTGCAACGCTCGAAACTTCGCAAAGATTATGAAAAAGAAACTGATTATTATTACAAGTTATGAAACTTTCTCGCGTCTCAATACAGAGATGAAAATACAACCAGAGTTTGATATATGTATCCTTGATGAAGCGCACAAGATTAAAGACCCTGCAACGAAACAGCATAAGAATGTGATGAAAATCAAAGCCAAGTTTAAAGCAATCCTAACTGGCACACCGTATGCTAATGATTATACAGACGTCTATACAATTATGCGTTTCATAACAAACGCACCGTTTGGCGCACCCGATATAAAACTGTTTATGTATATGTATGGCTATTGGGATGTGCGCCGAAGGCGTTTCATACTTAAAGATGCAACGCATTTCTATCAGGAGTTAGGTAAGCATTCTGAGATTGTAAGACAAGTCGATGTCGGCATGACGATGCCAACACTACAAAAAGAAATTATGGGTCTAACTCCTGAACACGCTATATTTTACAACGATGTTTTGCAGGGTGCAATAAAAGAATTGAAAAATACACCCGCGACAATGGGCAGTGTACTTGCGTTAATACAAAAACTCAGACAAGCAAGTAGCGGGTTTGTTTATTACAGTCTCAGCGATGATGTAAATGCGCCGCGAGAAAATCTGGAAATGGATAAGCCAGAAGAAAAAGTTGCTAAGTTTTTGTATACAGCAGAACTAATTGAAGAACTTGTCGAGAACGGACAGAAGGTAATCGTATGTCTGGTTTTCGACAAGGAGTTTGAAATCTTCACGCGAATATTGAACGATATGAAAAATGTTAAGTATAGCATACTTAATGGTAAGACAAGGCAAGATAGCGATATGATTATCAAAGGTTTCACAGAAGGTAATACCGATGTGCTGGTTGTTAATCCTTCTGTGGCAAGTTTAGGATTAGACCTTTCTGTTGCAAGTACAATATTGTATCCCAGTTATTCTTGGTCTCTCATCGAAGAAAGACAAATGCGAGACCGTGCAGTTAACCCTAATAAGACTGAACCTACAAAGGTTATCTATATGTTTCACGGTGGCACTATCGATATGAGAATACTTGAAGCGTTAGACGCTAAGCGTCAATCGCTTGAAGCGATAATGGCGCAGGGTACACAGAAACTGATTCAGTTTCTCGCCGTTGATGAAAACGCTGTTGCTGTGGCTAATCAGTCTCAGGAGGTGAAACAAAATGCTTAAGCCAATTTCTGAAGTGGAGCGTCTGTCGCTTAAGATTTGCGTTTACGGTAAAAGTGGAACAGGTAAAACTTACTCCTGTTCCACGATACCTGAAAAATACAGCGTTGTATTCGTTAATGTCGACAATAAACTTGCTTCCTTACCTGAAGAGTTTAGGAAGCGAAGTAATGTGTTTATGACAGAACCGATTACGACGCCTAATGAATACAGCGCGGCTATCAGAGAAATCGCTAATCACAAATTTGATGTCGTGGTTATTGACAGTTTCACTTTTGTGCAGCAGCGTATTGCTGAAGCGCTATCTTCAGCATACGAAGACCCGCAAAAAAGGCTTCAGTATTATGACAAGTTGATGAGACAAACAATAAACGCTTTGGACTTTACCATTAATAAGTTGAAAGATAAAACCGTCATATTCACGCTACTGGAAGATGTAGATGGATTGACGGGCAAATACAACGGTGAGATAATGCTTACGGGTAAAGCAAAGACGCTATTACCGTCAAGGTTTGATGTGATAATGTATTCGTTCGTAGAAAAGCGAAACTACAAATGGCGTATAAGAAGTGAAGAAAATCTATGTAAGATTGTACCGCATATGTGGCATCTCGATGATGAGATACCGCAGGATTACGGTCTAATTATAAATGCCACACCGTATAACGGTGGGCATACAAGCACGGAAATTGCAACTGCAGATGAAACTAACGAGTGATTGTTCACTCGAAATACACACAGATAGGAGGATACTATGAAGATTAAAATAGGCTCCATTAAAATTCAGGACGGCAAACTCTATGAGTGCGAAGTGCAGTCTATCGAAGAACGCCAAACCAAGTTCGGCGAAAGCATCTTCGTAAATATACAGACACCATTCGGATTAGCAAACTATATTATGGGTGTCAATGATTTGCGCAAGATGCGTACCTTTATCTCCTGCTTTATCGAAAACATCGACCTTCTACCCGATGATGAAGAGGTTGATATTGGTAAGTTCGTCGGGCAAAAAATCGCTTGCACGCTTGCGACAAACAGCGAAGGATACCTGCGTATACAAGCGATATTCCCTGCGTCCAAACTTGCCGAAGTCGAAGCCGAAAACCCGTTTGAGAGTGAAACCAAAAAAGCATTTGAACAACTGAAAAAAGAAGACGGCGATGCATTTGACCCATTCGCTGATTAACCTTTTAATGCCTGCCCGCTACACGCGGGCAGGCTTTTATAGGAGGTTATTATGACACGCATTAAACCTATACACAATATACCGTTCTCACAGAGAAAAGAATTCATATTACCAGTTGAAGACTGCAAGTTTCTCAACGGTAGAATATGGCTCAAGTTTTTTCATCCAATCACAGGCGAGAAACTTGTGTACAGTTTTCAAGAAGAATGGATTGCGCAATACAAATACTACTTCTACAACTCAGAATTGCTATTTTCAAATGATGAAGAGATAACGGAAAAAGATTTAATAGGCAGACTTGTCAAAGTGCATATTGGAGAAAATAACAAAGTAGAAAAGATTTCAAAAGTATACGAAAACGATGTGCTTGACGAACTCACCGATGAGTTTATCGAATGGCTTGAAAAGGAGAAAGGTATAACAACTATGGAAGAACTTGAATACTTTATGAAGCATAATAAAATGCCAGAAGTAAAAGTAGAAAAAGAACAGGCGCTGTTGTTTTAACCCAATCACGGAGGATACTACCTATGACGCCTTACGATTTGTTTTCTAAATACTTACCTGACCTAAAACCAGACCGTGAACAGCAACTTGTTAAGTGCATATTCCATAACGATGACACACCTTCGCTCAGCGTCAATATTAAAGAAGGTGTGTTTCACTGCTTTGGATGCGGTGCAAAAGGCGGAATCAAAGAGTTTCTCAAAAGAGTAGGTGAAAACGAACAGGATTGGGTTAAATACACAGAAAATATTATTCAGGAAAATAAAGATGAAGAAGAAATACGATACGAACTCGCACTCATTAATGCGCGGGAAATTTTTGAAGCCGCGCATAAGCGATTAATGCAACGCAAAGAATGGATTGAATACCTGAAAACGAAAGGATGGAACGAACGAATAATACAAACGCTAAAAATAGGATTTGAAGAAGGCAAAATAGTTATACCAATTACAAGAGACGATGAATATATTGGGTGCATTAAGCACGATAAAGACGGCAAGCCTAAATATAAACTCATTCTATACAAAGAATACAAAGGCACTTTCCCTTGTAAACCCTTATACGATGCGAACTATATTTTCGTCGTTGAAGGCATAAGCGATACAGTATGCCTTCTCTCTCATCGTATTAATGCTATCACACCTTTAGTACCTAATAACCCTGAAAAGTATCTTGCAAGTTTTGACTTTTCCAAGTATCAAAATATTGTTATCTGCACAGATAACGATATGGCAGGCGAACTAATACGGCGTAAATACAACGAGTTTTTCAGACAGAAAGGTATCGAAGTCCTGAATGTTTATATACCTGAATATAAAGATGTTTCCGAGTTTGTGCAGAAAAAAGGTAAGCAAGCATTTGTAGAACTCGTTAAAGCAACTAAAGAAGGTAAAGAAATAGCATCCGAGTATCAAAGAGTGAACTTCGATGATATTTTTACTGCTGATATTGTCGATAGAAAAGTCGTCTTCTCGGCTTATGTTGCATCTAAAATGATGCAAACTTATGTTATTCCGAGAAAAGTAAAAGTCAACTGTCCTATGGGGCAACTCAAATGTTGCAAGAATTGCTTTTTCGCAGCATCCTTTCCGACAACTGGAGTGAACGAATTCCAGTTAGAACCGCGCGAGCAAATCGAACTTATTGATGAAAGCGATGACAAACTCAGAACTAAAATACGGAAAATGCTGGGTATACCTAATACCTGCAACGCTTTTGAAGTCGAAGAAACCGATAGAAAGATAGCAGAAATGTACGAAGTTGTTCCGTTATATAGACACGGCAGGCACGATGTCGGGTTTAGACCGATACCGTGTATCTCTTCATCCAAAGATGTAGAAGTGAAAACTTCTGCATCGTGCGATATATATGGAAAGGTAATTAAGCATCCAAAGAATTCGCAATTAATAGTCGTCTCTGATAGGGTGGAAAGTATAGAACGGAAATTCTTTTACGACCAAAAACTCGATTCGATGGCAAAAAATGCTATCGGAACAGATAGAAAGTTTGATGTAATGGAAAGACTTGAATTTATTGCGCAAGACCTTGCACGATATACAGGAATAGTCGGCAGAGACTTCGAACACCTAATCTTTCTCCTGCCATTTATGTCGCCTTATCACGCAAATATAGATAACGAAATAATGAAACTTGGATTTGACTTGTTCGTGATAGGCGATACACGAACAGGAAAAACGACAATCTTTGAAAAGTATGTCGAACTGTTTGAAGTCGGCACTATGATAAGTGCAGAAAATATGACCTTCGCAGGTCTTGTCGGCGGTATGCAACAGTTAGCAATAGGCAAATGGACTATCAGTTGGGGTATCATACCGCAGAATGATAGAGGTATCGTCATCCTTGATGAGGCAGACGAAGTGAAACCTGAATTACTATCTAAACTCACAAGCATTAGAACGACAGGATATGCAGAGATTGTTAAAGTGCAACAAGCGCGTGCAAGTGCACGAGTTAGGTTTATTATGATTGCTAACCCTAAAATAGGATATATGGAACGATACTCACACGGAATAAAGGCAATCTTAGATTTCGGATATTCTAAACAGGATATTTCACGCTTTGATATGATAACTACTATGTCTAACGATGAAGTAGAAAACCCGCAGTATACTCCCAGCAAAACACAAGTGCCTAAAGGTATATATAGGCACTTGTGTCATCGCGCATTCGATATGCAGTATATTAAAGTGCCTAAAGAAATTATCAGAATATGCCAAAACAAAGCGTCGGAATTATCTGCGATGTATGTCGAAGATATACCTTTATTCACAGACGGGTACAGTTATACAAAGATACTTCGCGTCGCAGCAGCGATTGCCAATCTCCTTCTCATCGATATTAACGCTGATTGTATAGACGCTGCGTGCGAGATAATCCGAAGAAACTACAGTAAACCATCCTGCGGTTTACTGCAATATTCCATAGAAACAAAAAAGCAGGAAATGATATTCGACGAACAACAACTGCGCTCCGTTATATGGGGCGCAACACAATCAAGTATCGGCAATACGAAAGCCGATATTAAACAACTAATGCGTAAAATCTATATGACAGAACAAATCACTGTGCGTGATATACAAGAGATTACGGGTCTGTCATACAAAGATATATACGACTTTTTTAGCAAACTCGTAAGACTTAATGCCCTGAAACGACAAGGTAAATTTTGGATTAAAACAAAAGGTTTCAGGGAATGGCTTAAGAAACATATAGGAGAATAACTATGGAGAAGAAACTTCATTCTAAAATAGCGAGAATGCTAAAATCGGATGATACTTTTGTGTATCATATTAAAGATGTGCCACACACAGGCGCAAGAGTTTGTGATTTTCTGGTTTGCAGAAACGGAAAACTTATGGCAGTAGAAGCAAAAGTTATAAAACGAAACAGAGAAAACTTTGAAAACAATATTGACGAAATCATAGAAAAAAGACTGACACCAAGCCAACAAGCATATAGGTACAAGTTATTAAAAGCAGGCGCAAAGTATAAGGTGTATGCCTTCGTGTATTCGCAACAAGATGTAGATATAGAACACACCAAAGGCACACTATATATTGTACGCTACTACCTTGAAAATGATACTGTGAAATCCCAACTTCAAGGCAAAATGCCATTCCGCCTTTGAATGTTAAATTTGCCCCTAATTGGGGGCAAAATACCCTTACAAAAGCCGTCAGGACTTGACTTCCCTGTCGGCTATTGGGTATAATACCCTACACTAAACCAATCGATAGGAGGAACAACTATGCCAGTAGTAAGTAGCGGTAAACTGTATCGGATGCTGTGCGAGCAATTCGGCGAATCGTATGCGCGTGAATTCTTTATGAACAACAACCTGCCTATTCCTACAGGTAGGCGTGGTAGACCGTCGCGAAAGCCGACCGTTGAAGACCTTGTCGCAGGAAACTTTAAACTTCTTAAGTCTACGCAAGGTCAGTTTGTGCGGACTTTGATTGAAAACTATGGTGTGCCCGCAGAACTGATTGCGCAGTTTACTGCGAAAACCGAGACACGACAACGAAAAGTCGGCGGTACAAGTGTAGAACCTGAACCAGAACCAGATACAGAATCATATGATGAGCCAGAAGAAGGCGAAGATTATGATGAGGAAGAAGAAGTCGAAAGTGATGTAATGTCGGGAGTCTTTTAAACCGCACACCTCCCGTCCCAGAACCCCCAGCATTTATAATGCTGGGGGTTATAAATAAAAAAAACAGGAGGATAGAAATGTCTCAGGAACTTAGACACGCTATTGATAGAGTGATAGCAAATTTAGAAGTTGTAGAACTATCGATAGACGATGTTATATTTGTTTGCGAAGAGAACGGAGAAGCATCCGTGAAAACTAAGATGGATGAAGTTATAGATAAAATACGAGAGATTTACTTTGCCTTGAATGATGTTATAGAAGAGTTTTCTGTAGAAGATACAGATGAGGAGGAAGACCTATGAGAGATGTGATTGACAAGTTGGATAGTTTGGCAGAAACTTATGAAAAATTGGAAATGGAATTGCTAATTATTTTAGTTAAAACTGAAGACGACCCTGAAGTATGGAACAAAGTATCTAACATATTTGATAAAAATAGAAACCTGTTAATTGAAGTAGAAAAATTGGCTAATGAGTTAGAAAACAGGTTAGGAATTGACAAGTCTTAACTCCATCCATCCTCCTGTGTAGCAAAAGCAGGCGACGGGTTTGACCTCCTTTACCGTCGCCTGCTTAAACTTAAACAGCATAGGTGATAATATGAGAACACAAACGACTAATCTTGGGACAGAGATTATTAGCGCATCGGCAGTATCGACAATTGCGCAAACTATAAGTCAGTCCGATAAAGCGTTTCTTGAATTTTTCAAAAACAGACTCGATGAAATCGTAGAAGTTCATCAAAGAAGAAACTCGGGCGAACTAATAGTTATGTCTGGTAAAGTAAGCAAAGAGGATAGATATATAGTCAAAGTTATGGAAACAAGATACTATCTCAATTTTCCATCTTCTCAAAACTACCTATTTATTGGATGCAGGCGTGTCAAAAAAGTAAAATACGAAACTGTATTGAAGGCAAAACAAAAAGCCAAAAGACCCTATATGTTTTATATGCTCATCAATAACGAATGGTATATGTATGAAGCCGAACGAATAATTTCTGGCGGGTATGATCTTTAATAACAATTCTAAATTTTATCATTTCTATAGGCGCGTGCAGTTGCACCAGTTCTGCACGCGCCATTTTTTTCCTTCTCATCCTTATCATCCTTTCCCGCTCGATGCTTTCCAGCAAGCCCCGCTGTAGCCTACGAAAACTTGCCCCATATTTGCCTTCTGAGACCCGTCTCGGCGTCCGCAAGGGTTATGATACCCCCGTGAAAAGTATCCCCACTTTTCACGGTACAAAGTGCCAGAATCGGGCGCAAAAAGCCGAATCCTGACT
>Ga0308394_1001075_pt1 | contig 13263 bp, 9 predicted proteins | sample Hotspr2Sampleme2_FD_202366 | JGI IMG/M metagenome (GOLD analysis project Ga0308394, IMG submission 202366) | Hot spring phototrophic mat microbial communities from Mushroom Spring, Yellowstone National Park, Wyoming, United States - 20050701_me2 ...
CAAATCAATTTCTTTTTCAGCTGCCGCTTTAAATACGCACACCACTTCTGCTTTCAAGTTGCTTAGCTCACAATTTTCGGGGAAATTGATTTTTTCTATATCAAATTTAAGTTTCTTAGAAAGGTATTGCTCTACCTCAAAACTTACTTTTACGCTTCCTTGCAATACTTTTAGATTAGGACTTTCTAAATACGAAAGACTAACGAGTTTATCAAAATTTTTGCGAATATTGGTTTCTCTGATAAAAATCTGTAAGGAGTCAGGTAGTTGATTGATTTTTTCTACCGAACCTTCAAACATCACTACTGAAGGCTTTATCTGCACTTGCCCGATTACTTTAAAGCCTTCGGCTAAATCTAATTTTTCTTTATCTACAAATAGTTTTACAGATTTCCTGACGTTTCGGTTATTATTGATGAAAAAAGTGTCATTTTGTATTTCTGTAATTCTCAGTTCTTTGTCTAAGCGTTGTAGCAAAGCGTTTCGCAAAGCTCCCGCAAGGACGTAATTTTGGTTTTGTGTTGCAGGCATTCGGTAGATAAGGGCTTGCCTTTCTTGGTTGGCAAAATATTCTTTGGCGATTTTCCAGCCCGAACCTGTAATCGTAACTTTTACCTGTCGTTTGATAGTATCGGCATTTGTTCCATTAGCGTACTGCAATTTCACAGGAATAGCCAAAAAATAGGTATGCTCCGAATTAAGAGCATTAAAAAGCCAAAATAAAATCGCAAACAACAAGCTAAGTATCATTGCCCTGAAATTACTTTGCTCCTCACCTATCAATAACTCTTTGAGCCAGTGCAATATGTTTCTGAAAAAGTGCATCTTGCAAAAATTTGTAGGAGGATTTATTCCTCAAAAAAAAGATTTTTTTTCTATTTTGCAAAAAAAATTAAAACAAATGAAAATCCACGCAATAGATACAGGTTTTTTTAAATTAGATGGCGGAGCAATGTTTGGCGTTGTGCCGAAATCGATTTGGCAAAAATTAGTACCTCCTGATGCTAATAACCTCTGCACTTGGGCAATGCGTTGCCTACTGATAGAACAAGGCAAACACCTGATTTTGGTAGATTGTGGAATGGGAACAAAGCAAGATGCAAAATTTTTTAGCTATTACGAACCTCACGGCGAGGGCGAGTTGTTCAAATCTATTCGGCAGGCAGGCTACAACCCCGAAGACATTACCGATGTACTGCTCACACACCTTCATTTTGACCATTGCGGCGGAGCTGTAAAAAAAGAAAACGATAAATTACTTCCTACGTTCCCCAATGCTACCTATTGGTCTGAACGAAATCATTGGGACTGGGCAACTATCAAACCCAATGCTCGCGAGAAAGCCTCATTCCTCAAAGAGAATATTCTGCCTCTGCAAGAAAGCGGGCAGTTGCGATTCGTCGAGGAACAATCTCCTTTTGAAAACATCGAAATCCTCAAAGTTGATGGGCATACCGAAAAAATGATGCTCCCACTGATACACTACAAAGGACAAAAACTGCTCTATTGTGCCGATTTGATACCTTCTTCAGCTCATATTCCTATTGCCTACGTAATGGGCTACGACATTCGCCCCTTGCTTACGATGCAAGAAAAAGAACACCTGCTCACGAAAGCCATAGCCGAAAATTGGTTGCTTGTATTCGAACACGATGCCCACACAGAAGCCTGCTCACTGCAAAATACCGAAAAAGGTATCAGAATGAAAGAGAAAGTAAGACTCGTTGAGCTTGGCTAAACTGAATTTCACCGAGAAAAATAAGCATTTCACCGAGAAATTGGCTTAGATTACCACAATAAAGATTTACTTTTGTAAATATAAACGTATGTATTTACGTAGAAAATTTACAAAAGTAAACCCCTATGAAAAATTATCTAAACAAAAACAGCAACTTTGTTTCTCTTTTTACCTTGATACTCATCTTCGTTTCAAGTGGTATCACACAAGGGCAAGTAGTGAATGGCTATGCGAAAGTAACTGCCATAGCAGGTAATACAATTACAATTTCGTCTGTAGCAGGTGAAATTAACGAAACTGCCGATACTTTTGATAATAACGATTACATCATCATTATGCAAATGCAAGATAATGTAATTGGCGTTACTGCCGATAACAGCAATTTTGGCAATGTGGGAAGTATTGCATCAGCAGGTTTGTACGAAGTGAGGCGAATTGTATCACAAACAGCCGGACCGCCACGAGTGCTTACCTTAGACGCCGCTCCTATCAATACCTATAATATTGGTGCCAATAGCTCGGTGCAAATTATTACTTTCAGACGCTTTGGCTCACCAAATTACACTTCCACAAGTAATATGAGTGCTTTGCCTTGGAACGGCAGCATAGGTGGTGTGCTGGCGATAGATGTGCAAGGTGTTTTTACCTTAGCTCACAATCTCTCTGCCGATGGAGCAGGTTTTAGAGGTGCAGATAATGATGATAACACGCAAAGTGGTTGGAATGATATGCCTAATCCTCTCTGCGAAGACAATATTTTCAGAACTTCTTACCCCGGCACAAGAGCCTTGAAAGGAGAAGGTATCTACAAAAATACAAATGCTAACTTTGTAGCCGCTCGTGGTAAAATGCTCAATGGTGGTGGTGGAGGCAATAGCCATAATGGCGGTGGCGGCGGTGGCGGCAATTATAGTGCAGGAGGCTTAGGAGGCTGGGGCTGGAATTGTGATGTAGTCAATAGAAGTGCAGGGGGGCAAGGAGGCATTGGCTTACACCCTTACATTAGTGCTAATCGTGTTTTTATGGGAGGTGGTGGCGGTGCAGGCGAACGTAACAACGGCTTTGATTCTTACGGAGGTAATGGAGGTGGTATCATACTTCTGAGAGCAGGTACGCTACAAACCACAGGGGCTTGTGGTACGCTTACTATTTCTGCCAATGGTGCAAATAGTGCTCTCGGGAATGGCTGGGACGGTTGTGGTGGCGGTGGTGCAGGTGGTTCTATTGTGCTTGATGTGGCAAACTGGAACGTAGCGGCTACTTGTCCTATCCTTGTCAGAGCCAATGGAGGAGATGGCGGTAGTGTTAATTCTTCTATGCACGGTGGTGGAGGTGGTGGAGGGCAAGGCGTGATTTTCTATTCAACACCTCTACCCGCTAACGTGAGCAATACAACTACCGAAGGTATTGGTGGTTGCAACAACAACAACAATCCCTGCGATAGAGCCGCTAATGGCGAAAATATCAGCACAAACGTATTTTTTAATTCTTCTACGCCACTTCCTGTTCAATTAGTTTATTTTAGAGCTAAAAACGTTGGCAAAAAACAAGCCCAAACCGAATGGCTCGTAGAAAGTGCCTTTAACTTCGATTTCTTTGAACTTGAACGCTCTTACGATGTTCGCACTTGGGAAAAACTTGAAAAAGTATATTATCAAAATACCCAAAAACTTTATAGCTACATAGATGCCAATATCTCAGCAGACGTAGTATACTACAGGCTAAAAATGATTGACAAAGGCAGTAGCTTCAGTTATTCGCCTGTCGTGAAAGTAAGTTTTGCAAAAGATGCTTATCTGTTTGTGTATCCTAATCCTACGCAAGATAAAGTCTTTGTAGAAACTACCGAACCTGAAAAACTCAAACAAATCTATTTACATAACATCAAAGGCGAAAAAATGACCTTCATCACCAAAATAGAAAACAACAAAGTAATACTTGACCTTAGCCATCTCAGCAACGGCTTGTATGTACTGCAACTACACTTTGAAGATAATTTCGTCACAGAAAAATTAGCGATACAGAAGTAGAAACAATTTGCTTGCAAACTTTACAACCTGCCAACTCAAAAAAATGGCAGGTTTTTTCTTTCTACAATCAAAAAAACTCACAGAAAATTGCTACCTTTGTACAAATAAAAGGCAATTCAAATATGCAACTCAACCACAACCGCTATCAAATTCAAGGTCTAGATGTTATCTCGCTTTGCGAGCAATTTGGGACACCTCTATATGTGTATGATGCCCAAAAAATGCAAGAAAAAGTCAGCCTCTTGCAAAAGGCTTTCAGCGAAATACAAATGAAAATCAAATACGCCTGCAAAGCCCTCAACAATATTTCGGTGCTAAAACTTTTTAAACTTTACGGCACAGGTTTAGACACGGTCTCTATCCAAGAGGTACATTTAGGTTTGCAGGCAGGTTTTGCCCCCGATGAAATCATTTTTACGCCTAATTGTGTAAGTTTTGAGGAAATTCAAGAAGCTATAAAGCTCGGCGTAGTTATCAATATTGATAACATTTCTATCCTAGAACAATTCGGACATACCTACGGCAATAGTGTTCCGTGTTGCATACGCCTCAATCCACATATTATGGCAGGAGGCAATCACAAAATTTCCACAGGACATATTGATTCCAAGTTTGGTATTTCGGTTTTGCAGGCAAGGCATTTGCAAAGGGTTATCAAAACTAACAACATTCGTGTCAATGGCTTGCATATGCACACAGGTTCGGATATTGTTGATGCCGATGTATTTTTGCAAGGAGCAAATATTTTGTTCGACTTGGCACAAGATTTCCCCGACTTAGAATTTATGGATTTTGGCAGTGGCTTCAAAGTAGCCTACCGCGAAGGCGACGTAATTACTGATATTGAAGACTTGGGCAAGAAATTAAGCAAAGCCTTCAAAAACTTTTGCAATAGCTACGGCAGAGAGTTAGAACTATGGTTTGAGCCGGGTAAATTTTTAGTAAGCGAAGCAGGTTATTTGTTTGTAAAAACGAATGTTATCAAAACTACGCCTGCTACGGTTTTTGTAGGGGTAAATTCGGGACTAAACCACCTGATACGCCCGATGATGTACGATGCCTATCACGATATTATCAATGTTTCAAATCCGAATGCTCCGACACGTGTTTATACGGTAGTTGGCTACATTTGCGAAACCGATACTTTCGGCTGGGACCGCAAACTCAACGAAGTACGCGAAGGCGATATTTTGTGTCTCAAAAATGCAGGTGCATATGGCTTTACGATGAGTTCGCAGTACAATGCTCGCCCTCGCCCCGCCGAAGTGCTTCTCTACGAAGGACAAGCCTATTTAATTCGTAAGCGAGAAACCTTAGAGGATTTGTTGCATAATCAAATCGTGTTTGATTTTGAAAAAGCATCGGTCTAAGAACAATACATTTTGTCAGAAAACTAAAAATTACAGCTAATTTTCAATAAGCCATAACGAGGCAAAAGATTAACTCGGAATACCGATACACCATAGTCATAGGTACGGATTTGCTCAAAATTGTTTTTATTGAAAATATTTTTACAGGCTATGTCTATATCAAAATTAGCTATTTTAAACCTGTATTGAACATCAAAGAATGTGTAGTTTTGCCTCAAATTCTTTACATCTGGAATGAAAGTATCAAGTGTCAGAGCAAAGAAACTTGTTTTATTTTTCTTAAAAAGAGCTGTAAAAGTATTGTTGAGGTTGTCGTTACGGAATGCTGTCGTTCCTTGGTTACTTGATATAGAACTTCCATAAAAGACGATATTACTGAAATTTACTTTTGTATTAAAGCCTGTTCTAAATTCCAAACGTGAAGAAAAAAAATGCAGTCGGTTCTGTCGTAGTTCCGAGCCATTGAGAATGTTATTGTAGGTATTTATATCATAGTTTAAGTTGAGTTTCATTAGTACAAGAGCTTTGTAGAAAAATTTTTCTATATTTCCAAAAAAATTGATATTCGTAGTATTTTGAGGCGAATAAAAGTATATCAGTTGTGTGCGATTGCTTTCTATGTTCAAATCGGCAAAATAATTACCCATAATTAAGCCATAACTCCCTCCATAATCAAAGAGGAATTGCTCATCTAAACTGCTAAAAATATACAGCAATTTAGCTCTATGCTGCCGCGTGAATTCTAATTGAGGAATATTTCTTATACCTTGCCTAACGGAGTTAAATATAGGATAGCGATATAAATATTGCTCTGTAAAAGGCTCTTGTCGGTAGTGATAAATAAATTTTATTGAAGAGAGCGGCGTTAATCTTCGTAATAAAGCAGCAGAAGGTTCTAATAGTAAAGTATTAAGAATTTGTTTTTGCCCTAAGGCTGGTTCTTGGAAAGACTGGTTCAGCCAATTAGCAGAGTGTAGTAAGTTTAAAGACCATTTTCTCAGCTTTACAAAATAGGTTAGCTTGCTGAAAAAGCTATTTTTCTGATAGATAAAATGATTTACAAAATCTTCTACTATTACGTTGTTTCCTTGCACAGAGCCTTGTAATGATGATAGTAGTGAGGTATTTTGCAGATTTGTTCCCAAAGAGGCAGTGTATTTACTTTTTGGAGTGCTTCCCAAAAAAATAGCATAACTTTCTAAGGTGTTTTGTTGTGTATTTATTTTTTGATTTTCTTGGCTATGCAAGTCGGGAGCATATACAGCTGGAAAAATTGAAAAATCTTGTCCAATACGATTATGAGATTGTGTAAAAAATGCTTGTAGAGCCTTCCTCTCAGAAATTTTTTGTGTAAAAGTAACTGCCTGTTTCAGGTACAAATCATTTGTTTGCAAGTAAGTTCTAAAAAAGTTAGTATCATTTTGAGTTACATTTGAAGGGGTAGAAATATTTTCATACTTAAACTTAGCTTCATACTTTAAAAGAGAAAGTGTCGTAGTATTGGCTTTTAGCTCAATATCACCGCTATATCGCAGAGGTTGTTTGCGAATGTTTAACTGGTCTGTGGTAACAAGATTAGTATTTGCAAGGCGAATTTCATTGAGCAGTAGTTGTATAGAGCTAATATTATCGGAGATATAATACAAGCCGCCTCTCAGGTGGGTTTTGCTGTTTATTTTAAAAGTTTGATTGTAGCTACCAAATAAAGTTCTATTGATACGTACTCTTTTTTCGTCTAAGATAGTGGCAAAACCTTGTTCATCAATCAACTTTGGGGCAAAGAAGTCCTTTTCTTTAAAATCTTCAGGATTGTAATTAAAACTATTGAAATAATTAAAGGGGCTACGATTTACGCCAATATTATTGTACGAAAGACTAGCAAAAGATTTGTATTTTTTACTTATAGTTAATAAAGTTGTTGATATATCACGGGCAAATTGTCTTTCTGCCATCAATCCTTGTCCAAAATCTACATTGCCCGAAATCTTAATGCCCTCGTTAAGTTTTAGGTTTAGAATTACCTTATCGCTATTTTCTATACCTTTGAGCAAAGGATTTTCGGAGTAGTTCTCAATGGCTTGAATTTCCTCAACCATATTCACATTGATATTACGCGAGCCTATGGTATAGTTAGCACCAAACAAATCATCGCCATCAAGTTTGATAGTTTCTATTGTTTTGTTTTTATATTTAATTTCACCTGTTTGTTCATTGACCTGCATACCCGGCAATTTTTTAATAATCTCTTCTATCTTCCTTTCCGAACCATCGCTAAAACTTTTTACACGAAATTTAGTAGTATCTTCACTGACTACCACGGGTAATTTTTCGGAGATAACTACAATTTCTTCTATTTTTTCACTTTCTGGTCGTAGCACAAAATCGCGAATATATACAGCGTTTTTCTCTAAACCACCCAGCTCAAAATATTCATCTGCATAGCCAATAGCCGAAGCATACAAAATAAAACGCGTATAATTTTCCTTCAACTCGATTTGGTACTCACCATTGCGAGCCACAACAAAGTCCAGAAAATTTTCTGTTTCTAAGGAATCTTTGATGAAGATGTTGGCAGTTATGATTTTTTCTCCTTTGGTATTGGTTATTTTGCCTTTGATAATTTGACAAAATCCACTCAAAGAGTGGATTAAAGATAAGAAAATCAATATTCTTTTCATCTAATATTCTAAACCTTTGCCTGTATCAGAACGCTCATCTATGATTTCAATGTTGTAAAAACGAATTCTACCACTATCGCCCGGTGAATTAGCCGTGCTGGCTTTTAGCTTAGCGTGATACTTACTAACCCCCTCACGATAGTACTCTGTATATTGTTTCCAAGAAATAAATTCTTTTCCTTTCAAATCAACTTCATAAGGTTTTTTATTGGTATGGTTCTTAACCACCTCTTCAATCGTCCAGGCAAATTCGCCGTCATCAGAGCTAATTTCTAAGATAACACCCGGCAAACCTCCAAATTTCCAGGGTCCAGTAGCAATTGGAATCTTTGTAGTATAGTAGGCTGTGTAAGTTCTTCCTCTGAAAATTGTTTTTGCCATTTTGCAGTCGAAATTTTTAATTTTCTTGGTTTCTTTATGCAACTCCCAACGCATAGAATGCAGAGAATCTTTTATATCAAAAAGTTTTGCCCTCATAACCACTCCATAATTGTAATAAAGAGCATTTTGCTTGTAATTTTTTACAAAATAAATTGGCTCGCTACTACTTTTTACAATAGTGTTTGTGTTAATCAATTCATTGAAGCTATAACTAATTGTATCTTCGTGAAACACTGTGTGTCGCTTAATACTTTTGCTTCCTCCCGTTGTCTGAGAAAAGGTATAGGCTAAATACAACGACTGAGCAAAAACACCATACGTAAACGAAGTCAAATACAAAAACAATAACAAGCGTTTCATAAAATTAAATTTTAAGTATTGTAAATTAAAGTTAAGTATTGAATCTCAAAAAAATAGTAAATTACGGCTTTTCTCAAAGAACAAGAACAAGCCGCAATTTACTATTTTTTTCAATTATCTTAGTTGAATTTTTACTTTCCTCCCCCTTCTAATTCTTCTGCATATTGTAGCCCTTTTTCTACAGCTTTCCTGCAGGCATCAGCCTGAGAGGTCATAGAACAAGCACTACTATAAATCGTTGGTTTTCCCTCTCTTTCAATGATAACATCACAACAATAAATTTCAGATTTTTTTGATGGAACAGAATTGCCTGCAAATACTACTGCAAGCAACAAACTAACAGATAAAATAACTTTTTTCATTTGTTTGTAAGGTTTAAGGTTAAAAACTTCACAAACAAACAAACAAACAAACTGCATTAAATTTTTGTTAAATCTGCATTTTTTTTAAATATTTGAAGATATTTTAAATTCAATGCAAACTATGAAAGAAGACTTTTTACATTTCGTTTGGCAACATCAGTATTTTGAGCATCACGATTTACGCACATCGGCAGGAGAGCCTTTGCAAATACTCGATGTAGGCAAAGCCAACCCCAACGCAGGAGCTGATTTTGAGCAAGTAAAAATACAAATTGGAGATACCATTTGGCAAGGCGATGCCGAAATGCACATCAAGGCTTCGGATTGGAACAAACACCAACACCAACAAAACCACAGATACAACCAAGTAATTCTGCATATCGTATGGCAAGAAGATGAAAAAATCTTTCGTCCCGATGGCTCTGCCCTGCCTACACTCGTACTTGAAGACAAAATAAAATCAAATATTTTTCATAAGTATCAATATCTACAAGCCAGCAAATCCGAAATTGCTTGTGAAAAACTCATAGACGAAGTAGAAAATCTGCACAAAATCGCTATGCTCGACAAAGCCTTAGCAAGACGTTTAGAAGAAAAAGCCTTTGTAGTAAAAGAAATATGGCTCGCCAACCAAAAAGATTGGGAGGAAACCACCTATCAACTTTTAGCCAAAAATTTTGGCTTTAAGATAAATAGTAGCCAATTTTTGCTTTTGAGCCAACTCACCCCCCTCAAATACCTGCTCAAACACAGCGACCAACTCCTGCAAATAGAAGCCTTACTTTTCGGGCAAGCAGGTTTTTTGGAGCAAACTTTTACCGAAATTTATCCCCAAACCTTGCAAAAAGAATACGCTTTTCTGAAAGCAAAATACGATTTGCAAGCGATGAAAGCCGATGAATGGAACTTTTTGCGGCTACGTCCTGCCAATTTCCCGACTTTGCGAATTGCCCAATTTGCCCAAATCATCAGGCAAAATGCAAATTTGTTTTCGGTGTTTTTGTATGCCGAAAAGTTCAAGACTTTGCAAACGCTCTTTCAAGTAGGCGTTTCGGAATATTGGCAAAATCATTATCATTTTGGTAAAGAAACCTCAAAAACTGCCTACAAACTTGGTAAAAACAGCATTGAAAATATCATCATCAATACGATTTGTCCTTTGTTGGTATTATACGCCAAAGAAAACAACAGACAAGATTTGATAGATAAAGCCATTTCCTTTTTGGAGCAAATTCCTGCCGAAAAAAACCATATCACCGAAAAATGGAAAAACATAGGCTTTTCGGTCGCAACCGCCGCCGACTCGCAAGCCCTCATCGAGCAATTCAAATATTTTTGTAGCGAGAAAAAATGCCTCAACTGCAACGTAGGAGTGAATATTTTGAGATGATTTTTCTTGTTTAATTCTTCCTTAAAAAGTACTCAAAATTATTTATCATCTATGATTTTCTGTGTGTTGAGCGAAGAGGTCAGTGAGTTTGCCGAATTATCGAAACGCACAGAAAAGCACAAAACCATTTATTTTTAAGTATAATTGTTAAAAAATAACTCTTAAAGATAAATTGATACAAAAAGTCGTTTTTTTGCGAAAACTTAACAATACATTCACAATAAAAAAAACTAATATTCTTTCTTTTGTAGAAAAATACCACCTTGAAAAAACATTACAAGACTATTGTTATCTCCGATGTACATTTGGGGGCTTCAGGTTCTAAAACAAAGCAATTAGTACGCTTCCTCAAACAAAATACCTGCGAATTGCTCATCTTAAACGGCGACATCATTGATGGCTGGCAGTTGCAGCGTTCGGGCAAATGGAAACGTAAGCACACACGTTTCTTCAAGATTATACTCAAAATGATAGACCGATACAAAACTAAGGTCATCTATATTCGAGGCAACCACGACGATTTTTTAGACCAAATTCTGCCTTTGCGTATTGGTAACCTCTCTATTTGCAGAGAATACATTTACGAAAGTGCAGGAAAGCGTTTTTACATTACTCACGGAGATATTTTTGACAGCATTACTACGAAACTCAAATTTGTAGCCAAATTAGGCGATATTGGTTACAACCTACTTTTGTGGCTTAACAAACGTTACAATCAGTATAGAGCCAAAAAAGGCTTACCGTATTTTTCACTTTCGCAGAAAATCAAAGCAAAAGTAAAAACTGCTGTTTCGCATATTGACGATTTTGAAAAGGAATTAGCTAATTTTGCCCGATTGAAAAACTGCGATGGTGTAATCTGCGGACACATTCATCAGCCTGCTATGAAGGAAATTGAGGGAATTTTATACTACAATTCAGGCGATTGGGTAGAGTCGCTTACGGCTCTTACAGAAGATTTCAACGGTAACTGGGAATTGGTACATTACATCAAAGACGTAGATATACACGCCGAATACGCCCAAGAAGATGATAAAGATGAAGATTTAGACGAATTGAACGATTTTAATGTTCAAGACCTCTTGCAGGAAAGTTAGCATTTCTTTGTGCATTTCGGCTTCGCTCAATGCACAAAGAAAGTGGCTGATTTGCTCAAATCCATTTCAGGGCTTGTTGTAGGAAGTTTAACTTACCTTTGTAAGGCGGGTAACGCAAGGGAATATCTAACCAAAAAGGTTTTTTTACAACGGCTTTGTAGTGCGTGAAGGTATCGAAGCTAAATTTGCCGTGATAACCACCCTGCCCGCTATTGCCTATTCCTCCGAAAGGGAGATTGGGATTAGCTGTGTGCATAATTGTGTCGTTGATGCAAGCTCCTCCAAAAGCCAAAAGATTCAGCACTTTCTCTTGTTTTTCATCACTTTTACCGAAATAGTAGCAAGCCAAAGGCTTTTCTTTGTATTGTAAATCTTCGATAACGCTATCTAAATCACTAAACTCTATTACAGGCAAAATGGGTCCGAATATTTCTTCCTGCATAATAGCATCTTCCCAAGTAACTGCATCAAGAATAGTAGGGGCGATGTACCTTTCTTCGGCATCGGTTTCGCCACCTTTTACTACAATGCCATTCTGAAGATATTGCTTTAATCTTTCAAAGTGTCTTTGATTGATGATACGTGGATAATCAGGGCTTTGGCGAGGATTTTCACCATAAAATTCAGTAATGTATTTACTCATTTTATTGATGAGCAAGCTACGAATTTTTTTGTGAGCCAAAACATAGTCAGGGGCTACACAAGTTTGCCCTGCATTTACAAACTTCCCCCAAACAATCCGACGAGCCGAAACCTCTAAATCAGCATCTTCATCTACAATACAAGGACTTTTACCGCCCAGTTCCAAAGTTACAGGTGTGAGGTGTTCGGCAGCAGCTTTGGCTACAATTTTGCCAACGGCAGTGCTTCCCGTGAAAAATATTTTATCAAAACGTTCTGCTAATAATTTTTGGGTTTCTTCTACGCCTCCCTCTACTACGGCAACGTATTTTGCCTCAAAAACTTCTTCCACAATGGTTCTGATGATTGCAGAAGTATTAGCGGATAGCTCGGAAGGTTTGATGATGACCGTGTTACCTGCTGCAATTGCTCCAATGGCAGGCAGTAGCGTGAGTTGTAGCGGGTAATTCCAAGCCCCTATCACAAGCACCACGCCATAAGGTTCGGGGTAAAGGTAGTTGGTAGAAGGGAAATTGAGCAAAGAGCCACGCACCGATTGAGGTTTTGACCAATCTTTGGTGTGCTGTAACATTATCTTAATTTCTTCAAGAACAAGAGCAATTTCGGTGGCAAGGGTTTCAAAATTTGATTTGCGGAAATCTTTGTGTAGAGCTTCAAAAATATCTTCTTTGTGCCTTTCGATAGACTTCTGAAGCAGTTTAAGTTTTTCAAGGCGGAAATTCACATCTTTGGTAGTATGTGTCTTGTAAAAGGCTTTCTGATAAGCTACCAAATCGGTAATAAAAGAAGATTTGGTATTTGTTTCTAAAACGGTTTGCATATCTTTTAGGAGTAAAGTACAAAATGAAGAATACTTTTAATACTTGGATAAACGCTTTTTTCTAAATTTTTGTTCTGCGTTTTTACTTTTCTGCAAAAACATTGCTACTTATTGTATAACCACTTGCTTGGGTCTAAAATTTGGTCGTTTTTGTAGATAGAAAATAAGATTTCGGGTGTGCCTTCCAAATTAGGAACGATTGTCCCTAAAATCTGATTGATTTGCACTTTTTCATTTTCCTTTACCGCAATATTATCCACAGGTTCATAGACCGTGAAAAAATCGCCGTGGTTAATCATTATTCTGTACCCTGGTCCCATTCTTTCTCTGATAGCTTCTACTTTGCCATCAAAAACAGCTTTTATTTTTGAGCCTCTTTTAGCCTGAATCTTGAT
>Ga0308394_1001076_pt1 | contig 13255 bp, 10 predicted proteins | sample Hotspr2Sampleme2_FD_202366 | JGI IMG/M metagenome (GOLD analysis project Ga0308394, IMG submission 202366) | Hot spring phototrophic mat microbial communities from Mushroom Spring, Yellowstone National Park, Wyoming, United States - 20050701_me2 ...
AGTCTAATAGCTAAAAAGAGCAGTTGGTAACCTTGCCCCAGACTGCCTCTGGTTTCAATTACTTTTGTAGTGTTTGTCTACACAATTCACTCTGTCTTGCTGGATTTTGCACAAAAGTGCAAACCACATTTTCTCAAAAACTGTCAATTTGTCTTTTACTTATCAAGTTTTTCCAAAAATTTTTGCCACCGACTTTTCTTTTTGAAAGGAATTAGAGCAGTGAAAATCGAAACCACAATCTCACCCAGAATACTTTTGGAATTATCTTCAACCGCTTTAACGGTTTCCACTATTACTAATTGGGTTAAATCAACGGTTTCTTGCATCTTATTAGCAATTCGGTTGATAGTTAAATTAAAATTTACTAAAGTCAAAATCCCCAAAACACAGATTACATGAAACAAAATCATGCTGGATATAGCTAGCCATTGAATTATTTCTGAAGTCATAGTGAAGGCTAGTATACTCTAGGTATACTTAAAAGTCAACTTGTAAATAGTTTGGAAGCGTAGTTTTAGAAACTACTGGCATCCTATAATCTATAAATGGAAAATATCCTTAACTTTGTGAGTTTTACAAAATAAAGACCAGTCAACAATTCTAAAAAGCAATTCCGGTTTAACTATTGATTGTTTTTAAACCTAGTCTAAACTCGATTTCTTTTATATTTTCGCATAATTTAAGTCTATAAATAAATATAAATGCGCTACCCTATGTATCCTGCCCTACGGGGATGTAACTTAATTACATTAAATCAGCAAAGCTTTTCTAAAGCTCTAGTTTTTACACCAGTTTGTTTAGCTCTCAGAATAAAATTACCAGATTTTAATATTTTTTAACTTGACGAGTTTAACTAACCCACAACTCTCATAACCTCCTTAACATCTGTAATACCTAAAACGGCTTTCAACAAGGCATCTTGTTGCATATTTAACACTCCCTCGCTGGCAGCTGTACGCCTAACATCCATAAAAGAAATACTTTCCCTGGAAAGTAAGTCTCTAATTCCGTCGGTTACAGTTAAAACTTCGTAAACCCCAATTCTACCTTTGTAACCAATACCAGAACAATGAGGGCAGCCGTCTGCAGTGTGAAACTTGATTTCTGAAGGAATTTCTACACCATGATTAACTGGCATTTTTGATAAAACCTCGTCTACAAAAGCTTGTTCTTCAGGTTTTAAACTAACTTCTCGACGACAGTGAGGACACAGTCTACGAACTAACCTTTGACCAATGATCATGTTTAAAGCATCAGCCAGTAAAAAACCCTTTATGCCCATTTCCATCAACCTAGGTAAAGCGCCAGCTGCATCGTTAGTATGAATGGTAGACAAAACTTTGTGACCTGTAAGAGCTGCTTGTACAGCCACATCAGCGGTTTCTTTGTCACGAATCTCACCAACCATTACCACATCTGGATCCTGCCTAAGAATGGAACGTAAACCGCTAGCAAAATCGTAACCTACTGAATGATCAATCTGAGTTTGTGCAATTCCTGAAAGTTTATATTCAATCGGATCTTCCAAAGTAATGATTTTATTCTCGCCGTTATTTAAGGTTTTCAAAAAAGTGTACAAAGTAGTAGTTTTACCACTACCAGTAGGTCCAGTGGTTAATACCATACCTGTAGATTTAAATAAAGCGGCCATAGCCCGGGTTTTAGCTGCACCCAAAAAGCCTAAATCTTCCAAAGTTAAGTTAACTGAACCGGTGCCCAACAACCTCATTACAATAGAATAACCATAATTAGAAGGTAAAAACGAAACCCTCATATCAATTTCTTTAGATCCAACAAAAAAGCTAAAACGCCCGTCTTGGGGTTGGTTGTCAATATTAATTTTCACTTTGGCCATAACCTTAATTCTATCCTCAATTTTTGAGGCTACACTTGGGGGAAATTGAAAGAAAGTATGCAAAACACCATCGATTCTTAGTCTTACATTGTAAACTTCTTTTTCTGGTTCAAAATGGATATCAGAAGCGTTGTTTTTAATGGCGGCAATTAGGATAGCCTCAACAATCTGGCTGATAGATAAAGTTTGCCATTTTTGTGATAAAACCTGCGGGTCGGCTAAATCGGAAGAATTAATTTTTTCTTCGGTAATATTAATATTGTCTTCAAAATTTGAGTAGGTGACCGCAAATCTGTATTTTTCTAGTAATACTTGAAAACTGGAATAACTGCAATAATGCAAAACAATTTTTTTGCCTTCCTGGGAAAACTTTTGAATAATCTCTGCTTGTTTAGGATTATTGGGGTTAGGAGTAACCAACAAAACCTCTGTATCCTCAAGGCCAAAAATGGCAATCTCGGCTGTTTGTGCTTGTTCTTTGGAAATTTTAGTTAGTACGTTTAAGCTAACTGGAAAACCATACAAATTAATATATGGCAAGCCTAGTTCCGCTGCCCTGGTCTGGGCTGATCTTTCTTCATATTGTTTATCTATTTGTTTCTTTAAATCAGCTAAACGATTGAATTTGTCCTGACCGGTTGTTTGTAAATTAACAGTTGCTGGTCTTCTTAGAGAGCTAGGATCAAGTTGCACTACAGACATAAACTATGATTATAGTTTAGGGAAAAAGCTAGTTTCGGTCAATTTACCAAAACTATTAGGTATTCAGTCTAAAGTTTTAGGCAACCAAAACAGTTTCAAGAAGCCTATGTTAGGCTGCTGATAATGAAAATATTCACTGTTACATTTGAAAAAAGTTTATGGTAATAGCTTTAAGTTAACATAACTATGATTATGAATTAAGTTTTTCTGTGAACAAGCAAGGTAATCAAGTGGTTAATATTAAAAGCTAATATTGGTTTCGGTAAATTTTACATGCAATCGAATACTAGGGCGTTTTTAACAAGATTTTGACAGAGATAAAAAACCAGTCTATAATCTTTCTAGATGGTAACCTACTACCTTTATGACGTAGGCCATCTAATCATTGTTGGTTAGTTGTCCTATTCGCCTTTTCTTAATTGATGTAACGCCACCTACACGCTTACATCAGCAACAAAAACAAAAAACTTTAACGTTGCGTATAAGCTTTTTTGAAAAACAAAAACTTATACAACAACAAAAAGTAAGAAAGGGCGAAGAATAAAGGTCGTGTAGGTACCATTGGGGATGGTTGGTATAGTTCATCAGAGTTGTCCGTGGCATTATAAACTAGTGCTACGAACAGCCACGGCTAAACCAACCTAACAAAGGGCAGACGGCCTTAAGGTTTTAGGAATTTTAGGGGCTATGCTGCCCTTTTCCCTTTTTTAGAGCAATTAAATGAATTATGGTTTATAAATTCACTCTTGAAAGCAATTTTTTTATTATACAATTGTTTAATATTTGATTTAATCAAAAACCGCTAAATTGTACTTGTTACATATCCAGGTTGATTTTACACCTACAAATAATCAACTTAAAGTTGATACTTGACAACTAGACATCTTGAAATTTACTTCAGTAGTATGTCTACTAAACCTTCGACTTTTCTATCTGATGCTACTCAGATGTCACAAACTAGCGAAAACTCAGTAGCCAACCCTCAAACTCCTTTAGAAAACATTTCTTTAACAGAATTTAATAAGCTTAAGTCAAACCTACAAAACATGGCTTTTGCTTCGATCTTTTTAGGTGTATTTAACTTTTTTTTAATTCTAGTGATGTTATGGTTAACTGGCAACCAAATTAATTCAACTCAGCCAAGTTCAATCAATAGCCGACTGAGTCTTTTAGAAAACAAAGTAGACCAGATAATAGAGATTTTACCTCCAGAGTTAAGACCAAAAATCAATGTAAAAGTAAATATCCCAGATAAAAACCTAGATCGTTGGCAGGGAAACAAAGAAGTTCGTTACGTTTTAATTGAATATGCTGATTTAAGGTGTCCTGGTTGTGCAGCTATGCATCCAGAAATTAAAGCTTTTTGGTCTAAGAATCAATCTGAAGTTGCCTGGGTGTTTAGACACTTTCCAGGAACTAGCGGCAACCCGAACTCTTATCGTTTAGCTCAGACCGCTGAATGTATTGCCAAATATGAAACCGAAGAAGGTTTTTGGAACTTTATTAATGGTGTTTATAGTCAATCGATTAAAGAAACTATCCAAGGTGCTGACCAGTTGTCTACTGTGACCACAAAGGCCAGTGAAGTAGCTAAGTGTGTGGAACAAGCAGAAACTAAACCTAAAATAGAACGCGATCTGCAAGACGTCTCCCAAGCAGGGATTTATGCTACTCCTACTTTAGTTTTTTACGATACTCAAAAAAATCAGTTCTATTTTATTCGTAACTTAGGTAATGCAGACTACCTACAACAGGTATTTGAGGACTTCAAAAATAAGCAAAAGTAAATTGGTTTCTAAGCTTCTTTAGACTACTAAATTAGTAGTAACTAAATCAGTCTGACTGAAAATGTGAAGGTCTTGGTTTTATATTGGAACTTTGCAAGCATCCAACTAGTACTATTGAATTATACTCTCAACATAAAACACTTGTACTAATAGTGGCGATTGAGCTGTTTTAAAAGCATAAAAATTGACTAAAAACCGGGCCAAAAACTTAGTTGCCAAGTCTTGCAAATTAGTCTGTAAATCGACTTCTGGTTCTAAATCTAATTCTGAACCTAACAACAGATAGTTGCCCACATTGACTACTTTACCTTCTACAATTTGTTCCACAAACACACTACCCAAATAATCTTGATAAGCGTTTTGAGTAATAACCAAAGTGACTAAATCCACCGACTGCCTTCCGGAAAGGAGGATTTTTCTGTTAGTCAAAACCTTGCGCAGTAGTAGTAGCCTGTCTTTCCAGACAGCGGCCTGAGCAAAATTACCGTTGTCCACCATTAAGTTAATTTTCTCCAACAAAAATTTTTCCACTTCAGTAAGCTTGCCCTGCAAAGCCTTTTGTAATTGCTCAATTTTTTCTTGATAAGCAATCATATCTTCTTGACCACAACAAATTCCCTCACACAAACCAATACCTACATAACTACAAGGTCTAGTTTGTGGTTTTTTAACTTGGCAAAAAGGAAAAATTGACCTAAGGGTCCGTAAAATCAACTCAGCTACCAATCTATTGGCAAACGGACCAAAATATTCGCTTTTAGGATCGTTTTTGTCGCGGGTGACAAAAAAACCAGGAATTGGTTCGTAACTGGCAAACTTAATGTAGCAATAGTTACGATCTTCTTTCAAAGCAATATTATATTTAGGTTGTAAACTGTTAATTAAGTTAGCCTCCAACAACAAACTTTCCTGTTCAGTAGCGCAAACCGTATATTCAATTTTGGCAATTTGGCTAACCATCAAGCGAATACGAGGGTGGTGTATAGTGTTTTGAAAATACTGAGATACTCGGTTTTTTAAATTCTTGGCTTTACCCACATACAACAGCTCACCATCAGCTGAATAATACCGATATACTCCAGGTTTTTGAGGCAAACTTCGAATAAGTTGCTTAAAGTTAGCAGACATGAGTTTGAGTTATGCTTGTTTAACTGCTTAAGAATGACTAACCAACCACAAAAAGTATTTTTAGAAAAATTAAAAACATCTTACTTATTTTAAGTAAAAAATATCAACTAATAAATATTGACAAGTCAGTTGAAGGACTAACTGAATTGATTAGCGTTCTGACTAGTTGGCTTTACTGGTTAATCAGCTTCCAGCAAACAGTTTATCCAATACTTTGAACCATCTATTCGCAGAACACACGCCTTAAATTAGATAAAACTTTTAAACAATTTTTGTTTGTTAACTAAAATAAAAGCAATTGGTTAGACAAGTAACTTTGGTACTAACTAACCTTGACTAAAAACCCACTAGGCAAACCTACACCCGACTCGCATATCGGCACTAACTCTGATACTGTTACTGTTCTAGTGGAAAACAGTTGACTAACCAAAATTTCTAGAATTTTTGGAGTAAATCTGGGTGAGTGTAGAGTCAAAACCATTTTGCCAGCTGGGGTCAGCAACTTATAGGATTCCACTAAAAGTTTCACCAAGTGATCCTCAATCTTAAATATTTCACCCTTAGTACCTCTGCCATAACTAGGAGCATCAATCATAATCCCGTCATATTGTTTTCTCCTCCTAACTTCTCTAGCTACAAACTTATATGCATCTTCTAAAATAAAGCGTTGACCAACTAAAGATATGTGATTGTTCTGTAAGTTGTGGTTGTAAGTTGTAATGGCTTGTCTAGAAGAATCCACAGCTGTTATAGAAAATCCGTTTTTAGCCAAAATTACACAATTTGATCCCGAATAAGTAAATAAATTTAAAATTTTCCCAGATTTGGGGAAAAAATCTAGAAGTTCATCGACATATAACCAATGTTCGGTAAACACCCCCACATTGCCAAATTCATTCGGCTCAATTTCCCAAATTAAACCATTAGACGAAGTAACATACCATTGATTGGGTAACTGAGGGTTCAGTTTTTGCCAATAACCTTTTTCTTCCTGAGTACGCACAAATATAGCGTCTACCTGCTGCCACCACTCGGGCCTAAGTTTAGGCCACATAGCTTGAGGACAAGGCCTCACTAATTTAAATTCACCAAATAATTCTAATTTCTCTCTATTGCCACAATCTAATAGTTTATAAGGTAAAGCTTTTATCATAAATTTACTGGTGGATCTACACTTACTTTAAAGTCGCCTTAATTCGTCGAATTCCTTGGCCACTACTCTCTTCTTTAAGAATTACAAACTTACCCCACTTAGCTAATTCACCCGTGTTAGCAACGTGTGGACCACCACAAAATTCTTTGGAAAACGCAGATTCCAAATTGTTACCAATATAATATACCGAAACTATTTCGGGATACTTTTGACCAAATTCCATCTCGGCACCGATTTTCTGAGCTTCAACCAAAGGCATTTCTATACGTTGCACAGGTAAATTTTCAGCAATTTTGGCATTTACAATAGCCTCAACTTGTTTTAATTGGTCCATTGACAGTTTAGTGTCATAATTAAAATCTAGACGTAAACGTTCTCCAGTAATATTACTACCACGCTGCTTGACTGAATTGCCCAACACCAGTTGTAAAGCCCTAAGTAACAAATGGTGAGCTGTGTGTAAAGCTACCACTCGTTCTGATTGATCGGCTAAACCACCTCGAAACTTTTGTTCTGAAGATAACTTGGAAAGTTCACGGTGCTTCTGATTCTCTTGATTAAATTCCTGTTGTAATTGGTATACCTGAGAGTCTTCGGTAATATTGAACTCATCTAAGGTTAATTCCAACGGAAAACCGAAAGTTTCGTAAATATAAAAAGCTAATTTACCATCTAGAGTTTGGTTAGACTGTTTCAACTTTTGAATAGTCCTCAAGCCGCCGTCTAAAGTTTTTTTGAATTTAACTTCTTCTTTATCGATTTCTGATAAGACTATATCTTTATTTTCTTGTAAGTGAGGATAAGCATAGTGTAAACTATCAATCACTACTTGAGCTAAATTGGCAGTAAAATTCTGTTGTATACCTAAACGCCAACCAAAACGTACTAGCCGCCTAATAAAACGACGTAAAATATAACCCTGATCTTTGTTACTGGGCAATACCCCATCAGCTAAAATAAATGTAGCGGCACGTGCATGATCGGCTAGAATTCGAAAGTATTTGGTTAATTCGTACTCTTTGCCTTCTATTTTGTAAGGTTTACCTGACAGTTCAGTAATTTTCAGTAATAAAGGGGCGAAAATATCAGTTTCAAAAATATCTTCTTTGTTTTGCACCAGCATAACCACCCGCTCAAAACCACCACCAAAGTCTATATTTTTCCTATCCAATGGATGCCACTGTCCATCTTCTCCAAAACGATATTCCATAAACACATTGTTGCCGATCTCAATAAACCTTCCAGAATTATCGTTAATGTGATACATCTCATCTTCGACAGCAATTTTACCCATGTCGTAAAACATCTCTGAAGTAGGTCCACCCAGTTCACCAGGCACATCTCCAGCCCGTTGCCACCAATTTTTCTTTTTTGGATAAGGAAAAATACGGTAAGGCCAAGTTTCCCCAAGCTCCAAATTAGGAGGAATTTTAGTGATATCTTCAGTAAATTCAGCTAGCACACCATACTTAGCAAAGGTTTGTTGCCAAATTTTAATTGCCTCCTCATCTCTAGGGACTACGTCGTCACCGGCAAACACCGACACGTAAATTCTTCTTGGATCTAATCCACAGACCTCTACCCAAAAACTCATAATCCAAGGAATTTGTTCAGCCTTGGTAAACGCACCCAAAGACCAATCTCCCATCATCTCAAACATTAAAGTGTGTCGGTTGTCACCAATTTCCAACATTTCGTCGTAGTTGGTGCGTAAACATCTTTGAAAATTACACAGACGATCCCCTAGCGGATGAGGTTGCCCAGCCAAATACGGATTTAAAGGAAACATGCCCGAATTAACAAACAATAAGGTAGAATCGTTATTAGGCACCAAGCTAACGTTGGGTACTTGTTTACAATTTCTAGGTTCACTAGTCCAAAAATCCAAAAATTTAGAGCGAATCTCAGCCGAGGTCATATTTTATGAGAGTTTACTTTAAGCACTAATTGAAATTAGCAAACTGTTTTTGTCAATTTTAAGTTTGATGGAATGTTTAAGAAGAAGCGTGCTATCTCTTGCTGGAAAACCAAATAGATGCTTAATTAGGGTTAAAAACCAAACCAATATTTGGTTACACTCAAATGCAGGCTAAACTTTAACTGGCTTTTTATCGTCTTTTTGTCTCTCTATAAATGACAGGCCAGCTTTTTTATCGCCAAAATTGTTTTTAAATTTAATTAAGTCTGTTAACTATAAAGCATCACACCTTAGCTTAAAGACGTAGGCTACACCCCAAATAACCGGCTCCATAAATTTAGCAAACCAACATTGACGATACTTAAATGACCTAAACACACTTACCCAACAAGACGTGCCTAATTATTGCTAAAAATAGCTAAAACGAACTAACTTAGCAAAAATACATACTAGCTTCTAGTACTGGCAGGAAACCTCCCTATTGTTTTAGGCCTTTTTATTGTCTGTAGGTTCTTCGGGTTCCAGTCGAATTTCTTCAGTTCGTTGTAATTTTTGCTGAATTTTATGTTTTAAGTCGGTGAATTTATTTACTAAGTCTTTTTCCAAGTCGGCTAACCTAGCCTCAATATCTTGGACTCTGGTTTTAGTTTGAGACATTAAACCCCAAGTTAACTGACTTATTTGTGACTTGGCTGAACTTAGCTTGTCTATCAAGATTTGTCTATTTTTAGACCCTGAGTTTGGGCTGGTGAACAAACCTACCATGAACCCAACAATAGCCGAAAAGAAACTGAAAAGCAAAACCTTCTGACGATTTTTTTGTTTTTGGCGTAGAAGCTTTTCTTCTATGAATTTTTTGTATAAACAAAACATAAGCAGAATTTTTAATCTACGAAAATTAAACTCCACTCTGCAATTCTTGTCAAATTAAAAGAAATTGGTAGGTGAAAGACATTGATTCTCAATCGTCGGGTATAAATTTAGTTTTTTCAATCCTACTAGATATCTTAATCTAAGTAATTACTCGATGAAGTTTTCAAATTGAAAAGTTCCCTAAAGAAAAGTTATACACTACCCTATAGAACGAGATGCACAATGAACAAAAAGGTGATCAATTGTAGTCTACTACCTGAGTGGTGGTTTTGTAAAAAGTTATAGTCTTGGCAGTAAAACCCCGAGAAAGTTGCTTTATCTTAAAAATCTCACAGCTATTCTTTGTTAACCTTTTTCAAGGTTGGTTCAAATGGCAACTTAAGTTATTAATCAGTGTGCGTTGAACTAACTTGTGCTGGTAACCTAACAGAATCGGGCAAAATTGGTATTAAACCCAAAGTAGCTAAGTTCTAGTTGATTTTTTGCCAGCGTCTCTAAAAATTTGTAACAAACACCCAAACCCAGAATATAATTTGACAGATTTTTGTATTGTCACTAGGACTACATTTTATTGTAAATACAGCTTTTTGTTGATAACAAAAGTTATTTAATTTTATTTATGTTCCGCCGAGCTTTGTTAGTTTTTACCGATCCTGACTTACGGTCTAAAATTTTAAAGATTTTGGGTTTGTTAGTTGTTATTCGCTTTTTAGCCTATATTCCAATACCTACTTTAGGTATCAGCGATATCTCGCAAATTTTAGGTTCTGATGCGGTTTTTAGTTTACTTAACACCATTTCTGGAGGAGCCTACAACAGCTTGTCATTTATAATGTTAGGAGTTTCGCCGTACATTACAGCATCAATTGTGATGCAGTTGCTGGCTGTAATTATTCCTAAACTTAACGAAATTCGCCGCGAAGAAGGAGAGCTTGGTAGAACCAAAATTAACCGTTGGACAAGATATTTAATCGTTCCTTTAGCAGCTTTACAAGCCTGGGGTATTATTAGATATTTAGTTACTGCCGGAAACGCCAACGGTAACAGAATTTTACCAGAAATATTTTATCAGACTAGCATTACTACCGAAACTCTTTGGGCCTGGTTTGTGGTAATCATCTCCATGGTAGCTGGTAGCTTAATTATGACTTGGATTGGAGAAATTATTACTGAATACAAAATGGGAAACGGTATTTCTCTGATTATTTTGGCTGGTATAGTGGTTACCCTACCAAAGCAATTTCTAGATTTTTGGAAAATCGTTTGGCCAAACCTAGTCTCAGCTTGGCAAGTTTTAAGTGCTAATCTAACTGACATAGATACCTGGAAGGGGGTATTGTGGACCAATCCAGAGTGGGTCTCTACTAGAAGTTTTTTGTTGATTATTGTCACTTTTCTATTTACCCTAATGTTAGTCATTTTTGTTGGTGAAGCTGTTCGCAAAATTCCCGTAGTTTACTCTAGAAGAGGTTATAATGAAAATTCTAGCAGAACTTTAAGCAGAGTTAAAAGCGAACTGCCGGTAAAAGTTAACATGGCTGGAGTAATTCCTATCATTTTTGCTATTTCTTTTATCCTATTCCCTAGTGTGATAGCCACTTTCTTTAGCACTTCCACCCTACCTCAAATTCAAGAAACCGCCCTTAAAGTGCAAACCTTTTTAAGCACTAACCCCAAAATCAGCACTCCACCAGAAAACTTACCAAATAACTTTTTGGGTTTTTACAAAGTCAATACTGCCGAAGCTTTGGTGGCTATCCAAAATTATGATCCGACCGAAGGTCAAGAGTTGTTTGGTTTTACCCTAGCCAACCTAAAAGCAGAGTGTATAGACGAAACTAAAAATTCTTTCTTCGATGGTACTTTTTTGCATTTTACTTTAGGTTGTGGACAGATTGATTGGTTGCCAACTTTTGCTATCCATTGGAAAGGGGTTTTAGCTTATAACTTTTTCTATTTTGCACTGATTATCTTTTTTACCTACTTCTACACTGCTAACGTAGCTTTTAAGGTAGAAGAAATTGCTGAAGACTTACAAAAAAGTGGTATTTACATCCCTGGCTATAAACCCGGAGAAGAAACTCAGACTTACCTACAACAGGTATCCAATAGATTAAATGTAGTAGGTAGCTTGTTTTTAGCAGTTATAGCCGTCTTGCCTATTTTTCTAAACAATAATTTGCAAATTGGAGGAAACATTATCAACTCAATTATTGGAGGTACTACTTTACTGATTTTAGTTTCGGTCACCATTGAGTCTCTTTCCCAAATTATGGCTCAAGCTACTTCAATAGACTATGATCGTTTTACGCGTAAATCCAAAACCTAAATATGCAAATACGCAACTTTTTAGCTATTGTGCTCAGTCATTACACGGACGAAATTAGCCATCTTAGTTATATCAAAGTACTTAACGAAAATAAAGTTGAGACTCTAAAACTACCAACTTCAATAACTAATTATCGTTATCAACATTTATTAAGACCTAATTTCCTACTCGAGGTGGAAGTGGTTAAAACCAAAAAAAATTGGATTTTGACAGGAATTCTTAGCTATCAGCCATTTTGTTATCCAAAATCTTATCACGATTACCTAAAACTAGCTGCCATCATTAGCCTACTCAACCAGTTCTGTCACGAAGAACAACCAGTTAAAATTTTACATTGGCTAACTAAAGAATTGGATTTATCTAATTTAGAAGCGGTTGATTTAAATCTTTTTGAATCAGAGTTATTAAAACAGTTAGGTTTTATTCCTGAATTAAAAACCAACCAAAACTTGGCTAAATCTTTAACTCTGGCCAAAGCTGCTAGTGGTTTGATTTAGCCAACACTGGTTGAGTAATTAATGCTAGTCTAGTAAATTAGGATTTTTTACCACAATTGAAAATTTCAAACTTAACAGAAGCAATTTAGCATTTTTGGTAAAAAGAAAATAAATTTTTCAATTTTCCCTTATTGATCTGATTTGATCTGATCTGATTTGATCTGATTTGATTTGATTTGATTTGATTTGATTTGATTACCAATGACAACCTGAATTAGCCACAACTACAAAAACTCATATTAAACTGATTACAAAAAGCTATTTTCCAATTACATTAAAACAAGTTTAATTCAACACCATAAACTGTAATAGTAAAAATCACTCAACTTTGGGGAATAGCACACCAGCTTTAGTAATTGGTTGGTGTTGCAAAATTTGTCTAATTTTCTCGGCAGTCTGTGGCAAAAAGATACTTAAAACTTGGCTTAGATCTAACAATAATCGACATAGTCTAGCTATTACCATTTTAGCCTCATCCAACTTTCCTTCTTTGGCTAGCTTCCACGGTTGTGTTTGCTCTAGATATTCATTACCCCAGGAACAACCAAGTAATACTACTTGTAAAGCTTCTTTGACTTCCAAAGCTTCCATTTTAGTTTTCACTTCTTGAAAATCAAACGGACTAGGTACAGACTGAAAATCTATCATGCCAGCCAATGTTTTATCTACTAAATTAGTTACTCGCATCACTAAGTTACCCAAGTTGTCAGCTAAGTGAGCGTTATAAGAAGCAATCATTTTGGTCCAATCAAAATTAGTATCTCCCCTAACGTTAATTTCAAACAATAACAAAAACCTAGTACCATCTACTCCAAATTTGGCTACTAACTCTTCTGGAAATACTCCATTACCTAGGGATTTGCTAAACTTACGACCCTGAGCATCGTTAATAAAACCATGAATCAACGCTCTTTTGGGCAAAGGCAATCCCAAAGCTGATAGAATACCAATCCAAACTACCAAATGGAACTTGGCAATATCTTTGCCTAAATACATCAAACTGATGGGCATTC
>Ga0308394_1001085_pt1 | contig 13199 bp, 10 predicted proteins | sample Hotspr2Sampleme2_FD_202366 | JGI IMG/M metagenome (GOLD analysis project Ga0308394, IMG submission 202366) | Hot spring phototrophic mat microbial communities from Mushroom Spring, Yellowstone National Park, Wyoming, United States - 20050701_me2 ...
AGAGCAGAAGAATTGGGATAAAGTTAGAAAGATAGTTGGATATTTCAGATATGATACTGATTATGAGGTTGATTTATTAAACAAAATCTGGGAGTTAAGCGACTTAATAGATAATTTTTTTGTTCCATCATCAAAACTTGTAAGAAAGATAAGGGACAAACATTACAGAATAATCAAGAAAGAGTATGATAGACCAAAGACACCATATCAAAGGGTTTTAGAGTCAAATTTACCACAAGAACTTAAAAATGAGTTAACTGAAATATACAAAAATCTAAATCTTGTTGAGTTAAGAAGAAAACAAAGAGAGTTGATAGAAAAACTTATGAGGTTAAGAGAAAAGAAAAATAGTAAAATAATAGTAGAGGAGTTAGAAGTTTATGCATAGATTTCGGGGACATCTTTTTGATCTAACGGATATTACTTCAGGGACATAGAATTTTGATCTAACACCTGAAATTCATTATAAATTTTCCCTTTTTTCATTATTTTTCTCCACACTTTTTACACTTCTCATATTTTTTATGATAGACAAGTATTTTAAATCAAAAATCTCACCATTTTTAAGTGTTGATTATTTTTCATACATATTTTCATCATTTCTTATATTTAATTACTCTTCAAATCAAATTATAACAAACTCAATTACATCTGATATAAATATGCAGATATTTGAAAATCTGGTTGAAAATAAATTTATCAACTATTACCTATGGTCCCTAATAATATACTCATTTATAATCTCTACAACAGAACTTTTTTTGTTTTTGATATTTGCTAAACTTATAGGAATACTTAATTTTAATATAAACTACACTTCACTTATTATCCTAATATTAATCTCATCACTATCTTTTTCAGCATTATCAATAATTACAGCATCATTTACAGTTTTATTTAAGCGTGGAAATATAATTAGTTTTTTACTATCAGTAATTGTGTCATTTTTCTCTGGTGTATATTTTCCAGTAGAAGTAATACCAAATTCTTTAAGACCTATCTCAAAAATCATTCCAATGACATACTCAATAAAAGCATCACAAAAAATTTTTTATTCAAATATCAAATTTTACGATATTTCAGAAATAAAAATGCTAATCATATTTTGCTTTCTTATTCCAGTTTCTTTCTTATTATTTAAAAAAGTGGTGTATATCTCCAAAAAATTAGGAAATTTAAATCAATACTAAAATTAATAAGTGACTATTCCATTTGATTTAATAAACTTTTTAAAATCTTTTAACTTTTTTTTGTATTTTTTAATTATGTATGATGGCTTTTTTCCACTTTTAAGGATATAGTAAAAATCTTTATCACCAACCATTTTTGAAATCTCATCTTCTTTAATTATAAGTTTATCAGAATGATATTTGTTTATAAGATAAATTGCATTTACAAAAATATCAAATGCCCTAACCTTTTTTTTATCATAGACATCAATACAAACGCCTTTTACCCTCTCGCCTACATACAAATCTAAAGAAGGTATTTTCTCACATGGACTAAATCTTACACCTTTTAACTTTTTCTTATTCATCTCATTTGATATTTTAATATTATCCATCCAAGGAGCACCAAAAAACTCAAAAGGCATATCAGTACCTCTTCCAACAGATATATTTGTTGCTTCAAAACATCCAATCCCGCTATATAAAACCGCTGCATTTATATTTCTTATATTAGGTGATGGATTTATCCACTTAAGTCCTGTCTCATCATAAAACATACCTCTTTTGTAATTTTTCATCTTTACTATTTTTAATTTTAGATCAAGGTTCATTTTTATCTTATGAAAAATAGCCATCTCTCCAGCTGTAAGTGAGTGCCTTGTTGGAACTTTAAAATAGGCAGTAAATGCTGATATATTATCATCAAGAATAGCTCCCTCAATTATATCCCCAACAGGATTTGGTCTATCAAGAACAATAAATTCAATATTTCTTTTTGCTGCCTCTTCCATTGAATATCCCATTGTTGTTAAATATGTATAAAACCTTGCTCCAACATCCTGTATATCAAAAACAAGAACATCAATATTTTTTAGCATCTCATCAGTAGGCCTTTTTGTCTTTCCATAAAGACTATATATTGGAATTGCGTTATATGTTGAGTTTTCAATATAATACCCACCCTCAATATCTCCAAAAAAACCATGCTCTGGACTAAATATTGCAACAAGATTAATACCATTTTTTATAAAAATATCAACAAGATTATTACCATTTCTATCAACTGATGTATGATTTACAATAACCCCAACTCTTTTATTTCTTATCTCAGAAAAATTATTTTCTATAAGAACATCAAGCCCAGTTAAAACTTCAGAATATATATTTATTGATAAAAACAAAAAAACAAAAATGAGATATCTCACCTACCTTCCTTTATAACAAAGATATAAAGATTTCCCTTATCCCAAACAGAATATGCAAATTTTTTTGCTCTATCACCAGTTCCAGCAAAATAATCAATTCTTGCCCCTTTAATTGCACCCCCAGTGTCATGAGCAAATACAAATCTTTCTTTATTTGAAAAACCTTTTATATTAAGATTTTCATCAACATCAGGAAGTTTTAAATTTATATAACCTATAATTCCAAGTGGAATTATTGAATTATCAACCGCAACGGATCTCTGTGCAACAAGATTTAAACCATATGTTCCTATAGGTCCTTCATCAAATGATTTAACATCATCAAGCATAAAAAAAACATATCTTTTATTTGAACCAAAAACCTCCTTCCAAAGTTCCGGCCTTGAATTTATAAAACTAACTGCTCTATCATAAAATGTCTTATCCTTTCCAACATTACCCTCCCTTTTAATATAACCCTTTTCAAGAAGATAACTCATCCATCCCTTAAACTTAAGTGAATTTGTTGCGGCAAATCTTGCCCTTAAATATTTTCCATTATCTAATCTTAAAATACCAGAGCCCTGAGTATGAAGATCTAAAACATCAGTCATAGTTTTTAAATAAGCAATTTCATAACCTTTATTTCTCAAAACACCATCAAAGTCAATCTCCTTTCTTGAGTAATATGGAACAAATCTTTTATCAACAATTCTTCCTGTAAGTTTTTGTCCTTTATATTTATCTGGATCAAACTCTTCAAGATTTATCTCATACAAATCATCTGGTTTTTTATATATAGGAAATTTGTAAATATCCTTTTTAGAAAGAGATGCATCAAAAATTGGCTCATAATAAGAACTAAAAAGAACTGGTTCTGTTCCTCTTCTAAGTTCATAAATATCAAAATTCTCACGAAGTTTCTTGTTAAAATCCTCATCATCTTTTGAGTTTTGAAGTATTTCTCTAAGTTTTAAAACAGTATCTTTAACTGTCTTTATATCAACTTTTCTTGATCCAAAATCATATGAAATATTTTTATCAAGGTTTTTATCCAGATACTCAATTGTAAGATTATATGCTCTTTTAAATGACTCATCAAAGTCCCTCTTAAAAAATGGAATTTCTTTTTCATTAAGTTTATAAAGTTCAACTTTAATTTCAATTTTCTTACATACCAAAATCTCATCAGGAGCGCATTTAATAGTTGGCTCACAAATATTATTAGAAATGCAATCAGATTTTACATTTTGCACTTTGCTTACATTAAAAAAACATCCACTTAAAAAAACAATAAATCCAATTAAAAATCTTCTCATAAAACCTCCATTAAATAGTATGCGTTACTTTGCTAAGCCCTTTTGGATTATCTGGATTTAGTCCTTTGATAACAGCAAATTTAAGCGCAACAAGCTTTAAAAGAATATCTATCTCAAGAGAATTAAATGGATAGTTATTAGAAAAAGGAGTTATAATCTTATAATCTACATTTTTTTCTTTCAATTTATTTTCAACAAGAACAAGATCTGGTGTAAGTTTTTTTGATGGAGATAATATGAATATAAAATCCCCTTTTTTATATGCTCCAACAGGTCCATGAAGAAACTCAGCAGCTGAATATCCAAGAGAATGCATCATTGCCATTTCTCTAAATTTAAGAGCAGCATCCTCACTTATAGCATTATATGGCCCTCTTCCAACAAAGCCGACGACAGTAGAATTTATCGCATATTCAAAACTATAATCTTTATAAATTTTTTCAAAATTCTCTATTATATAATTTAAATTTTTGATTGTATCATTAAACTTCTTTTCACTAAAACCAGCACCAAATATATTTGCAATTCTTAAAACAAACCAAATCTGAAGATGAAAACTTTTAGTTGCTGCAACAGGAATTTCCTTTGAATTAGATAAAAGTATATGAATATTTGAAATCCTTGCAAGTTTATTTTTTTTTAAATCACTTTCATTTGTAACACCAACAAGAAAAACTCCCATTGATTTTATAATCTTAGAACATTTAACTATATCAGGACTTTGGCCTGATTGTGAAAAAGATATAAGAACCTTTCTTTTAAAATCAAGTTTCTTTTTACAATTAAATATTGAAAATGGATGAACAATATTGCTTATAACCCCACAATACATCTCCCAGACATATTTAGCAAAAAGTGTAGCATTTCCAGAACTACCTCTCCCAAGAAGAAAAACCTCCTTAAATTTACTAAATACTTTTGCATCATTTGGAAGTTTAAAATTCAAGAGAAGTTTTGGAATCTCAGATATATCAGAATATGTTAAAAAATTCTTATAATCCATAATCACTTTCAAGTTGTTGATTTTAGTTTTGGAAGGGCAAAATAAAATCTGCTTCCCTTTCCCTTCTGTGATTCAAACCAGATCTTTCCATTATGTTTTTCTATTATTGTCTTTGCAATACTTAAACCAAGTCCAGATCCCTCTGTATTTAGCATCATGTTTTTTGCTCTAAAAAATTTCTCAAATATATATTTTTTATCCTCATCATCTATCCCATATCCAAAATCCTCCACCATACAAACTACTACACTTTCCCTATCAAAAACCTTTACATTAACAACTGATGAATTTGGTGAGTATTTTATAGCATTATCTATTAGATTATTTAAGGCCTGAAGAAGATAATGTTTGTCCCCAAGAACATAGAGCTCATTATAATTTTTTTCAAAACTTATTGTTATTGATTTGGTATATGCTTTTATTTTCATTAGTATAACTGCATTCTCAACAATTTCAATAAAATTTATCTTCTCAAATTCAAGAGAAGACTCATTATTTAATTTTGATATATCAAGAAGATTCGTAATTATATTTATTAAACGATTTGTTGCTTGATTTATAATATTTAAAAAGGAAATCTGCTGATCATTTAAAGATCCACTTTCTTCACTTAAAAGAAGAGATACAAAACCTTTAATGGTTGTAAGTGGAGTTTTTATCTCATGATTTAATGTTACTAAAAAGTCATCTTTTATTCTATTTAGATTTGCAAGTGTCTTTGCGTCCTCACTCACCTTTTTATATAGTTCAAAAAGATATATCATCATTCCTATTTCTTTAGAAATTATATCAATAAGCGAAAGGTCATCCTTGGTGAAAAAATCTTTTTTTCCTCCTCCTATTACCAATACACCATATCTTTCTTTAAGATATCCAACAGGTATTATTATAAGAGAACTTACTTGCGAAAAAAATTTATCTTTTATATCACCATCTTCAAGGTATATAATTCTATTGTCAACAAAAGATTTTACTATATAATCATTATGTTCAGATAAATTTATACTAATTGGAAAATTTTTTTTCTCCCCAAGATTTATAGAAAGAACGAGCGAATTTGAAAAATGAGCAAAAGAATAGTAAACAAGATATGATGGCTCAACAAAATTATATAAAAGTTCTGTAAGTTTTTTGACAGGATTTTCATTTTCAAGATTAAAATTTGATATTCCATCATAAACAATCTTTGCCTGCTTATGTTTTTTTATAAGTTTAAATTCTTGATTCTCTATTTCCCTAACAACACTTTCAAGTTCAAGTTTTAATTTTTTGTTTTCAACATTTAAATGCTCAAATACTTCGTAATAATTTTTAAAGAATTTTAGAAAATTACTTATAAATCTAATGTAGTTGAGTATAACCTCTTTTTCTATATCATCAAGCAAAGTAAGAATATATATGTTTTTTGAAGATACTTTATATGGTAATAATATAAACCTTTCCTTTTTACCATCAAAAATCTCACCATCCTCAACAAATATTATTTCATCATTATCAGATTTTATAAATTTCTTTAAATTTGAAAAATCTATAAGTGTATTTGAATTATTTACTCCACCAAGATATAAAAATGTATCTCCTGCCTCTTCAAGAATATATATACGAGTTTGAGGAAAAACTAAATTCAACTTTGAAAAAATCATACTTAAAAGATTTACATAATTATCTTTATGAAAATTAATTGCAATATTTAAAATAGAATGAACAAACTCATCAAATTTTACATAGAATTTTTCTAGATGATCTACTTTATTTAATACAGGAAGAAAATACTTAAACTTCATATACCAATAAACAAAGAAAACAAAAACTATTATGATGGTTAAATATATCAGATGAATCATATAATTTCTAATATTGTATTTAGATAAGACGAATCACCTTTAAGTTTTGTAAAACTAATATAGCCAAACTTTATATTCATACTCTCTGCTATTTTTTCAGTTAGATGTGAAAACTCAACTTCTTTAGCACTTAAAGGAGAAGTTGAAGGCGGTCCTATTAATATAAGACCATTTACATTTTTTTCAAGAAGATAATTCCCTATCCTAAAAGGAAGCCCAAATGTTTCATCTGTATCATACTCTTCAACAAAAACAGAACTCCAACCAATATCTGTTGAAAGATACTTCTTAGATACCTCATCAAGTTTTAAAAAAACATAATTTATATAATCTTTCATTCCTTTTGGATAGAAAAATCCCCATTTATAAATACTTTTATTTTCTTTAAAAGATGGAGTATAATTTGAAGCATTTCTAAGATCAGAATCATTTACCATTGATATATCATCCTTTTCTCCAAGCAAAATTGATAACATATCCTGATGAAGCATCGAGTTAGAAGATGCAATTAAATACTTTTCAAATTTTTTCATTCTAAAAAGATATTTATTTACATTTTTAAAATCCATTAATTTTGTAACAAAAAACCTATTTATATCTCCTTCCGAAAGTTTTATGTCCATATTTGTGAGTATTTGATTTAATATCATTCTATATGCCTGTGGTGGTGGCTGTTTAATATCAACCATCCACCCTTGAGAAAGATTTATTTCAAGAAGATTTTCAAGAGGTTCAAGTTCTGATGGTGGAAAAAGCGATGAGAAAACAACCTGTTTATTTGCCTTCATTGATGAATCAATAATTCTCGATATGAACTGTTTGTTATCTTTGTTTATAAGCATTAGATGAAGATCATCTATTATTATAACTTTACATTCATTTATTATTTTTTCAAGTTTGTCTATAAAATTCTCTTTTATTGCAAGGTTTACCCCTATTGAGAACTTAACACCATTTGTAACGAATATATTTTTCTGACCTATACTCGAAGAAAGTCCATATGACATAGAGTGTATAAAATGTGATTTACCAACCCCAATTCCACCATATATAAGTATTGGATTATACATCACCCCTGGATTTTCAACAACACTCATACTTGCTGCATGAGCAAATCTATTATGAGAAGCAGTTATAAGCGTCTGAAAACTCATCATCGGATTTAAAGGTAATTCTATGGACCATTTAAGTCTTATCCTATCATATTCTTTATCATCTTTTGGTTGTCTAACAGTTTTTCTATCTTCAATAATATTCTTTTCTTTTTTTTCCGTAAGTTTAATATCTTTTTTCTCTACCTCAGTTTTTTGGAAGTGTGTTTTTGGGTGTAATTCTTCTTCTTTTACTGGTGAAGAAGGTGGTTTTGGAGGAGGTGGTGGGGTAGGTTCTATTATCGTTTTTTCTTCTTTTTTAGTTTTAACATCTTCAATCTTTGGTAGAGCAATTTCTTCTTTTATTTCAATATCTGGAATTGGAATTTCGATTTCTGAAGTTTTAGATTTTTCTTCCTCAACTTTTTTGGAAGCCTGACTAATGTTTTTAGAAATTATTTTTTCTATTTCTTTTTTAACTTTTTCCTCTATCTCTTTATTATACTCAAGAAGATATATAACAAAATTATAATCGCTTGATATAATTCTTTCTGGCCTTGAACAAATAGCACCTAAATTTTTTACAAGAGAAAGTATATCTTTAAGTTCACATTTTAAGAGAAGTTTATGTTTTTTTGTCTTTTCATCTGGTTCAAGAATTTTCCACTTCTCTATCATATCACCTTATTATTAACTCCATTATAAAATCTATAACAGAACTTTTTGTAAGATTTGCTTTGTTAAAATTTATAAAATAAATTCCCTCTTGCGAAAGTGAATTTTCAAACTCATATTTTTTATCTGGTGGGATCTGCCCAACAAAAACAACCGCAATTACTTTTTCATTTTTAGCATTAAAGATAATTACATCGCTACTAATTGTATCATCATAATTTAAAACAAAACTTCTATTTACAAACATTGGTTTTTCTTTTGATGAAAGGCATATTTCATCAATCATCTTTAAAAGTTCGACAAATGTTTCCTCCTCAGATAGATAAACAAAACCAACATTTTTAATTCTTTCAGACGGTATATTTTGTGGTGGTGTTATCTCTATAATTTCTTTAAGATTTTCTTCAAATTCATTTTTTTTGATAATAAATGTTTCCTTTTTTTCTTCTTTTGCTTCATCTTTTACAACCTCAAATGATGGGAATTTTTCAATTTCAATACCTTCTTCTTTTCTTATATCTTTTGTTTCAATTTTTAAATCTTCGTCCAATGAAAAATCAGAAATAATATTTTCATCTATTTTAGGTTCATTTTTATCCTCTGATTTATCAATTTCAAATGATATCTCATCAAGTTTCTCTTCTTCCTCTAAAACTTTATTAGCATTAACTTCTAAAGATATTTTGTTAAAATCATTTAAAGATGTCTCATTAGATAATTCTATTTCCTCATTTTTACTTTCAATTTCTTTTTCATTTTCTAATATTTTTAAATCTTCTTGAGGCTCAATTATATAAACCTCATCTTTTTTTTCTTTTTCATTTTCGGTATTTGACAAATCTTTTTTATCTTCTACATTATTATCAAGTATACTAATATCGTATATTAATTCTTCTCTTATTTTTTGATCCTCTGACAAATTTATATTTTCTGTTTGTAAGTCTTCTTTTGATATCTCATTTTTATCTATAGCATTTGGTTGTAATTCAACTTTACTTTCTCCAATATTTATATTAACATTTTCATTCCCACTTTCAGATAAATTTATATTCTCTGTAATATCTTTGGTATTAGAATTTAAAGGTTTTGATTCAGATTCAATCTTATCACTTCTTAGATTAGCATCTATATTACTTTTATTTTCCTCAAATTTGTTTTCCTTATTTATATTTTTTATTTCCTCTATATTAGAAATTTCTTCTTTTTTTTCTTTAGTATTTTCAGTCTCATTTCCTAAAATATTTTTTTCTTTTTCAATTATGGAAGGCATACTTTGAAGAATTAAGTTAAGTTCATTTAATATCTCCTCAAAACTTTTTTTTCTATCTTTTTCTTCCATCAAAACTCCTTAAATTTATCCTATATAAATTATACAATTTTTAAACCTTTTAAAACCTAAATTTTTATTATATAATTGTTTTATGATTAAACTTCAAGATATAAACCCAAATTTACTTAATACCAACTATGCTGTGCGAGGTAAAATTGTTCGCAGGGCATATGAACTTGAACAAGAAGGCAAAAAAATAATATACACTAACATAGGAAATCCTCAAGCCTTAAAACAAAAACCTATTACGTATGTAAGACAACTTCTTGCTTTAACAGAATACCCATATCTTATGGAAGATAAAACAATTGCTTCAAAGTTTCCAAAAGATGTTATAGAAAAAGCCAAATATATTCTTTCTGAAAACCCACATGGACTTGGAGCATATACTCAAAGCGAAGGAATGAGTTTTATAAGAAAAGCAGTTGCAAAATTTATATCAAAAAGGGATGGGATAGAGGCAGATCCATCAAAGATAATGCTTACTGATGGTGCTTCTAAAGGAATTCAATCAATATTTACACTTTTAATGAAAAACTCAAACTCTGGATTTATGATCCCAATTCCACAGTACCCTTTATATAGCGCAACAATAGCATTATATGGTGCAAAGCAAATAAATTACTATCTTGATGAAGAAAAACATTGGGAATTAAATAAGGATGAACTTGAAGAAAGTATAAAAGAAGCAAGAAGAAATGGTATTGAGCCAGTTGCAATAGTTGTCATAAATCCAGGAAATCCTACAGGCTCTGTTCTTTCAAAAGAAAATATAAAAATGATAATAAATTTTGCAAGAAAACATAATCTTTCTATCCTTGCAGATGAAGTATATCAGGAAAATATATACACAACAACACATAAATTTTATTCTTTTGCAAAGGTTATGGATGAAATGAATATAAAAGATGTTCCACTTTTTAGTTTTCACTCAACATCAAAGGGATTTTTAGGAGAATGCGGGCATAGAGGTGGATATCTTGAAGCAAGAAATATAAGTGGTGAAGTTTATAACGAACTAGTTAAACTTCAATCAATAGGTCTTTGCGCAAATACAGCTGGACAAATTGTAACTTATGCAATGGTAGAACCACCACAAGAAAATGATGAAAGTTATGAACTTTACAATAAAGAAAAAACAAAGATACTCTCGGACCTAAAGAAAAAAGCAGAGATACTTGACGAAGAGATAAATAAAATAAAAGGTATGAGTTTAAAAGCACCTTATGGCGCAATGTATGCCTTTGTAAAGATAGATCTCCCCCCAGATGAAAACATGAAAAATATGAGTCAAAAAGAACTAATAGAATACGAAACAAAAAGGGAGTTCAACTACTGTCTTGAACTTCTTGAAGAAACAGGCATATGCGTTGTTCCTGGTTCAGGATTCGGGCATAAACCACATACATACCATTTTAGAATGACAATACTTCCACCAGTTGATGAAATAAAAGAACTTGTAAAAAAACTAAAAGATTTTCATTTAAACTACTTAAAAAGGTTTAAGTAGAAAAAATAATTTAAATTTTGGATAAAAATCAAATTATTATAAAATATATTGATAACTGGGCTGGTGGCGGAAATGGTAGACGCGACGGACTTAAAATCCGTTGGCTTTTAAAAAAGCCGTGCGGGTTCGAGTCCCGCCCTGCCCATTTTTAAATACATTAAATTTCTTATTTTTTTGATAGTAGATTATTAAGGCTTTATTTTCTTTTTTTGTATAATTTAGTTATGAAGATAGTTAAAGAAGGTATTTATATTCTTATTTTTTCTTTTGCTGCAATTATAATATCATTATACTGGGCAAGGTTTTATAAAGTTCTCTATATAATAACTTTTATTTCTGGAATACTTTTTTTATTCTCACTTTATTTTTTTAGAGATCCACAAAGAAACAAGCAATTTAGTGAAAATGAGATAGCATCACCTGCCGATGGAACAGTTTTGTCAGTAAAAACTGAAAACGGGGTTACAGTAATAAGAATTTTTTTATCAGTTTTTAATGTCCATATTCAAAGATCCCCAATAGATGGTAAGATTATTGAAACAAAATTTACATATGGAAAATTTCATATAGCATATAAGCCACAAGCAAAAGACAACCAAAGAAATATGATAAAAATTGAAGGAAAGGACGGAAAATGGGCATTTGTTGAACAGATAACAGGAGCAATTGCAAGACGAATAGCTTGCTATGTTAAAGAAGGAGATACTGTTAAAATTGGTCAAAAGATTGGAATGATATATTTTGGTTCGCAAGTTGCTCTATATCTTCCACAAAATGCTGTAATTACTGTTAAAGAAGGAGATAAGGTCTTTGCTGGTGAAACTATAATAGGATTATGGAAAACCAATTAACTAAAATAGATTTAATAAAAACAAAAACGAAAAATACAATTCCATCCCTTTTTACACTTACAAATATGGCATTTGGAATTATGGCGATTTTAAGTGTTAGTGAAGAACAATTTGTAAAAGCATGCTATTTTATAATTGGGTCATATATAATGGATATTCTTGATGGAAGGGTTGCAAGAATAATAAAAGCAGAAACAGAGATGGGAGTTGAACTTGATTCATTTTCTGATCTAATTTCATTTGGAATTGCACCAGCATATATGATTTATGAGTTTGCATTAAAAGGTTATGGAATTGCAGCCTATCCTGTAGTTATTATATATGTAATATGTGGTGCATTAAGACTCGCAAGATTTAATTTAAAATCACTCTCAGGGAAAAGTTCAAATGAATTTTTTCAAGGGCTTCCAATACCTGCAGCATCAGGTGTTATAATATTTTTTATATTATCATACTCTTTAATTGAAGATGATACACCAGCAAAATCAATACAAATACTTTCAAGACAAATGCCATTTCTATATGGAATATTTCCGTTTATAATAATAGGAATATCACTTCTTATGGTATCATCTGTTCCATATGTAGCAATGAAGTCAGGAAATATATTTAAGATAAGGTCTCCTCTTTCTTTGATAGTGGCTATATCAATAATATTTCTAATTATTTTCTATCCTCAAAACTCATTGTTTATATTTTTTGTCCTTTATGCACTTTCTGGAATAATATACTTTTTATATCGCTTGTTTTTCAAAAAAACAGAAGAAAACTAATCTCATATTAAGAAAGTGAGCAGGTATCTTGTCAAGTGATAGTTTTAAGGTCAGGTTCTCTTAAAAAGTTAGTATCACTTAAAACAAGATAACTGCCTTGCTCTACCTCGTTGTTTTTAGTTAAAATTAGTTTAAAAGCATTATTATTATTTTGTTCTCTTACATATGTTTCATAATAATCAGGAATAAAAGGCAAATTATTTCTGACCATAGCGTTTAGGATCCTGATTATTTTCCTCATGCAGGCGACAAGAGCAACCTTTGGTGGCTTTCCTTTTTGGATTAGGCGGTTGTAATACTCTTTTATTGTTGGATTATATACAATAGCGACGAGAGCAACCATATAAAGAATCTGTCTGACTTTATCTCTGCCACCCCTGATAGATGCCTTACCAGTGGCTTTACCGCTTTGATTTATAAAAGGAGCAACGCCACAAAGTGAAGCAATTT
>Ga0308394_1001092_pt1 | contig 13164 bp, 5 predicted proteins | sample Hotspr2Sampleme2_FD_202366 | JGI IMG/M metagenome (GOLD analysis project Ga0308394, IMG submission 202366) | Hot spring phototrophic mat microbial communities from Mushroom Spring, Yellowstone National Park, Wyoming, United States - 20050701_me2 ...
CAAGCAACCATTCGCTTGTGGCTGTTTGCCTTTTCATTCCCAAAAGAAAGGAGATGCCGTTGGGTAACATTATCATTTGAGAGAATGAATGGCTTTCGGTAACATTATCATTTGGCTTGACACGGAGGTAGACCAGTTGCAAATGATGGCTGCACAGGACATGAGTACAGAAACCATGCTTCGGGCAGACGATGGAGTGCGGCAGCCATGCTTCCGCAAAGGCGCAGGCAAGACTATGGTGCTCGAACAGCGGCCGGATTCGCTCATTGGTGACCTGTGCTTGAACACTCTTGGAGTGAGCCAATCCGTGTCAGGCAGAAAAACGGCGCGATCCTGCTGCCTGGCAAATAGCAGGCAAAAAATGGCAGTCAAAAGGCAGTCTGGTTTGTTAGGGTTAACTCAAAAAAGTCTTCGATTCATTATGAGGAGTGTGAAAAATGAACCGAAAAGACTTACGGAAAAATTGTTTGCTGTCGGGCGGCTGGGATTCCTCTTGCTCCTGACCATCAGTTAGATGAAGTGGGGTAGCCCAACCAACCTGCCGCAGGCACAGGCGGGTTTTTTGCCTTCTGAGCGCCGCCTCTCGCTTGATAACAGACTTGCTGCTGTGAATGACCTCACCTGGCAGGTTGAGATTGTCGATCCCGCCAACTCTGCAGGCGAATCTGTATCTTTGAAACTGGACTCGAACGATCAACCTCACCTCAGTTATGTTGATCAGAGCACCAGAGAATTGAAATATGCATATCGCCAGCAGGGGGGAAGATGGCATCTGGAAACAGTTGCCGGCAATGTTTATTACCAGACTGGAACTTCCCTTGCGCTTGACAGACAGGGAAAACCGCACATTGCCTGCTTCTCTTGGTCTGCTATTGCCTTTATCCTGGCAAGGTTTGATGGTGGATAACCGAAACCGTTCATCAAGCTAGGGGGTTTTACCCCTCGCTTGCCTTAGACAGTCAACAACGTCCCCATCTCAGCTATGATCTGGATGGGGTTATCTGGTATGCCTATCGCCAGCAAGACGGGTGGGGGAGAAGGGTTGTAGAAAGTGTGGGGATTGTGAACGTCTCCAATTCTCTCGCCCTGGATCAGAACGATAATGCTCGGATCAGTTACTACTTTTATCATAGCAGCAATCTTTAGTACGCGTGCTGGATGGGGATAAATTGGGATATCAGGACAGTTGATTCCTGGGGAGATGCAGGCTTTTGGAACTCGCTGGCTTTAGATGCGCAGGATTATCCGCACATCAGTTACTATGAGTTATCAGATAGAGATCTGAAATATGCTTACCAGGACTCGCAGGGATGGCATCTTGAAACAGTTGATGGGGAAGGTGAGGTTGGAGAATACAACTCCATTACTATCGATCAACAGGGTCAGCCACATATAGCCTACTGGAAAGAGACCGCCTCGGGTCTTGAGTTGAAGTATGCCGTAAAAGAGGCTGGTGAATGGCAGATCCAGACGGTGGCGCCTAACGTCTCTACTTGGCCGATGGTCCATCCAATTCTGTCTTTAGCCCTTGACTCACAGGATTATCCTCATCTTGGCTATCCTGGGGGTAGCCTGAGGCACGCCTGGCTGGGTGAAGAGACGAGCGGTTTCTTCCTTTACTTACCCTTAATCTTGCGGTCGCCCTGACGCCCCGGTTGCCTTGCTCCAGACAGGATCAAACTCGATCCGCCCGGGGAAGGATTTTCCCGAGCGGATACCGCAGGTATTTGCCCGCTTTAGCGTTTGGGTTTAACAGCCCGCTTGCGGCGCATAGCCAGGAAGCTGGCCGCGCTCCCGACTGGAAAGAGGCGGGTGTAGCCCCAACCAAAGAGCAACATCAGCAGTGGCAGCCAGAACGGCAACGTCCGCTCACTCCTAGCTGATAGGCTAAGCAAACCTATGCTGGTCGGTGAAAAAGTGAGCCGGTAGTCCTCCACTTCCCCACCTTCTGCTAGACCGGTCCAGCTGATGGCTGTGCTACTAGAACATGTTCCATTGCTATCTCGCGGCACGATCCGGAAGCGGGCAAACATGGTTGCGCTGTTTGCTGCATTTCCAGGCAAATTAAAGGTGAAAGAATAAGAACCATTGCTTACAGGTTGGTTGTCAATAATTTTTTCATAATTGTCGTCAAAGGTTTTATCTGCCCCAAAGTTCGTTCCATCCCAGAAATCCAACCAGGCACTCAAACAGCCATCCCCGCCACTGACCGTCACCTTCAGCTCCCCTTGCCCATCGCTCCAATTGCCGCTGAAGGTCACGCCATCGTCGTAACTGTCGCTGCTTGCCAAGTCACTCTCTTGTCCATCTGCTTCGTAGGAGATGTCATTGCCAAGGCGCAAACCGCTAAAGCGGTGGCGGGCGCCTCCGTTAGCTAACAGGGTTATGGCATAGCCAGATGGCAGATCGCCAAAGTCCATTCCTTCGCCATCGGTGTCGCTGGCGGTGTTGTCACCAGGGGTGCTATCGGCCGGGTGCGAGACGGTAACGGTGTTGGTCAGGTTACCGCTTGCCGAGATGGAGAGATTGGCAGCGACAGTATAGGTGATGATAGCGCTGGCAGGCAAATCCACCGTGTCAGAGAAGTTGGTGGTGATGAAGCCGCCGGAGCCGGTGCAGGTGGCGCCGCCGGTGGTCACACATGTCCACGACCAGGAGGTGAATTGCGCCGGGATGTTATCCGTGACGCTCACGCCCAGGGCATCGCTCGGCCCGATGTTGGTGACGGTGATGGTGTAGGTCAGCGTGCCGCCGGGGATGTAGGTCAAGACGCCGTCGGTCTTGCTGATGCGCAGATCGGGCGCGGCCTCCAGCGGCGTGGTGTCGCTGCCGCTGTTGTCGGCCGGCGTCGGGTCTGGCCCGTTCGTCCCGTCATCGCCGATGACGGCGGTGTTGGCGATCTGCGTCACGCCGAGTGGGACGGGATTGACGACCGTCAGGACGAAATCCACCGAGCCGCTTGCGCCGGCGTTGAGCGTGCCGACCGTGAAGGTGCACACACTGCCCGCATTGTTGTCCGGGATGCACGTCCAGCCTGAGCCGGTGTAGGTGGTGTGGGCCGGCACCGTCTCGGTCAGGATCACACCGGTCGCGCCCTGATTGCCGACGTTGGTGTAGGTGAGGGTGTAGGTGAGCACGCCGCCGGGCATGGTGCTCACGCCGCCGTCGGTCTTGGTGATGGTCAGGTCGGGCGCGGCCTCCAGCGGCGTGGCCTCGCTCGAAGTGTTGTCGGCCGGCGTCGGGTCTGGCCCGTTCGTCCCGTCATTGCCGATGATGGCGGTGTTGGCGATCTGCGTCACGCCCGCCGGCACCGTCGTATTGACGGTCACGACGAACGTCGCCGAGCCGCTTGCGCCGGCGTTGAGCGCGCCCACCGAGAAGGTGCACACGCTGCCCGCGTTGTTGTCCGGGATGCACGTCCAGCCTGAGCCGGTGTAGGTGGTGTGGGCCGGCACCGTCTCGGTCAGGATCACACCGGTCGCGCCCTGATTGCCGACGTTGGTGTAGGTGAGCGTGTAGGTGAGCACGCTGCCGGGCGTGACGGTCACGCCGCCGTCGGTCTTGCTGATTTGCAGATCGGGCGCGGCCTCCAGCGGCGTGGTGTCGCTGCCGCTGTTGTCGGCCGGCGTCGGGTCTGGCCCGTTCGTCCCGTCATCGCCGATGATGGCGGTGTTGGCGATCTGCGTCACGCCCGCCGGCACCGTCGCATTGACGGTCACGACGAACGTCGCCGAGCCGCTTGCGCCGGCGTTGAGCGCGCCCACCGAGAAGGTGCACACGCTGCCCGCGTTGTTGTCCGGGATGCACGTCCAGCCTGAGCCGGTGTAGGTGGTGTGGGCCGGCACCGTCTCGGTCAGGATCACACCGGTCGCGCCCTGATTGCCGACGTTGGTGTAGGTGAGCGTGTAGGTGAGCACGCTGCCGGGCGTGACGGTCACGCCGCCGTCGGTCTTGGTGATGGTCAGGTCAGGATAGGTCAGGGTGACGTTTTCAGGATCGCTATCGGCGTAGTCGTTGAGGCCGCCCACGCCATCAGCGCCGGTGCGCTCGTTGGGATCGGTGCCGTCCAGCGAGGTCCAGGTCATCGAGGCGGTGTTGGTCAGCACGTCGCCGGGGTTCGGCGGGCCGGGCGGGCCATTCACCGTGACCTGGTAGGACAGGCTGGCGGTGTTGCCCACCGGCAGCGAGCAGGGAGCGGAGCAGGTCCAGGTCAGGGTAGGCGCGGCGGTGTCGTTGGTCGTCCAGCCGGCGGGGGCGGAGATGGAGCCGGCGACGTAGGTCAGGCCAGCCGGAATGGTATCGGTGATGACGATGTCGTAGGCGGTGGAGGTGCTGCTCGCCAGGTGGCTGACGGTCAGGGTATAGGTGAGGGTCTGACCGTAAGCCGGGGTGGTGTCGTCGGCGGATTTCACGATGTTCAGTTCGGGCTCGAGGACAGTGACCTTCTCGGCGGTGGGGTCGGCGAGGGTGGTCGTCCCGGTATCGGGATCGTTGTAGGTGAGCGAGGCGGTGTTGGCCAGCACCGTGCCGTTCTGGTTGCCCAGTTCGTTGTTGACGCGAGCGGTGACGAAGATGACGAAGGCGTTGTTGTTGGTCACGTTATCGGCGGCGGTGGTGACGTTGCCGAAGTCGAGGCTGATGTCATCACCGGAACCACAGGCGCCTGCACAGGTGAAGGTCGGCGGATTGTTGGTGAAACTGCCGTTGTAATCCGCCGTCAGCAAGCCGCCGCTGGCCGCCGCCGTGGTGACCACGCTATGGCTGACGTAAACCAGGCCGACGGGCAGGTTGTCGGTCACGACCAGGGATTGGGTCACGCCTTCGGGCAGGGTGACCAGGATGGGGAAGGTGACGGTGGCGCCGATGGGCGCGCTGGCCGGGGTGGGGGTGCGCTTGTCAATTTGCGGCGCGGAGAGGGGAGCGCTTGCGCTGGCGGAAACGAAGTACTTGTTGACGCCTCCAGAGCCGTTGCGTTCACCAGTGCCCGAACCGCTTGCCCCCGGCGTAACCGAGCCGGTGGGATTAGGAGAAGCGCCGTTGCTGCCAGGCAGCGAGGTGTAGGTGACGGTGGCGCTGTTGGGGATGGTGTAGCCGGCCGGGGCGGTGGCGGCGACCGTGCCAGTGATAGTCAGTGTAATCGTCTGACCAGGGTCGAGACAGGTGGCGGTGAAGGTCAGGTTGTTGCCGGTGAAACTGCCGCCGTTGTGGCTGAAGACGGTCGTGCCGCCGCCGTTGCCCACGCAGGTGGCGCCCTGGGTAGTGGTGATGCTGGAGACGGTGAGACCCGTCAGGTTGGCATCGAAATTGTCGGTCAGATTCAGGTCAAAGGCAGTAGCGCAGTTTGCTGATCCACTACTTCCCTGACAGCCGCTCGCCAGCGAGGTAATTTTCAATTCATAAGTGACCGCATCGCCAGCATCGGTTGGGGCAGGCGGAAGCAGAGATTTGCTCAATCGGAGATCGGGCTCGGCAATATACACCCTAACACTGGCGGAATTGGGGCCATTCTGGGTGCCATTAATGGTGACCGCAAAGTAGTTGTCGCGGGCATCACCAGCGTCGTTGCTTCCGGGGCTGGTGTTATCTACCAGGGCGTTGAACTCGAGGATGACGTATTCGGCGTCGGCGTCGCTGTCGTTATTCGTCAGCGTGCCGAGTTTGAAGTAGGGGTCGCTACCGGTGTTGTAGGTATCCACATCGGTAGAAGTGCTGTTGGTGCTGCCCACGTTGTTATCGGCCAGCGCCGGACAAGAGGCAGGGATGGCGGGGGTGGTGCCGTTGGCGGTGCTGCCGGTCAAAAAGCAATTCGGGTTGGTAATTCCCGGCACGGGCAGCGTGCCATAGTTGGTGGAGGTGATTCCCGCGCCGTTGGAGACGAAGGCGACTTTGGCGGTGCCGTCATCCAGGTAGGTCAGGCCGGTGGGCAGGTAATCGCGAATCTGAAAGTTGGTGCTGGTGCCTTCGGGCAACTGTACCACCAGGCGATAACGGATGATCTCGCCGATGGCGACGCGCTCGGTGCCGCCGACGACCCCGGTATGGGCTTCGGAGGTGGCGAGCAGGTACTTGGACGGAGCTACATTGTTGATGGTCACGGTTGCCTGGCCCTGGGTGCGATAGTCGTTCAACACGCCGGAGTGCAGCAAACCATCCGCGCCGGTGCGTTCATCGGAGGCGGTATTGTAGAGCGAGCGATCGCTCACCGCGCCGGAGAGGCTGGTCCAGCGCGTCTCGGCGGTGTTGGTGATGACTTGGCCGGGCGTAACGCTGTAATCCACGGTGGCGTTGAAGGTGATGGTACAGGTCTCGCCGGGGTCGAGTTGGGAGACGGAGCCGGTCAGGGTGGGCGTGTCGCTGAGAGTGAGTGTGTGTGTGATACATGAACCGCTCAGGGTGGTGGCGGTGTAAGTCAGTCCGCTGGGAACAGTGTCGCTCCAGGTGACATCGTAGGCGGTGGTCGAGCTGCTGACCGGGTTGGTCAACGTCACGGTGAATGTGACGGTGTTGCCGGCGTCGGTGTTCGTGGGGACGACCACTTTGCCCGTGTTGACGGTCGGCTCAATGACGGTCACGTTCGGGGCGGAGACGGCAGGCAGGCTGTTGCCCGTCCAGGAGAAGACGGCGGAGTTGTTCAACTGCGTCCCGGACTGGTTGCCGGTCACATCCAGAACGACGGCAGTATAGCGGATGGTAATCGTCTCAGGAGTGGAGTTGACGACATCCGCATTGGTGATATTGGCTAAATTAAAGACGACCGATTGGCCTCCTCCGCTGACGGTCGGGTTGGTCGGGGCGTTGCAGGCAGCCGCAAAGCCGCCGGGCAATGTCGTTGTTAGGAGGGAGGAGGGCGTAATGCTCACGCAATCCACGAATGCCAGCCCGGCGTCGAGCGTATCCGTCACCACGGCATTGGGCGTTATCCCTTCTGGAATGGTCAGGGTTAGATCGTAGGTGACCAGTTCGCCGATCACCGCCTGCGTGCTGGAGTTGACGGCATTATTGATCTCGGTGCCGACCAGGGTTTTGGCGGCCTGAGGAGAAGAAATGGTTACCGTTGCCGGGTCGCTGGCGGTGTAGTCGTTATTCGTTCCGCCGCAACCGGCGGTGTTGCCCGTGCGCTCGCAGGAAAGGGTGTTGTTGGGCGTCTGCTGGCCGATATTGCCGGGCAAACTGCTCCAGTCTATGTTGGCAGTGTTGATGATCGTCTGGCCGGGCGAGACCGAGCCGTTGAGCGTGACCTGGTAGGTGACGGTGACGGAGCAGCCCAGCGGGAAGGGGGTGACGGTAACGTCCACCATCGTGGCGGTGGAGTTATTGGTTACAGTCGGCGAGCCGCAGCCAGCGCCAGGCGTGACGGTGATGCTGGCAAGGTTGAGCGTGACGGGCAGGGTCGAGAGGTCATCGCGCAGGTGGGCCTCGAAGGCGTCGGCGTTGCTGGCGCCAGTGTGGGAGAGGACCGCCGTGTAGGTGATGGTATCGCCGGCGTCGCCAGTGGTGGGCGCGGCGGTTTTGTTCACCTGCAGGGTGGGTTCGACGATGACGACATCCGGTGCGGAGGCGTTGGCGCTTCCACCCGTCCACGAAAAGGTCGCGGCGTTGTTGCGCCCCACGCCGCGGTTGATGCTGGCGCTGTTCAGCACGACGGCGGTGTACTGGATGGTGATGGTCTCTGGGGTGCTGTTGTCCGTATCGCTGTTGGTGATGTCGCCGAAGTTGTAAGTCAACACGCGGGCGTTCGCTTCACCAGACTCCATGATTCCGCCCGAATTGTTTGAGATGACTGCGTTCGCGCAGTTGAATCCGCCCGTGGCCGAGACGGAGGAGGAGGCGGTGATGCTATCGCACGAGACGAAAGCCAGGCCGGGATCGAGCGTATCGCTGAAAACGGCATTGGGGGTGGTGCCTTCCGGCACGGTGATGGTGACGGTGTAGGTGACCATCTCGCCCACAGCCACGTTGGGGTCAGTGGTGAAAGTCTGGTTGGTGGAAGTCAGGGCTTTCGAGAGCAACGGTTTGGTAATCGTCACGCTGGCGGTGTCGGTCGGGTCGTCGCCGGTGTGGTCGGGACCGCCTTCAGTGCCGGCGTAGTTGAAGAGGGTGGCGGTGTTGGTGAGGGTTTGGCCTACCTGGACGGAGGTGTTGAGCGTGACCAGGTAGGTGATAACGGCGATGTTGCGACCGGTGTTCACCGACGAGCCATCCGGGTTCTTGCCGGGGTCGAGGGCGCCGGCGGGCAGGTTGGTGGGACCGGGATCGTTCAGTTCGATACCTTGATCGAAGAGCCCGGTGCCGCCGCCTACGTTGCTGTAAGTGAAAGCCGCGCCCGTGCCGTCGGTGACGCAGACTGAGCCGGATACGAGGGTCATGCCGGCGGGCAGGCTGTCTTTCACCCGCACGTCGAAAGCGCTGTAACGCCCGGTGTTTTCCAGGATGATGGCCATCATCACCTGATCGCCAGCGTCCACACCACTCAGGTTGCTGTTGACCGGGTTGCTCGCCAGGCCGGGAGAGGTGATCGTTCCAGTAAATGCCGGGCATCCGCTGCCAGTGAAGGTCACCGGGCCAACGGTGGAAGGAGAGAAGACCCCGGCAGGGTTATTCGTCCACACCACGCCTTTGGAGATGCCCACCACCGGCTCCTGGAGTTGAACCTGGACGATGGCGTCAGAGGTACTGCTGCTGGAGTTGGTGCTGCCTTCCTGCGCGTTCGCCAGGTTGGTCAGGTAGAGACCATCGGCGAAGGGCTGATTGTTGACGGTGACGGTGAAGAGCAGTTCAATCGTGCTGGGAGAGTTGGCGCTTGAATCGTAATCGCCGTAGGTCCAGGTGATGCTGTTGGCGGCGCTGTTGGTGGTGAGGGTGGGTGTGACCCCGCTGAACGTATTGGAGGGTCCGAGGCAGGAAACGCCCGCCAGCGGTATGCCGCAGGCGGTATTGTTGAATGTGGTCACTTCGGTAGCGCTGTAAATCGGCAGGGGCAGGTAGTCGGTGATGACCAGGTCCTCGAAGTCGCTGGTGGGCAGTGTGTAGGTGATGCGGTAGGTGACGGTATCGCCTGGCGCAATGCGCACCGGTGAGGGGATGGAGGTGTTGCCGTTGAGAGCATAGATGGATTTGGAAATCGTGCCGCGCGGGATGCTGACGGAGGCGGCGCTGGTATCGGCTTCGCTCCGGCCGGTGAGCGTGCTGGCATCGCTGGTGGAGAGCAGGTCGCCGTTGATGGTGACGTTATCGTTCAAGATGTCGCCCTGGTCCACACTGGGGTCGCCGCTGGGGTAAGTGTCGGTGAAGTTCTCCTGGATGACGGTGCGGAAGACGATGGTGCCGGTGGTGGGGCCGTCGTTGTAGGAGTTGCAGTTCGGGTCGCCGCTGCCCGTGCCGCCGGTCGGCACGCAGCCGCCGATGAGTTTGCCATTCTGGCCGCGGGCGATGATTTCATCTGAAACGCGGAATGTGATGGTGGTGGAGCCGTCAGTACCGTCGGGTGGTGGGTTAGGTCCCGTATTGCCAATCTGGGATGTGTCCACTGTATAGTTTGCCGCGTTCATTGGGGCAGCGATCAGAGTATAACCATTGCCATTGATTTGCAGCGTGGGAGTAAAGGATGAGTCAAAATGTTGCCCATCTGAGATAGTATCCTTAACTACCACATTCTGGAAGGCGAAGAAATCAGAGACCTGGAAGTTGAGCGTGTATTCCAGCACGGCGCCGGGCTTGGGAATGCCGCCGCCCACCACGCTGACCGATTTCTGAATGGCGATGGATTTGTCGGTCAGGGTGTGTTCGCAGCCGGCCGGGTTCTGGGTGAACGTTCCGCCAGTATCGCGAGGATCAAGAGGTATGGCCCATGTTCCGCCAGCACTGGCGTTGTTACAGGAGGTAGCATCATCACCGGTGATGGGGTCAATAACGGAAGCGTTAGTGGAATCGCGCAGGGGGATGTAATACTCGAAAGTCATTGTCACCGTGCCGCTGACCGAACCGCTGAAGTTGCAGGAGAGCGTCCCCCCAGGGGTGGAGGTGGAAGGCAATGTGCAGGAAGCCCCGGCCGGGTTGGTGCTGACCAGCGAGACGAACTGCATGTTGTTCGGCAGCACATCGGTCAGGTTGAAGGCGGTCATGCTCTGACCGGGAGCAATCTGGGCGGTGACGGTATAGCGACGCGGAAAGTTGGGGCCGGTGGCCGTCTCGTCTTCGGGACCGTTGTAGGATTTGGAAAGAGTGAGCAGGGTGGGGGTAACGTTCGTCGAGACCGGGCTGCCGGTAATCGGCGGGTCGGTGAGGGGATTATTCAGCGGGTCGGCGCCGAACATGAATCCGCCTTGCGCCTGAATGGGCAGTGCTACGCCCAGGTCGGCGTAGTTGCTCAGGTTCGCATTGACGGTGACTGTGGCCGGCGGCTGCGCCGGGACAAACGAGCCGAAGGGCAGGGTGATGACCACCAGTTGCCAGGTGAAGGGCGAATACAGCCCCGGCGGTTGGGCCGGGCAGGTGATGGTTTGCCCGGTGAGCGGATGGGTGACGGTGGAACCGGCCGGGCAGTTCAGCACGTTCGTGGTCACCGATTGGCCGAGATAACTGGCACTGACGAAAGAGATGCCATCGTTCGGCCCGCCGCCAGAAAGCCCATCCGCGCCGCTCAGCGGCAGGAAGAGGTCAATATAGGGGCCGTAGCCGGTATCGGAACCGATGTTGTCGAAGGTGACGGTGATGGTCAATGCGTCGCCAATGAAAGGATAGGCGGGGGCGTTGAGGTTCACACTCGGCAGCGGGTCAGGCGCAAAGAGCGGTTTTAGCGCTGGCGCAGCTTTCACTGTGGGGATGGATATTGTCGATGGTAAAGAGAGGAAGATGAGCTGAATGAAAACAATCACAAAACGGTAAAATGATCGCTGTTTCATAGCCTTTCTCCTTAGGGGATTTGATCAAACGCTAAATTCCGTACAGTGGATCTTGTTGCTGGCAGGGATGTCTTTCTCCGAAAAAGGCAGGGGATTATTAGCAGGGGTTGCTGAGCACAGTTAAAGCTGCACTTCAACTTAAGGGTGCGATAATGGTGCTTAAGAAAGAAAAACGTCATCTCGTAAAAACATTACTAAGATAACATTATATTTGCGTAACGCCGATCAGGTACTCTAAGTGCTGTTTTCCGGAAAATCGAAATAAATTAATTTTTTAATAAATATCACAAAAACGGTTGATTGTCAATCACTTTCCACAAAAGTTTGTGAAAAACACTTGACAAAATCGTCACTTTCTGCTATTATTTCGTAGTACGAAATAATATGAAAGCGCTCAATTCTCGCTATCGTCACTCTCCCGCTGGTCAGCTTGCCGTTGCGCTCTATCGCATATCGCAAGCCATCCAGTATTTGCTCCGCCAGCGCGCCGAACAGGAAAGCCTTTCAGCCGCTCAGGTGCAGGCTTTGCTCTTTCTCAAACACAGTCGCCCTTCAGCTCATACGATGGGGGGGCTGGCAAAAGGCATTTCCCTCGCCTACCCGACCATCAGTGCTATGGTGGATGCTCTGGAACGGAAAGGATTGGTGCAACGGAAGGTGCAGGAAAGCGACCGACGAACAATCATGCTCCATCTGACCCCCGAAGGGGAAAAACTCAGTGGCGATTTAGAAAACTTGTTGGATGAAATTGAGCAAGCCATCCAAGCCCTGCCTCAAGCGCAGCAAGAGGCCTTGAATCAGGCCGCCCGGCAAATTATCTACCGCCTCAATGCGGCTGGGTATATTCACCTTCATGAGATGTGCTGGCATTGCCAGTTCTTTCGTCAAAATGCGCACCCTGATGACCCACACGGGCCGCACCACTGTGCCTTTATGGATGCTCCCCTGGCGGAAGCGGACACTTACCTGGATTGCCCCGATTTCCATCCCGATCCAGAAAGGAGGTGAGAGCGATGCCTGTTCCGAGCACCCGTTGAAGAACTTTTTTGAAAAGCTGTGAGCCTACATTTAAATCAACTCTGCTATTAAGAATGCAAATTAACCCTTACAGGTAGGAAGGAGGTAGCGATGAACCAGATTCTAGGTTATACCTATGGCAGCGAACAGGTTGCCAAATCGCCGCTGTCAATGGCGGAGTTCGAAAATCTCAAAAAGGCGGTCTTGTTTAGCGAAGAGGATGAGCGTTACCTGCGTTTGGCCGGCGAAGTGCTCCAGGATCAAATTGAAGAGGTGCTGGATTTATGGTATGGTTTTGTCGGCTCTCAGGCTCATTTGGTGTATTACTTCACCGATGGCAAGGGCAATGCGTTGAGCGATTACCTTGCGGCCGTGCGCAAGCGGTTTGGGCAATGGATATTGGACACCTGTAATCGCCTCTATGATCAAGCCTGGTTAAATTATCAGCAAGAAATTGGTTTGCGGCATCACCGCACCAAAAAGAACCAGACGGATGGGGTAAAAGCTGTCGAGCATATCCCGCTGCGTTATCTCATTGCGTTTATCTACCCCATCACGGCAACCATCAAGTCCTTCCTGGCTAAAAAAGGACATAGCGCCGAGGAGGTAGAAAAAATGCATCAAGCCTGGTTTAAGTCGGTTGTCTTACAGATCGCCCTCTGGAGTGTCCCTTACGCCAAAGCTGGCGATCATTGAGTTTTCATGGAGAGCCTCAACTGCGGACTGGTGTGCTCACCTGAGCGGTGATCCGTCCCAGGATGAGCGTACCGGTCCTCTGGTTTGCCAGGAACAGGCTTTGCATGCTTTTCTGGCTCACCTCTGCCGCTCGTACACCACCCAGTTCTCCCACCGCGCCATCTCCTGAAAGCCGGGCGGCGGTGCGGTGGCAAAGCGTTGACTGACCTGATCGGCAAATGGCGTCTCGGTCCGTTGCACCAGCACAACATTTACAAACTGGTCAGGGGCGTGCAAGGCTAACAGAAATCTCCCATCGGCGGGGAGAAGGAATGGTTTGGCGCGGTTGCAGCGGGCAATCAGGCGATAGGCGGTACGGTCATCAGCCAGGATGGAATGGTCTGGTAGCCCGCAAAGCCATTCAGCAGCCTGAATCTCGAGAGCATCGCTTGCCTGCCTCTCCTGGCGCAGAATAACCCGCTCCCAGACCTTCAATTCTGTGCTCTGGTAGGGTGAGTTTAGATTGAGCAATAGGTGAAAGATCGCCAGCGGAATCAGCAATCTGCTCCAG
>Ga0308394_1001099_pt1 | contig 13115 bp, 5 predicted proteins | sample Hotspr2Sampleme2_FD_202366 | JGI IMG/M metagenome (GOLD analysis project Ga0308394, IMG submission 202366) | Hot spring phototrophic mat microbial communities from Mushroom Spring, Yellowstone National Park, Wyoming, United States - 20050701_me2 ...
CGGTGGTGAGGTTGACATTAGAGAGAAGACCATACCAGTTGTGGGAATTGACGCTATTGCGGTGGATGAGGTTGGCCGCATAACCGATGAGGGTATCGCCGCTGGCCCGGATAAGGGTGTCGCGTTTTCTCCGGTTTTCGTCGCGCACTTGTTCCCAGTTAATCAGCCCATCCCATCGGGTAGGGAGGGAATAGGTGCGCTGGGTGGCATCCCATTCCCTGCGTACGTTGAGAATACCCGAACCGCCTCCCCGGCCAAACGATGTATAGGCACTCGTGAGTAGCCGGACTTTTTCGGAAATCTGCCAGTAGTGGTTCAAACTGATGAGGGGTTTGTGATAGTAGTTTCGGAAGTTGCCGTAAATCTGCCCATCGAGGTAGCCATAGTCGTAGTTGTGTTGGATGTCTCGGTAGAGGGTATCTATGTCACGCTTGCGCAGGTAGGTGAAACGTTGGTAGTGCCACTGGGGTGCGCCGAGGGCTTGAAGCATGAGCCGGTGCCGACCAAGGTCCTTAGAGATAGCGAGATAATACTGCCACGACTCAAAGTCCGTTCCCCGTATATACCCTGGGCCAGCATCCCGCCCCCCAGCCATCGTAACAGCCCAGCCTCTGGGACTTTGCCCCGTGTGCAGGACGAAACCCGTCCGCAGGGTATAGACATTTGATACCTCGCTCGTGAAGCGAAACTGTCGCTCACTCTGCGGGGAGAGCGTACGCAGGTTTAGTGTACCGCCAATGGTGGGCAGGACAATGCGCGCATTACCTACCCCTTTTTGAACCTGGATCTCGTCCGCCACATCCAGGATACCCACCCAGTTAGACCAGTAAACCCGGGAGTTTTCCATGTCGTTGACGGGAATGCCGTTGATAAGGACGGCGATGTTTTCCTGCTCAAAGCCCCGGAGGTTAATCCGGGAGTCCCCCCAACCGCCTCCTTCCCGGGAGGCATAGGTGGAAGGCGAGAGGCGAAAGGCTTCCGTTACATCCTGGGAGCCCCGCACCTCCATAATCGTCCGGCTCTCCAGTCGGGTGAAGTTAACAGGGGTGATCAGCACATTAGCCGTAGAGGCGATAATCTGGATTTCTTTCATGGTGACGCCCCCAGGCGTAAGCGCAATCAGGGCACCAGACTTTTCAAACTCGGCGAGGGGAGTTTCTTTTGCTTGATACCCCACATAGCTTATGACGACGATTTCGTCAGGCGGGAGGCCATCTGCCGGCACGGACAAAGCGAAGCTCCCATCTAAGCGACTGAGGGTGCCCTGGCCACTTTTGAGTAGACGGATAGAGGCACCAGGGAGAGGCTCTTTCGTCTCGGCATCCTGAATGAGGCCCTGGATCGTTATCAGCGCTTCCTGTCGTGTGACGGCTTGAGGTAGGGTCCGAGGAATAAACGAGCGCTTGCGCGCTTCTTCCTGGCCCCACAAAAGGCCGATAATGGCCCCCACTAATAGGTAGCAAGGTCGCATGGAGCAAATATACAACGGCGCAGGTGAAAGAAAAGTCAGACACAAACAAACCCTGTGCAAAAAAGCGGGAAGGGCTATGTAGCTGAGTGGAGGGGGGCCAGGCCTTTGAGGGTTTCCTGGTAAAGGGTGTCGCAGCGCTGGCAGTGCCACAGGCCCTCGTGGCGCTGGCTGAGCGTTTCGCCGCACGTGCATACCCAGCCCACCTGCCGAGCGGGATTCCCCACGACGAGCGCATAGTCGGGCACATCTTGGGTAACCACGGCCCCGGCCCCCACCATCGCAAACTGCCCGATCGTCACCCCGCACATGATCGTCGCATTGGCCCCAAGCGTAGCCCCCCGCCGCACCCGGGTCTGCAAAAACTCATTCCGCCGCTCAATAAACGCCCGGGGATACTTGTCATTCGTGAAAACGCATGATGGCCCGCATAGCACGCCATCTTCCAGCTCTACACCGTAGTAAAGCGAGACATTGTTTTGGATTTTGCAGTTATTGCCGACTTTGACGAAGGGGCCGACGACGACATTCTGGCCTAAGACGCAGTTTTTTCCGATGCGGCTGCCCCGTAAAATGTGCGAAAAGTGCCAGATTTTCGTCCCTTCCCCAATTTCTACCTCTTCGTCTATGAGGGCGGTGGGGTGGACGAAATAAGGCAAAGCTGGGGCGGCTTCGGGACGAACCTGACGATAGAGCCTTTCTGCCAGGGCGATAGCTGGCAACATAGCCTCCGCTGGCGTCTGAGGCGTAGCTTGGCCCTCTATGCAGGACAGAAAGTGCTGAAGCTCCGCCGTGAGCGGCTCCACGACCTCAAAAGGCACGGCTTCGGGCACCTTATCCAGGGAAAGGCGGGGGACTTTTCCGTGAAGCCAACGCGTGGTGATGGGATAGTAGAAAAGCCTCGGCGTGGGATGAAGGTCTTCTAAGACCAGCACGCCGGCGGTTCCACTAATGGTAAGGGTACGCGTCCGCTGAGAAGAAGTCCAGGAAGCCTGAATATGCGCCAATCGCCCCCCCGGAAAGCGCAGAGAAATATGCACAGTATCCAAAAGCTGCCCTGCCAGCGGAGCTGGGGCGTCTATGTGGAGTTTTTCGGGCTTTTCGCCCAGCAGCCAGGGGATAATGTCCAAGTCATGGATAGCCAGTCCCCATAACACATCTTCGGTGAGGGGGTACCGGCCAAAGCCTAAACGCTGCGAGGTAATATACCGAATCTCGCCCAGCAGGCCCTGCGCTAGGAGCTCACGTACTTTCTGGATAGCGGGATGATAACGGAGGATGTGGCCGACTAAGAGGTGGCGATGGTACTTTGTAGCCAGGTCGGCGAGCCGGCGGGCGGTAGAAAGGTCCAGCGCGAGGGGCTTCTCGCACAGGACATGCTTGTTGGCTTGAAGGGCGGCTTCCACCAGAGACGAATGCGTAGGAGCCGGCGTGGCAATGATAACCCCCTGGATAGCGGAGTCGGCCCAAACCTCCTCTACTGAAGTAGTCCAGCGCAGGTCGGGGTACTGGCTCATAAGGCCCTGGTGTTTCTCCAGGTTCTGGGCGACTACGGTATGAAGTGCGCCGAGCGGGTGCAGACGACTGAGAATCTTTTGGCCCCAGTAGCCGGCGCCAATGAGCGCAATAGCCGGCCTCATAGGCCCAGGATAGCTTTACCTTTGGGGGCCCGCACGGTGAAGCGAAAGGTCGTTTCCCAGCGCTGGCCCGGTTCGAGCGTAATAGTCCAGCTCAGGCGGCCGGTTTCTGCGTCCAAGGTGCCTTTCCCGCTGTCGGTGAGGTCCACCTTGATGTCGCTGTGGCGGCTGACAGGGATGCGGTCCCAGACGACAACCCTGACAGGCCGCTCATAAGTAGAGGCGACAGAAAGCCGGTAGGTAAAGAGGTAACGTACCATCCCGCCGGCTAAGGTAGTTTCTCGACGGCGCTCTACCTCTTCCCGACTGACGACCAGGCGCTCGGTAGGCCCTAAGTCCAGCCAGACGGTATCTTCTCTGGTGCGGGGTGGCCACCGCAAGCGACCCACGGGCTGCCCTTCTACTTCTATCCGGGCTTCGCCTTCGTCGGAGAGCCGCATCACCGAAAGCGGCAGCGCCGCCCGCATGTAAGCTTTCGGCGTGGCTGGCCCATTTACGAGAAAGAACGGCTGCACGCTAAAGGTGTCTTCTTTGAGTAGGAGCCGGACGGTGTTTTCCCCAGTAGGGATAGTATGCGTGCCAAGCGTGTAGGTACGGGCAAGCAGAACGCTACTTTCCACAGGAAGGGGGGGATTTTCCTTCTCAGCGCCCTCGTCTGGCTCAGCGTCCCCTTCTGGCGAACCATCAAGTTCCTCATCCTCTGCCTTCGCAGCCCCAGATGCTCGTGTAAAGGCTCTTATTTCACCATACAGGTCCACATACCAGGGCTGGAAGGGAGGTGCCTCCGCTGCCTGGCTCGGCAAGGCCGTAGATAAAGTCAGCTGCACGTTTTTCCAGTCTATGCCGGTTTTGTTTTGGATTTCGGCCCAGCGCTGAACATAAAGAAGACCTTCCGTCACATTAGGTAGGCGAAGGAGGTAGGCTGTTCGCCAGCGAGCATTGGGGACTTGCACTTCTACCCGCAGGGGGATAAACTCATTCTGGGGGCTCCAGAGGCGCAGATAAAGGGCGGAGCGGCGCTGGGTATAGTGCTGTTTGCGACTCTCGTAGGCGGTTTTCCAGCGGCTGAGGGAGTCTTTGGCGGCCTCTATGCTGCGGGAGAGCGGGTACATCGCCTCCCGAATGCGGGGCAGTTCGCGCTCTAACAGGCGCACGTAGGCTTCCACGGCGGGTGCACTAGTGCCGCCCTCCGCCCCGCCCAGTTTTTTATTTTCCAGCAGGGTGGCTTCCTGGGCTTTGAGCAGGGATAGGCGAGACTCGTAAGTGTAAATGAGCTTTTCCAGCGAGTCTATCCGCCGGCGCCAGAATCGCAAGTCTGCCGGCTCTTCGGTTTGCGTGGGGGTATAGGGTTCTATCCGGCTCTCTACCACATAGGCCCTGGTAGTAGGAGGTAAAATCACCCGTAGATTGGACCCATGATGAGGAAGGTCTGCCCAGACGAAGGCATTATACCCACGCTTTAGAGAAAGGCTCCCCGTATGAACAAACATGGCATTATCGGGATGAACCGTTACGGCCGAGAGCACCAGGCTCACAGCCGTCCAGAGGGTATCCATGACACAAAGGTGGGGAAAAAACGCTTTGGCAAGTTTTTTGCGTACTTTTGAGATATGCGTACGCTAGCCCAAATAGCCTTTTTAGCAGGCGTACTAAGCGGAGGCTGGGCACAAGAGGAAAGCCGTCATCGGGAGAGCGTCCCACCGCCCGTAAAACCTGCTCCTGCCCAACCCCGTCCAACCCCCAAAGAAGAAGTCGTCATGGAAATGCTTAGTGGCACCCTCCTGGATAAGGACGAGAAAGTTCTTTCTAATGCCCGCCTCTGGCTCGTGGATAAAGCCACCGGAAAAGTCCTGGCCGAAACCCGTACGGATGCCAAAGGAAACTATACCATCGCCGTGCCCCGGGCCGATACAGTCATCCTGCGTGTGAGCGTGGATGGCAAAGCCTTCATGGAAAAAGAATACGCCTTTGATGCGCTCCTTTCCGCGACGGAGGTTATCTTTGAGCCATGAGCCGGCACTGGATGGGGGTACTTCTTGGGAGCCTGCTCCTGTGGGGACAGGAGATGGCCTATCGGCCCGGACGTATCCTCTTTGAACTCAAACCAGGCTATACCCTGGAAAACCTCCCCCCCGAACTCAAGGCGCTCGCGACCCACCTGGAGCAAGAGCGCCTCTCCGAACGTTTCCCGGGCCTCAAGATGGCCTCGCCCGTGTATGTATTGGATTACAAGGCGCCATTGCCCCCACCTTATGCCGCGAAGCTCTGGGCGCGCAGCCCCGTCGTCCGCTATGCCGAACCCGAATATGTCCCCCAGCCCCTCCTCTCGCCGGAGCGCCTCACCTATACGCCTAATGACCCCTTCCTCAGTCAGTGCTACAGCCTCACCCACCTCCATGTGCTGCCTGCTTGGGATAGCACCCAGGGCGATCCGAACTTCGTGTGGGCGGTGGTAGATACCGACGTGCGCTTTGACCATCCCGACCTGGTGAATAGCATCGCCTACAACTGGGCCGACCCCATCAACGGCATAGATGACGATGGGGATGGCTATGTGGATAACTTTCATGGCTGGGACTTTGTGGGAGCGACTATCGGTGCCCCCCCCGATAATGACCCCCGAACCAATCCCACCGGTCACGGCACCTGGGTCGCCGGCTTCGGCGGCGCCACCCCCGACAATAACGAAGGCATAGCAGGCCCAGCTTTCCGGTGCCGCCTCCTCCCTATCAAAGCCGCTCCCGATAACATGTGGGCCTTGGTCGCCGCCTACGACGGGGTGCTCTACGCCGCCCAAAAAGGGGCTAAGGTCATCAATGCCTCATGGGGTTCCCCTTCCCGTAGTCGCGCCGCAGAAAACTTCGTCCGAACCATCACCGACACCTATGACGCCCTCATCGTCGCAGCAGCCGGGAATATCCCCCCTAACCAGGGAACAAAGTTTTACCCCGCCATGTACGATGGGGTCCTGTCTGTAACCGCCTTACGCAATACAGACGACACTTGGCCGGGCACCGTCCAGGCCTACTATGGCATAGATGTATGTGCGACAGGACGGGGTACTACGACAAATGGCCTGAATGGTTATGGCGCTTATACGTATGCCACCAGCTTCGCTGCCCCCCAGGCCGCCGGCTGTGCTATCCTCCTACGGAGCTGGCGCCCTGACCTCAATGCCCGCCAGATCGCCGAGCTCCTCCGCATCACCGGCGACTCCGTAGACCACCTCAACCCTACCCTCCGCTACCAGCTCGGCCGACGTATCAACCTGTATCGCGCCATCACCACCTCCGACACCCCAGCCTGCCGCATCAAAACCTGGCAAGTTCAGGACAATAACGACAGCCTCTTTTTCGCCGGCGAAACCCTCTTCATCACGCCCACCTACATCAATTACCTTTCCCCCGTCCAGAACCTCACTATCAAACTCTCCAGCCTCTCCCCCTACCTGGAAGTCTTAGACAGCCTGTATGCCGTAGGCAACCTGGGGACGTTAGCTACCCACTTGCAAGCTACACCCTTCCGGGTGCGGGTGGCTGCGGGCACGCCCACAGATGCTAAGAGTGCCTTGCTCTTCCAATACAGCGGCGATGGTGGGTATATAGACTATGAAGTGCAAGAGATAGCCGGCCTCAATCCCCCCTATGTACATCTGCCCGCCGCCCGCCTCAAAACCACCATCAGCGGCAACGGCCGAATCGGGTACCACGACACCCCGCAAAACGAGGTGGGCCTGGGCGTTCGGTGGGGAACCTATACAGACTCGTGGCTCTTTGAGGGGGGTATAGTGCTCTGTGATACGACAGCCCACCTCTGCACTCGAGCACCAGGTGGAGGGATGTACCAGCACTTTATGCCTGCGGGGAATGCCACACGCTCCTACACACCCCTCTACGAAATGGGAGCGGTAACCATGTATGGCGATGTCTCGCAGGATCCAGCTGCCTTACCCTTCGCCATTCGCCTCAAAACCTACGGCATCCGCCACGAGCCTGCTAATCCCTTTGTCGCCTTCGTGTATGAGCTGGAAAATTTCTCCGAGCAGGACTACACCAACCTCGCCTTGGGCTGGTGGCTCGACTGGGATGTAGGCAATAACCCCACCACAGATCTCGCCGCCATAGACCCCACTTACAAGCTTGTTTATGCTCGGAATGGCGCCACCCGCTATGCCGGGGCCCTGCTCCTCTCCCCACATCAGGCTGTGCTCCACGTCGGAAGGGTCGATACTTTTAATCCTATCCCACAGCGCTATCATGCCATATTCCAGGGCCTTGGCACAAGCCCGACCCGTGTAAATGGCGATATCTTCACGGCTATTTCCGCCAGGGCAATCTCCCTCCCAGCCGGAGCTAAGGATACTATTGTCCTGGCGCTTGTAGCCGGTGGCTCTTGGGGCGAATTCTTAGACAATGTAGAAGCGGCCCAGACCTGGTACCAGTGCTTCCTCCAGGGGGGCAGTGCCCTCGTAGACGTGGGCCCGGACCGCTCGCTGTGCTTAGGCGACTCGATAGTCCCTTCCGGGAGTAGCCTCACCGAATACTACTGGAGCACCGGTGCTAATACCCCGCTTATCTATCCCCGCCAAAGTGGGACCTATTCGCTCTTAGCGCGAGATGCCAGCGGCTGCTGGGGCTACGACGAAGTCACCCTCACCGTGGATAGCCTCCTGCCAGCAAATGTGCAGTTCACACCGGGACTTGCCATCACCCCCGGCGAGACCCTCATGGGCACGGACAACGGCCCCGCTTATGACCGCACCTGGCATATCCAGACCCCAACCGGCTGGGTAAGCTACACCGGCGCATCCTTCTCGCAGGTATTTTCAGTGACAGGCACCTATGAAATACGTCTGGTGCGCATAGACATGGCAACCGGCTGCCGAGATAGCCTGAGCTGGCAGGTCTCCGTAGGAACCACCCCTCTGTCTGAAAGTAGGTCAGCTACCATTCGGCTGTATCCCAATCCCACCCCTGGCCACCTTACCATAGAAGGCGAGATACAGGCCGGTGATTACTTAGAGCTACTGGATGGCACAGGCCGCATAGTGAGCAAAATACCCATCCAAAAAGCCCAGCAGACCGAAATCCTTCTGCCTCCACATCTCGCTGAAGGGACCTATCTCTATCAGCTCCGACGCTACCAGACCACCCAGATTATCGCCCGGGGGCTCCTTTTCGTAAGCCGCTAAGGCCCCCCCTCTGCCGATAGTTTACCTTTGTACCTGTGCGAAAAGCCTTCGTGCTGCTTTTGCCGGCTCTCCTATCGGCGCAGGGCTCGCTTGTCACCTTATCCCATGGGCCGTGGCATCCTGTCATCTGGCGAGATAATGCGGGGGTGCCGCATGTCTATGGGGAGACGGATGTGGAGGTGGCTTATGGCTTAGGGTGGGTACAAGCGGCGGATGTGGGACGATGGCTGCAAGAGAGCCTCCTGGCCGCCCGGGGGCGGCTGAGCCGTGTCCAGGGTAAAGAGGGCCTTCTCTGGGATTTCCTGAGGGTCTGGACAGGCACGGACACTATCCCCGTGCGCCCACTTTTCACCGAGCAGGGCTGGCAAATCCTCGAGGCTTTCGCCCAGGGCGTGAATGCCTACTTCCACCAGCACCCCGCCGAGCAGCTGCAAAAAGACCTCTTTCCCACCACCGCAGAAGATATCGCCCGGGGTTCTCTGCTCATCCTCCAGGCGATGACCGGTTTGGGCAACCTCCTTCCCTTCTTGGATAAGCCCGAGCTGACCGAGATAGGGGCCCTCTCGGAGGGCTACGGATCGAATGCCTGGGCGATTGCCCCCAGCCGCACCTATGATGGCAGCACCTACCTTCTTATCAACTCCCATCAGCCGCTGGAGGGGCGCTTAGCCTGGTATGAGGCGGAGATATGCAGCCGGGAAGGGTGGCATTTTCGGGGGGGCTTTTTTCCGGGCAGTCCGGTCCCGCATCTGGGCGCTAATCCCGCCCTCGGCTGGGCGCATACGATGGCTTACCCTCAGTACCGGGATGTGTTTCGACTCACTGTGCGAGGGCGGCGCTATTTGGTCAAGGACAGCACCGCCACGTGGTGGGAGCCCTTCCGCACCCGAAAGGTTACTTTACATCTACGGGGGCTGCCTTTTCCGATTCGCCGCCGGGTGCATGCCACGCGCTTCGGCCCAGCTCTGCGCCGAAAAGGTGCATGGTTTGCTATCACCCCCTGGCAGCCCGACACCCTTCACCCCCTCCAAGCCTGGTACCTCCTCTCAAAAGCCCGCAACCTCAACGCCTTTCTGCAGGTGCTGAAAATAGGCGCCCTGCCAGCCTTCTACACCGTCTATGCCGATGAGGAGGGACACATCGGCTTTTTTTGCACGCATTACCTTCCCCGGCGAGACACGACGCTTACCTGGTCTGTGCCATTGCCCCAGCCAGATGTGCGGTATCTGGCTCGAGAGCGGGTGCCTTTTGCGGAACTGCCCCATGTGATAGACCCACCCTGCGGCTACGTCTACAATGCCAACCAATCCCCCCTCTCCGTAACCTGCCCCGAAGCTAACCCCCGCCCCGCCCATCCCCTGCCTGGCCTCCAGCGCTTTACCTACAACCGCGCCGAGCGCCTGAAAGAACTCTGGACCCACTATGCCGACCGCCCCCTCACCATGCATGACCTCATAAGTATCAAACACGACCGCTGTTATGCGCAGGAAGGCAGCTATCGGCGGGTATTTGAGCCGCTTTTCACCCTAAACGCTGAGCGCTATCCCCATCTTTCCGAACCTATCCGGGCCCTTCAGCGGTGGCAGGGCTGCGCACAGCCCGAAGATACCCTTACTGCCCTCGTCATGCTCACACACCATCACTTAGAAAAGCTTACAGGCCTGCGGTTTCCCGCAATGATGATCCTCGGTCTGCAGCCGACGGAGTCGGAGTGTGTGAAGGCCTTAGGGCAGGCTGTTCGGACGCTTAAGCGGGCATACGGGACACTGTATCCGCGCTGGGAAATGGTACTCAGGCATGGCCGAGGCGGCATAGAGGTTGGCCTCGGCGGCGCCCCCGAAGTCCTCGAAGCCCGCCACCTCTCCTGGAATGCCAAACGCCACCGCTTTCTTGTTAAAGGCGGTGATGGCCTCACCTACTTTATCCGCTGGCACCAGGACAGGCAAACGCTCTATGTCCTACAGCCCTATGGCGCCGTGCATCGCCCAGATAGCCCGCACTACACCAGCTTTATCCACGACTTCGCCCGAAGAGCCTACCGAGAGACCCACCTCACCACAGCACCCATAGCCCCCTAACTTCGCCCCTATGGACATCCGCCTGCGAGGCGTCCGCACCCACAACCTCAAAAACATCACCGTCTCCTTCCCCCGCTATAAGTTCATCGTCGTTACGGGGGTTAGCGGCTCCGGGAAAAGCTCCTTAGTCTACGATACGCTCTACGCCGAAGGGCAGCGCCGATACGCCGAGACGTTTTCTACGTATGCGCGGCAGTTTCTGCAGACGCTGGAGCGGCCCGACATGGATGGCCTGGAAGGCCTTAGCCCCGTCATCGCCATGGACCAACATCGCTTCGTCCATAATCCCCGCTCCACCGTCGGCACCACGACGCAGATCTACGACTACCTGCGCCTTTTATACAGCCGCATCGCCCATCCCTACAGCGCCGTAACCGGCCAGCCGCTGATTCGTTATACGGAGCCGGAGCTAATAGCGCTCCTGATAGAACGCTTTTCAGGCAAACGAATACACATCCTCTCACCCCTGGTGCGGGCTCGCAAGGGTCACTATCGGGAGGAGTTTGAGAAGCTGCGCAAGCGGGGCTTTGAGGTCGTCCGGATAGACGGCGAATGGAAAGACCTCACTGAGGGCATCCCTAACCTCGACCGCCACAAGGTGCACGACATCGAAGTGCTGGTAGATACACTCGATGTGTCGCTGGCCCGCCGCCCCCTTCTGGAAGAAGCTGTGCATAAGGCGCTTCGGCTGGGTAACCGAACGCTCTTCGTGATTGAGAAAGGCCGGCCGGAGGTATGGCCCTTCTCGCTGGATTATATTGACCCGCATACGGGGGAAAGCTTTGATGAGCCGCAGCCGAATACCTTTTCGCACAATAGCCGGTATGGGGCGTGCCCCACTTGTCAGGGCCTGGGCGAAGTGCGCTACCTCAATCCAGCGCTGCTTTTCCCCGACCCGACTAAGCCCGCCCGAGAAGCCCTCCACCCTACCCTCCTCGATGATGAACTCGCCGTCTACTGGCAGAGCCTCCTCTACCGCCAAGATATCCCCTATGCCACCCCCTGGTCAGAGGTATCCGAAGCCCAGCGCTACAAGCTTCTCTATGGCCAGCTCAAAAGCCCCCAGCCTTTCCTGGAAGCCATCCCTTACGACGAAAGCGAAGCAGAGAGTGCTCTCCCCCGCAGCGGCCCCTGTCTCTGGCAGTACATCCAGCACCACCTCCAAAGCGAAAGGCCCCCGGCATGGATAAGGTCTTATCTAAGTACGCAGGTATGTCCCGCCTGCGAAGGGCGCCGCCTCAAACCTAATAGTCTCGCCTTCAAAATTGACGGCGTATCTATCGGAGAACTGGGCTTGTGGGAGCTTTCCCAGCTGGGCACCTGGCTGGAAACCCTCCCCGATAAGCTCTCTCCGCTGGACCGCACTATCGGCGAGGACCTCATCCGGGAAATCCGCAAACGAGTGGGCTTCTTAGAAGAAGTGGGCCTGGGCTACCTCTCGCTCTTTCGCCCTATGCATTCGCTCTCTGGCGGCGAAGCCCAGCGCATCCGCCTCGCCGCCCAGATCGGCGTTGGTCTGACCGAGGTGATCTACATTTTAGATGAACCCAGCATTGGCCTGCACCCTCGGGACAACCGCCGCCTCCTTCACGCCCTGCAAAAACTCCGAGACCAGGGTAGCACTGTCCTTGTCATTGAGCACGACGAGGAAACCATGCGGTCAGCCGACTATCTGATTGAGATTGGCCCCGTGGGCGGCAAAAAAGGCGGGTATCTCGTGGCTGCCGGCCCCTTAGACGAATTTCTCAAACAGCCCGGCATCACGGCCGATTACCTCGCCGGCCGCCGACAAATACCCATTCTGCCCCGCCGCGAGCCAAAAGACTTTTTAGTCCTGCGCGGCGCCAGCGGCCACAATCTGAAAAATATCACGGTGCGCTTTCCATTGGGGTGTTTGATCGTGGTGGCCGGCGTGAGCGGCTCTGGTAAAAGCACGCTTATCCTGGATACGCTCTATCCGGCGCTTCAGCGCCGCCTTCACAGTCATACGACGGCCGTTCCCCTCCCTTACGAGCGCCTGGAGGGCGGGGAACGCATCCGACGGGTGCTCTTAGTAGACCAGGACCCAATTGGACGTACGCCCCGTAGCAATCCCGCCACCTACACAGGGGTCTTTGATGAAATCCGGAAGTGGTATGCCCAGCTGCCCCTCTCACGCATGCGGGGCTACAAACCCGGCCGCTTCTCCTTCAACGTCAAAAACGCCGGTCGCTGCGAAACCTGCCACGGCGCCGGCCTCCTAGAAGTAGAACTCGGCTTCCTGCCCCCCGTAAATGTCACCTGCCCAGCCTGCCACGGCCAGCGCTACAACCCCGAAACCCTCGAAGTGCGCTACAAGGGCAAAAACATTAGCGACGTCCTGCGCATGTCAGTAAGTGAAGGCCGCACGTTCTTTGAGTCCCACCCTAAAATCAGCCGCTATCTCACTGTCTTAGAGGAAATTGGTTTAGGGTATCTACCCCTCGGGCAGCCCTCGCCTACTCTCTCCGGCGGGGAAGCCCAGCGTATCAAGCTTGCCGAGCAGCTCGCCCGTCCCCTCTCGCACCACACTCTCTACATCCTGGACGAGCCCACTACCGGCCTCCACAATGACGACATCGCAAAGCTTCTCTCTGTCCTGCACAAGCTGGTCGACCTGGGGCATACCGTCGTGGTGATCGAGCACAATCTGGACGTGATTCGGCGGGCGGATTGGGTGATTGAGCTGGGGCCGGAAGGCGGCCAGCTCGGCGGCCACCTCA
>Ga0308394_1001100_pt1 | contig 13111 bp, 11 predicted proteins | sample Hotspr2Sampleme2_FD_202366 | JGI IMG/M metagenome (GOLD analysis project Ga0308394, IMG submission 202366) | Hot spring phototrophic mat microbial communities from Mushroom Spring, Yellowstone National Park, Wyoming, United States - 20050701_me2 ...
TTCCTTTCCCCTAGCGTTGGGTGCAGGGCGTGGTTCTGAATTTCTGCAACCCTTAGGAATTGTCATCTTCTCAGGGCTGTCTATTGCTACTCTGCTCACCCTGTTTGTCATTCCCTGTATGTATGTTCTACTCCACGAGGCGATCGCTCTTATAACCCGCAGTAAGCCCACCGCCTCCGTTCCTTCCTCTAGTTCTGAAGACTTGTCCATTTCCGACTTGGCAGAGACCAAAGAATAGGGAAAATACCAAATGGAAGTATCCTCGTTAAACCATCTAGCCATTCCTGCGCCGAGGAGCAAGCAAATGTAAGATATAGACAACTAGACCAGCAAAGCCCAACTCCCGATAAAGGAAACTGCGCAGTTGCTTCCCTGAGCGATACTTGCGAAATTGCCTGACATATTCTTCAAACTCACGAATAGCCAATGTCTCCTGCCTACATTCCTCCAGTTGTTTGCTTAGGGCTATTGAGCGATCGAGCAGTTCATCTGTTTTGCGAACAATGCTGTCAGTTATCCCCAACCTCCTCAGTTTTGTCGGTAAATTGCGTATGAGTTCTAAGTCTATAAGAACTTGGTGTGCCTGTTCTAGGGTTCGCTTGATTCGATCTTCAATATCTTGAATAATTTGTTTATCTGTTTCTACTTTTTGCTGGCTCACCCGTAGGTCGCTGAGAGCCTGATTGATCTGCTGAAGAATCTCCCCAGTATTCCTATTTGCCTCTTCAACAGCCTGTTTATTTGTTTCTACTTTTTGCTGGCTCACCTGTAGGTTAACGAGAGCCTGATTGATCTGAGATAAAATTTCTCTGGTTTGGTTCTCTGCTCGGTAAATGAAATCTTTATCTTGTTCTACTTGCTGTCTATTAGTTTGTAAGTCATGCAATGCCTGCTCAAGCAAAAACTGATACTTTTTGGTCTCATCTAGAATGTATTGTACATGTTGTAAAACACTTCGCCCACCAATAACCTCATCCAATCTTCCTAGTAGTTGCTCCAAGTTAGCCAGAGTTTCTTTAGCCTGCTCCTGTGCACTCTCGACCTGCTCTAGAATTTGCCAAGCATCATGCTTGATAGTTTCAATAAATTGTCTGTTTTCTTCTAGTTCCGTTGTTAACAACTCCAAACTATTAAGAGTTCTTTCAATCCTTTCTTCTACACCCCTAATCTGATTTAGGACTTCCCTAGCTTGATCTTCTGCCCTACAAATGAACTGCTTATCTTGTTCTACTTGCTGTTGGTTAGCCTTTAGATCATCTAATGCCTGAGCAAGCAAAGATTGACACCGCTTGGTTTCATCTAGAATACTTTGCATGTGTTGTAAAACGCTGTGGTCGCTGGTCAGTTCGCTCAGTTTCCGTATCAGGGGTTCTGACTTGCCAACAGTCTCGATAATTCTCTTCTCTACAGCTTTGATCTGCTCTAGAATTTGCCCTGCCTCACTCTTGATAGCTTCAATAGATTCTTTCTTCTTGTCTGCTTCTGATATAGCTTCTTCTACTAGCTGTTTGCTTTGTGTCAAATCCTGTGACGCAGACTCAATCTCCTTGATGAGTTGTTTAACTTCATCAATCTGATGCAGTTTATGCCAAACTCTCTCAATTGTTTCATTGAGCAAATTTAAGTATTCCAATGTATCCAAATCAGTGCTGTGGTTAGGGTTCATTCTCAATCACTCCTTTAATCTTACTTGTAGCTAGTTTACATAAAATAGATACCAGAGGCGCATCACTATCCACAGGAAACTCGTCAGCAAAAGGATAATTTTTCTGCTTCAGCAGAAGTGGCTCTATTCTAGCTCTAACACGAGCCGCTTCGAAAGGCAATCCCTTGGCTTCTAGGTCATCAGCTATGGCATAGATTAACCTCTTGTAGAATTTATGATCAGAGTCTTTGATCCTAGATGCTTCACTAACTGCATCCCAAGAACGACCTAGTGCCCGTAGTACTAAACAGCGTAATCCTACTTGGTCTAGAACTTCTTTTATTGAATCAAACTCTTCCAGTTGCTCCTCCAATACTTCAGGACTATGTTTTTTAAGTTCTGAAACCAGTTTTGATTCAACTTCACATATTTTTTGGTCGCTGACCTCCATCAAAATTAGAGCTGAGTAGATGTCAAAATATAATTCTGGAACTTGGTTGGTTATTTTATCAATAATGTAATCAATGTCTGCGAGCTTGATCGAACCTTCAACATTAGATGATTCACTAGCCCAGTTTAACAGTTTGATAAGACTACCTAGGTTATAAAAAAGTTCACAACAAGTTTGTAATTTATCCCGCCCAATCTGTTCTACTTCCTCTGAAGTCATAATAACCAAAAGACGCTCTATCGGTCTTGTTATCGCTGTGTACCACTTATTCAGTTCTGTTAAAGAAAATACAGATTTTGGATTACCTGAAGAAACTAGTATGCAACTATCAAACTCCTGTCCTTTTACTTTCTCAACAGTGTAATACTTAACCGTTTGACTTAATTGGTCTCCCAAGTAAACAATGGGAACTTGATCCAACTCTTTTAATAAATATCGCTCAGGCTTTTCTCTTGGAGTATCGGTATTTCGGTGATTTTGCATAGTTTGACTAATTCTACTCAAGAGTTCTTGGGGATTTCCAATCAATATTTTAACCTTGTCGCCTTCTTCAAAAGCACTTTCAGGATCGGAGATGGGCGGTAAGTGTCTGAGCGCACCATTAACTTCATGATTCACTTTTTCAGCAAGCTGATGGAAAATGCTGGCAAATCTAAGAATGTTTGCGGTATTCCGATAGTTGTATTTTAGGGAAAAAGTTTGTGCGAGATGTAAGTCACTCCACTCAAAATCTACAGGTTGAATTCTCTGGTTTATGTCTCCCAATAGCCAGAGCAAAGTAGGGTGACCATGCTGGGTTGTCCAATTAGTTAGTATTTGGTGAATTAGCTTAATTTCTTTGCATAGGTAGTCCTGCGCTTCATCTATGATAAAAACCGTTGCCACTCTATCACTGACACTCTCTGGCTTGAGACTTTCAGCTAGCTTTTTTAGTGCATCAATCCTTAGAATTTTGCCATTTAAGTTTTTAATAAAGTTTTCCTTGATGATTTTCCTAATTTCTTCTATTCTCTTGCGGTTTTGAGTGTAGATAATGCGTTTGCTATAATTTTTTACACTTTCATCAAAACCGTAGATAAAGCTTATATACAACTTCAAGTCGTATTCACTAACATTATGAATATGAACTTTACTAGCTTCTCTTGTAAATGCAGTCATTTGTTCTTCGGTACTTGCTATTTGATCATAAAGTTTTGGACTTTTAGCCTTGATCCACTCGTCTAGGGTTCCAATAAAGAAATCAACACTATTGTACTCTGCACTCTTCTTAATCTCTTTTACCTTGTTATACTTTTGAATATACTGACAGAGATTTTTAGGTAAGATGAGAGCAACATTTTGCCCGTAGCTTTCATATGCTTGACAGGCTATCAGAGTAGCACAAACACTTTTCCCTGTACCTGGAGAACCTTGAACTAGCAAGCTACTATTTCTAGACAATCTCTGAACATTAGTTAGTAACTTCCTTTGTTGTTCTGTCAAAACAGGGAAGTACAAATAATTACCATAGAAGAATTGATACATGGAGCTATCATCTCTTGGTGCTTCATAAGTGGGCAGGTTTTCAAATTTTGCAGGTTCGACACCTAAAAAGTCAGCCGCAGTTAATTCTGGGTTTTCTACACGACGATCAGTTGGAATGTTGTTATAAGTATCTTCATCACGCTCGTCTACTTTAATGACGATTATGTCTTCCGCACTATCCCTCGTCCAAATAACCCTAGTGTCGCCTTTACGGGTTCGCCAAACATCTTTGTAGCCTTGCAGTTCTTTGCAATCCCCCAAGTCATTGTTCTGTAAAGCCCAAGTTACCTCAACGACATTGTTACGGTGATTGGCAGAAAGTTTCTGGATTTCCTTACAGACAGAGCGAGTAAATCTTACAATGGGCATAGACTCATATCTATTGATCTTTGGTTTAAGAATATATTTCTAAAAGTGGGTTAGTAAGTCAGGGAAACCTTCCGTACAGCTTAGGATGTAACACAAACTGCGAGCTATGGGCAAATAATACACAGAAATTTAATCTAAAGAAGTTATCCCCTGTCTGAGATGTTATTTATTTCTAGTCCTTCTTTACTTGAGATGTTAGTATCATTGGCAACAATTTAATCAAACTTCATTTTTGCATTGCGTGATGGTTAGCTGTCTATTTCCAATGGTGGGTTTGGAATGGCTGGTCAGACTGTTTCCCTAAAATTCACCTATGCGATAAAATCTTAGGTGGGTGACTAGCGCAACGGTAGCGCATCGGACTCTTAATCCGCTGGTTCTGGGTTCGAATCCCAGGTCACCCATTCTCTAGGGCACAGGGATGACAAAGGAAAATCGCTCGAATTGACAGATTGCCCTAGAAGATTTGGCGTACAAGTTTGATGAGCGGTTTAGCGGTTATCAAAGGGCTAGGCAGTGGGTGGTGCAACTGGACTTTGCACTGGTTGCTTGAACTACGCTAACTGTGATCATTACCATTGTCCAGCTAGCTACTGGCGACGAGACAGCTCTTGAGTCATCAGCTCCAGATTTCCTTATGCGTAACAGGGTGAATTTACTGGGCTGATAAAAAGTGCGACCTTCTTCCACCCACCCAAGGGAAGAAGTATGTGCTATTCAATTTCTTTAACTGGGGTGCAAGGATTCGAACCTCGGAATGTCTGGACCAAAACCAGATGCCTTACCACTTGGCGACACCCCATTGCTGATGCGTTACATAATATAACAAAAAAACTAGGTGTTGGCAACTTCTTGGCAGATTTTTGTCCATGCTTCTAGGGGGTCGGGATGGTGGGTGATGGGTCTGCCAATGACCAGATAGTCTGCACCCTGAGTTATGGCTTGGGCTGGAGTCATGGTTCTGGCTTGATCTCCTTGTCCTGACCAGTTGGGACGCACTCCAGGGGTAACTATCGTTAGTTTTTGTCCGAAGTGATCCCTGAGTAGTCTAGCTTCGTGGGGGGAACACACTACGCCTGTGATCCCTGCATGGTAAGCATTGGCGCAGAGGTGCAGGATGTAGTCGGTTAGCGCTAGGGAAATGCGCAGTTCATTGGCTAGTTCTTTGGCAGTTAGGCTGGTCAGTACGGTTACTGCTAAAAGTTGGGTGGCACTGCCTGCTGTGGCTTCTTGGGCTGACTGGAGCATGGCAAGACCACCCATTGTATGGACTGAGAGAAATTGCACGCCGTAGCGCACCGCTGAGCGGCAGGCGCAGGCGACAGTATGGGGAATGTCATGGAGTTTGAGATCGAGAAAAATTTTCTTGCCCCGCTGTTGCAGAGCTGGTAGGATTTCTGCTCCCGCACTGATGAATAATTCCAGCCCCACTTTGAACCAGATTGCCTGCGGTAGGCGATCGCAAATGGCAAGGGCTGAAGCTAAGTCTGGCACGTCAAGGGCGACAATAATGCGCTGTTCTGGAGAAAGGGTCACGAGGTGAATGTACTCACGGGTTTGGTAGTGTGGAGAAATTCTAGGATGCGATCGCGCATTTGGGGACTGGTCAAGCCCAGAGTGGCTAGGGACTGCTCAGGGGAGGCGTGTTCTACCAGCACATCGGGTACGCCCAACCGTTGCACAGGTACACAAAGCCCTGCATCCATCAGGGCTTCCATGACAGCTGAACCGAAGCCACCCATCAGACATCCTTCTTCTAGGGTAACTACTCGTTTAATTTGCTGGGCAAGGGGTAGGATGAGTTCTAGGTCGAGGGGCTTGGCGAAACGAGCGTTGATCACGGTTGCTTCTACACCATGTTCGCTGAGCAGTTCTGCAGTTTGCAGGGCGGGATAGACCATGGAGCCATAGGCAACTAAGAGTACATCTTGTCCTTGGCGCAGGAGTTCTCCTTTGCCAATTTCTAGGCTTTGCCATTCTGACTCTGGCAGGAGAGGAACTCCCACCCCTGAGCCGCGGGGGAAGCGCATGGCGATCGCCGATTCAGTGTAGTTGATCCCTGTGGCGATCATTCTCTGCATTTCTGCTTCATCTTTGGGAGCCATTAGTACGATGTTGGGAATACAGCGCAGGTAGGCAATGTCGTACATTCCCTGATGGGTGGGGCCATCTGCCCCCACAATACCCGCCCGATCTAGGCAGAAAAACACAGGCAGTTTTTGGATACAGACATCGTGGACGATTTGATCAAAGGCGCGTTGCAAAAAGGTGGAGTAGATAGCAACCACGGGGCGCATTCCTTCACAAGCTAGCCCTGCCGCTAGGGTTACGGCGTGTTGCTCGGCAATGCCTACATCAATGAATTGGTCGGGCAGTCTGGCTTGCAGTTTGTCCAATCCCGTCCCTGTTGCCATTGCCGCTGTGATGCCAATGATGCGTCTGTCTTTTTCTGCCATGCGCACTAGGGTTTCCCCGAACACTTTGGAATAGGTGGGGGGCTTGGGTTTACCAGAGCTGGTGGCTTTGCCTGTGGCTAGGTTAAAAGCCCCTTGGGCGTGGTATGCCACTTTGTCTGCTTCGGCGTAGCTGTAGCCCTTGCCTTTGGTAGTGATCACATGTACTAGGACGGGGCCCTTGAGAGTGTGAGCCATGCGGAAGGTGTCAATTAATTCTCTGAGATCATGCCCGTCGATAGGACCAATGTAGGAAAACCCTAGTTCTTCGAACACAGCCCCTACTTTGTTTTGCAACATGGTTAGGATTTTGATGTTGTCTTTGAGCCGTTCGATTTCGGGGCTGATCTGCTCTCCTAGAAAGGGGATACTGCGAATCTGTCCCTCGATGTTTTCCGTGAGAAATTTCACTGGCGGACTGAGGCGCAGGCGGTTCAAGTAGCGGGGAATGGCTCCCACATTGGGGGAAATGGACATTTCGTTGTCGTTGAGTACCACTAGCAGGTTAGTTTTCGGCAGGTGCCCTGCGTGGTTGATGGCTTCCAGTGCCATGCCCCCTGTCAGTGCGCCATCGCCAATGATTGCCACTACCTTAAAGTTTTCTCCTTTCAGATCGCGGGCGATCGCCATACCTAGTGCCGCTGAAATGCTGGTAGAGGCATGCCCTGCCCCAAAGTGGTCAAAACGGCTTTCACTGCGTCTTAGGTAGCCAGCAATCCCCCCCTGTTGTCTCAAGGTGTGGAACTGGTGGTAGCGCCCTGTGATCAGCTTGTGAGGATAGGCCTGATGCCCCACATCCCAGACCACTTTATCGCGATCAAGATCAAGGGTTTGGTACAATCCCAAGGTCAGTTCCACCACCCCCAGTCCAGGTCCCAAATGTCCCCCTGTGACGGCAATGGTTTGCAAATGTTTCTCTCTGATTTCTTGGGCGATCGCTTCTAGCTCACTTATGGACAATCCGTGTAGTTGATTGGGATGGGAAATTTCACTTAGGCGCATAGCAGGCAGTGGTAAAGGTCTATCGATCTAGTCTAACGACAAATAGCCGTAGCAGTCTCATTCGGGGGGATCATTTTGGGAAAGTTCGTCTAGGTGTTCTGATACCGCTTGGTAGAGATCAATGACATGGTGATCCAAGAGCCGATAGTAAACTTTACGACTTTCCTTGCGATGACTCACTAGGCGCATGGCGCGCAGAATGCGCAGTTGGTGAGACACTGCCGACTCACTCATGGACATCACCTTTGCCAAGTCGTGGACGCACAGCTCACGGCAGGAGAGAGCAGAGAGAATGCGCAGGCGGTTGGCATCGCTGAGCAGACCGAAAAACTCTGCCATAAACTGTGCCTTTTCTGGAGAAAGAATTTGCTGACTAACTAGGGCAATATCTGTCTCAGAGAGATCGCAGGTATGGGTAGTCATTGGCTGATTACTACTGGCTGTTCTCCTTGGAGTTTACCCACTAGAATTTCGTGGGCAAGACCTACAAATAGTCCATTTTCCAGTACCCCAGGGATGTTGTTGATCTGTTGTTCCAATCGGGCAGGGTCGGGGATGGCACTGAATTTGACATCCAGTACCATATTTCCCTGATCGGTAATTACAGGACCATCTTTTTTAACCCCCATGCGCAGTTCGGGCACTCCCCCCAGTTTGATTAGGGCGCGAGTTACAGGAGCAACTGCCATGGGTATCACTTCCACAGGCACGGGGAAAGTACTGCCCAACTGAGACACTAATTTAGATTGATCTACCACCACAATAAATAGCTGGGCGAGAGAATCCACTACTTTTTCGCGGGTGTGTGCCGCTCCACCCCCCTTGATCAGGTTTTTGTGAGGATCCACCTCGTCTGCTCCATCAATGGCGATGTCAATGTGATCTACTTCGTCTAGGGTGGTTAGAGGTATGCCATGTTTTCTGGCAAGTACGGAGGCTTGGAAGGAGGTGGGAATGCCCACAATGTCTCTGATTTCTCCTGTTTTGAGCCGTTCTCCCAACGCAGTGATCGCAAAGGCAGTGGTCGAGCCCGTCCCCAACCCCACCACCATCCCCGAGGTAACGCGATTAGCGGCGGCTCTTCCTACCAGTTGTTTCAACTGGGTAAGCTGTTCAGGGGTAGGAGTTGGATTTTGTGCCATAGAGTCTAGGGTACTACCAAAACGGGGCAGGGGGATAGGTTGATCACCTTCTGGCTGGTACTGCCTTCAGGGTGATCTTTGGTGGAGACCATACCTTGGGAACCTATGATAATCAAGTCCACTTCCAGTTCATCTGCCATATCACAGATTGCTAACTCAGGTTTGCCCTCCCCGATCTTGGTCTCTGCGGAAATTCCTGCCTTGGAGAGATGGTTGCAGATTTCCTGCAGTAGCTCCTGCGCTGAATCGGTCTCGGCTGTAGAATTCAGGTCACTGACTGCAGACATCACCACTAGTTGGGCTGAGTATCTTTTTACTATGTCCACTACCACGTCGATGGCTTGCCTAGCTTCGTGGCTTCGGTTAACGGGGAAAAGTATCTTGTGGAACATAAGCTCAATGTCAAGCACTAAGTCTAATGGTAAGCTAATTCAAGCACCCCCAAGCACTATTCTGGCAACGAGCCAGAAAGCTAAGCTTCCCAAAGCGAGATAATCTTGGTTAGTTAGTCTCAGCGATCGCCACTTGACCAGATGGCTATTGGGATCAGTAAAACCCCTAGCCTGCATGGCATCAGCAGTTTGTTGTGCCCGCAAAAATAAGTTTTTCACCAATCGCTCCAATACCACCAGCCAGAGGTGCACAGTGCGTTTCAGCCCCAGCCGTTTCCAATTGATTGCCCGCGTGCGAATTGCCCGCACCAAGTTCTGAATTTCCTCCAGCACCAATGGCACAAAGCGCAGTGCCAGGGTCAGAGTAAGCAGAATCTCCACCACGGGCACACCCAATCTCCTAAGGGGCAGAGCCAGACTAGTTAGAGCCAGCACAATCTCTTCAGGGGCAGTGACCAGTAGGTAGAGAGTGGGGGCATAGAGATAGGTGAAAATAAGACTGCTGACCCGCAAACCCAAATCCAGCGATCGCCTAGTGATGTGGATGAAGCCACTGTGAAACAACACATAGCGATAGTCAGTAGGCTGGGGTAGGGGGAGATCAGGCAAAGGGCGGCGCGGCTGATAGGAGACATTAGTGCCGTCGGGCAGTAGCAAAGCCAGAACTAATGTCATGCCTGCCAGCAACAACAGCCACCCCATCTGTTGGCGCCATGCCCGCGCAGGAATACCTGCCAACAGCGTAACTAAAACAAGAAATACCACCAAACTAACCCGCCAAAGGGCATTAGCCTGCACAGGGGATAACAGAATCGCCAACAGCCAAAATAATTTGACGCGGGGATCAAGCAGGTGCAACCAAGTCAAAGGTTGCTCCATGTATAGCCCAATAGGCAGGGAGCGCAAAATGTCCATGGAATCTAATGTTAGTATTTGGGATAACCGAGCGGAGAGAAGAAATGGGCGAATTTAGGGTTTTTGACAATGATCTAGATCAATCCACCCTAGAAACTTACCTAGAATGTGAGGCGGTGGCTGTGGACACAGAAACTATGGGCTTAGTGCCGCGGCGCGATCGCCTGTGTTTAGTGCAAATTTGTGATAGTCAAGAGCGGGTAAGTATCATTCGCATTGCCCGTGGGGTTAAACATGCTCCCTTACTAAAGATTTTGCTAGAAGCTGAGTCTGTGGTCAAAGTTTTTCATTTTGCCCGCTTTGATGTGGGAGTTTTAGAAGCTCATTTAGGTATTGCCACATATCCTATTTTTTGCACCAAAATAGCTAGTAAGCTAGCCCGTACCTATACCGATAAACATAGCCTAAAAGATGTAGTCAAAGAACTGGAAAAGGTAGACCTTGACAAAGAAGCCCAGTGCTCTGATTGGGGAGACATCTATAATTTATCTGAAGAACAACTAAAGTATGCCTGTAATGATGTGCGCTATCTGCTACCAATCCGCCAAAAGCTAACCCAAATGTTAATTAGGGAAGGCAGACTAGACCTAGCCAAAGCCTGTTTTGCCCACATTCCCACCCAAGTTTATTTAGATTTACTAGGCTACGGCGATGTATTTGCCCACTGAGCACAGGGATTTCAGGTTTCATATTCCCGTACTGAGTAAAAACTTAGCAATTTAACTAATAACTTGTGGCAATTCTGAGTGAGACACAGCAAAGTGTAAACTTACAGGCAAACTTAGAAAAACAAACCATGAATTCTTATTCCAATTGTAGCAGTTTGTACGTGCATATTCCCTTTTGTCGGCGTAGATGCTTTTACTGTGATTTTGCTATCACTACAGCAGGAGTAGCCCTGCAAGAAAAGTATATTTCCGCTCTCTGCCAAGAACTGGCCCTAGTTCACAGGCAATTACCTAATTCCCAACCCTTACAAACTATATACTTTGGCGGAGGAACCCCTTCCCTACTCCCCATTAGTTTACTAGCCAAAGTATTGGATGCTATAGCCAATCTATTTGGCATGGCTGAGAACTGCGAAATATCTTTGGAGGCAAATCCTGACAGTTTAGAATTTCCCCAGCTTCGAGCCTATGCAAAACTCGGCATCAATAGAATTAGCTTGGGGGTGCAGGCGTTTCAACCAGAGCTATTGCAAATTTGTGGGCGAGACCACACTGTAGATCAGATTTATAGAGCAGTAGACTACATCCACAAATCAGGTATTGCTAACTTTAATATTGATTTAATTTCTGGTCTGCCCAAGCAGACTCTAACAGATTGGGAATATAGCTTAGATCAGGCATTGCAGCTTTCTCCTACCCATGTTTCGGTTTATGATCTAATTATCGAAGAAAATACTGCTTTTGCTAAACGCTATGGTCATCAAAAGCACATTTTGCCCTCAGAAGAAACTACGGTATCTATGTATTTATTGGCTAGGGAAAAGTTAATGGATTGCGGATATGATCACTATGAAATTTCCAATTTTGCCCATCCCAGTTATCAATGCAGACACAATCTAAACTATTGGCGTAACCTAGAATTTTATGGGGTGGGAATGGGGGCGACCAGCTATTTGCAAAAACAGCGCATCGATCGCCCGCGCAAAATGCGCGATTACTTACAGATGATTACTGCTTGGCAAGAACAGGGTATTCCCCCCTCTGCCCCACTGCTTAGTCCAAGGGAAGAATTGTTTGATACTGTAATGCAAGGTTTACGCCTTGCTGAAGGAATTTCTTTAGTAAAGTTGGCAACTGAGTTTGAAGCACCGTTGATCACTCGCCTAAGGGAAATTCTAGAACCCTTTGTGGCTAGGGGTTGGCTAAAGTGGCAAGGTGATCGCCTGTGGGCTGTACCACCTGATGGCTGGCTATTCTCTGATACCATTGTTGGGCAACTATATCAGGCTTTACTTTAGACAGAGCCTGTTCTCTCTGTTTGCAACACCACTTTGGGGCGTAGCCAATGTTTATCAACAACACTGATTCCCACCAAGGAAACTGCCCCATTCCCTGAATCTCTGTAAGTGGCGATCGCCTGGGATTGGCTCCAGTTAGCGGTGGGGGGAAGGGGTAGAGACTGTCCCTTTTGCCATCGGTGCAGTTCAGTGTGGGTGAGAATTAATGACGGCAGGTGTGCCAACAACTGCTGGGGACTAGTGGCGATGGTCTGCTGTTGTTTATACAAATGTTCCACCTGATCCAAAGACAGACTATCTTGCAGGTACAAGCCATTGCTAGCCGTGCGTTCCAGAGCGGATAGGGTGCCGCCACAGCCCAATAGTGCTCCCAAATCACGGGCGATCGCCCTAATGTAAGTGCCTGCACCGCAGTCAATTTCTAACTCTAACTCAGGGTAGTCTCCCGCTTGCCACCCTATTACTTGAATTCCGTAAACTACCACAGAGCGGGCGGGGAGTTGCTCCCATGCTACTCCTTGGGAGCGCGCTAGGGCATAAAGGCGTTTCCCCTGCAGATGGACAGCGCTAAAGGCGGGGGGCTTTTGCCAGATGGTGCCTGTAAACTGAGAAAGCAGGTTTTGCACAGTCTGCAAAGATAGATCAGGAACAGGACAGCGGCTAATTATCTGCCCTGTAATGTCATCGGTATCGGTAACTAGCCCAAAAGTAATCTTGGCGCGATAGGTTTTATCCCCCTTTAGATAATTTAGCAGTCTGGTATACTGCCCCACCGCTACAGGTAATACCCCTACCGCCATGGGATCGAGCGTCCCTGCATGACCAATGCGCTGTTGGCGGAGAATGCGCCTCAGCTTTGCTACGCAGTCGTGGGCAGTTATGCCCATTGGCTTGTAAATGTTGAGAAAGCAATTGAGCATCTGTTAATGTGACATACTCCCGCCGCTCATGGGTAGAGCACGGTCTTCTCGCTTCATCGGGGAGCTTGCGCAAGAACCCTCTGCGAGCAGACACGGGATGTCCCACCGCGTAGCTGTACCAGATTCCAGTAATACTGTTTTGTACATCCATGTTGATTGTAGCATAGAAGATATCCGCCTCTCCCAAACGACCCTCCTGTTGACGCAGAGAGCTTCCTCTAATCCAAGGAACACTGAACTATACTGAACAAATTGTGCACTGTATTCAGTATGAGACATGTATCATTTCGTCTTTAGTCCGAAAAAACAGTGATATAATAAGTTCAGTCTCT
>Ga0308394_1001104_pt1 | contig 13097 bp, 14 predicted proteins | sample Hotspr2Sampleme2_FD_202366 | JGI IMG/M metagenome (GOLD analysis project Ga0308394, IMG submission 202366) | Hot spring phototrophic mat microbial communities from Mushroom Spring, Yellowstone National Park, Wyoming, United States - 20050701_me2 ...
TGGAGATCAGCGTCTGTTGAAGCAATTGCCCTAGGTAGCGCAAGGCTGCGTTTAAGAAGCCAGCGATGACGGTAAGCACAACGATGAAGCTGATCAAGCCGCTGATGCGGTCGGTCAGCGCATCTACGAAAGACGTCAAGCGGATCAGGTTTCTCAATGTGCTTCCTCCTTCGACCTCAGTTGGTGTAGCAGTAGGTGATTAGCTAGGCCAGACAATCTATCTGCGGACCGCAAAATTGTCAACTTTTGGCCGGCGCTAGGCGTCGGCGACGAAGACGCTGCTGGCGACGCGGGCGCTGACAGAGCAGGACTGGCCGGAGGGGAGGTAAACAGTGAGCGAGGCATCCGCAGCCCGCGCCCCAACCAATAGGCGCGTCCGCGGCCACAGCCCTAGGCCGGCAACCTCGCGCAGCAGGTCAGGGTCTTCATCACGGATGCGCTCGACGCACACCAGGCTGCCCTCATCCGCCTCGGCAAGCGTGCGGCGCGAGCTGGACGCGATCTGACCGCTGCGGGTCGGGATCGGGTCGCCGTGCGGGTCAAAGGCAGGATTGCCCAGCAGCGCTGCCATGCGCTCCTCAAAATCCTCGCTAATCACATGCTCCAGCCGTTCCGCTTCGGCATGCACCTGATCCCAGGAATAGCCCATCGCTTGGGTCAGGTAAAGCTCAATCAACCGGTGGTGACGGATCACCTCGAGCGCTGCTCGCTCGCCGGCGGGCGTGAGGGTTGCGCCCTGGTAGGGCTCGTAGACCACGAGTTCCAGTTCGGCCAGCTTCTTGAGCATGCCAGTGACCGAGGCAGCGCTGACGTCCAGATACGCAGCGAGCGCGCTGGTGGTAGCCCGCTCGTCCTCTTGACGCAGGTGGTAGATCGCCTTCAGGTAATCCTGGATGGACTCGGAGAGCATATGTTTAATTGGCTAGACGAGACGTTGCGCGCCGCGCCGGCGGTGTTAGCATACATCGCGCCATGAACGCACTGCTGACGACCTTGCTCTGTGGCTTGGCCGGCTATCTCGTCGGCTCGATCCCATTTGGCTGGATTATCGTCAAAGTTCTAAAAGGCGTGGACGTGCGCCAGGTGGGCAGCGGGCGGACCGGCGGCACGAACGTCTTTCGCGCAGCCGGCCCTGTGGCTGGCATCGCCACCGCTATTCTCGACGTGTTGAAAGGCGTGGTTGCTGTGCTGCTGGTGCGACAGCTCGTCGTCGGCACGTCTGGGTGGGCTGAGGCGCTGACCGGCTTCGGCGTAGTGCTGGGTCACAACGCCTCGTGCTTTCTGAACTTTCGCGGCGGCGCCGGCGGCGCCACTGCCGTCGGCACCAGCATCGCGCTGTGGCCGTGGGGCGGCTTGCCCGCGTTCGTGCTCGGCTCACTGATGCTCTTCGTCGGTGGTTATGCATCAATTGCCTCTATCTTGGCTGGCTTGACCGTCGCGCTGGCTAACACCATCGGCGCCGTCCTCAACGTCACGCAATGGTCTTACGCAGCCTACGGCTGGGGCGTGCTCGGCCTGATCCTGATCGCGCTGCGGCCAAATATCGCGCGGCTGCGGGCGGGCACTGAGCAACGCGTTTCTTGGTTTAAGCGCAACTCAGCCCAGGTCAGATCGAGTTCGTCGGCAACTGCGCAGTAAGCAATGTCCCGTCTTTACGGGCGCGTCGTGCGCCTATACGAGGACAGCGACCTCTTGGCAGTGCATAAACCAGCCGGCATTGCCACTGTGCACGACGCAGCGCGGCCGGATATGCCAGATCTGCACGCTTGGCTGGAGTCACAGGCCGGCCGGCTGTGGGTGGTGCACCGGCTCGACCGCGAGACCAGCGGGGTTGTCGTCTTCGCGCGCAATGAGGCTGCCCATCGCGCGCTGTGCGCGCAATTCGAGGAGCGCGACGTGATCAAGATTTATCACGCCATCCTGGTGGGCAACCCGCCCTGGAGCGAGCGCATGGTGGATGCCCCGCTACGCGCCGATGCCGATCGTCGGCATCGAACAGTGGTAGATATTGTCAGCGGCAAGCCAGCGATCACCCACTTTCGCGTGCTGCAACGACTCAAGCGCTTTACGCTCGTTGAGGCGCGCCCAGAGACCGGCCGCACCCATCAGATTCGCGTGCACGCCGCGCTGCTCGGCCATCCAGTGGCAGTAGACGATCTATATGGCGACGGACGGCCGATCTTCCTTTCGCAGCACAAGCCAGACTACCGCCCAAGCCGTTCGGAGGAGGAACAGCCGTTGCTCGGACGGCTGGCGCTGCACGCTGCACAGTTGCGCTTCCAGCACCCGCGCACGGGTGAGGTGATAGACCTGAGCGCTCCCTACGCCAAGGACTTCAACGCCACGCTCAACCAATTCAGTAAATTGGCATAGCGGTGACGCAGCTCATCCCCGCTTGCCCCACCCCATTACGGCCAGCGCGATCGCCAAGATCAGCAAGGCAAAGGCGAGCGCGCGCGGCAGCGTGACCCACCCATTTACGTCGGGGGACGAGGGCGTAGCGGGTGTCGGCGAAGGGGCAGACTCCGGCAGCGCGAACGCGCGCGGCTCGGCATCGGCTGGCGCGACGCGCTCCTGGGACAGCGCCTCGGGTAGCATCGGTTGTGCTGCTGGCTGCGCCGGCTGCGCTGCCGGCGCAGGGCGCGCCGACGGCAAGCCAAAGTCCCACACGATGAGCACCACGCATAACACCGTCGCAGCCAGCGCACCGAGCTGATAAGCCCACCGCGGGAAGCGCGGGCGAGCGACGACAGGCCTGCGCGCAACGTCTGATGGCAGGATGAAGTTGCGCGGCGGCGTGAGCATCGGCAACTGGCGCGCCTCGCGGATCAGCAGGCGCGTTGCCAGGACCCGCCGGCGCAACTCGGGATCGCGCGCCAGGCGCGCCTCAAAGGCGGCCTGCTCCGCAGCGCTCAGTTGCCCATCCACGTAGGCCGAGATCAGCTCTTCTTCACTACTCATGCGCTTCCTTCATTGACGGAATTCATCGGGCAACAGTTCCGGATGGGCCAGCAGCGCGTCGCGCAGCTTGGCGCGCGCGCGGCTTAGCCGGCTCTTCACCGTGCCCAGCGAGACGTTCATCACCTGGGCGATCTCCTGATAGCTCAGCCCATGCACGTCGGATAGCACAAACGTGATCCGCTGGTCGGGCGGCAGCGTCAAGGCCGCGCGCTCGATAAAGCAGCGCAGCTCGCGCCGTTCAGCAGCGCGCTCCGGGCCTTCTTCCTCGGACGGCAGCACGTCCGCCAGGCTATGTTCGTCGTCCTCTGCCTCGAGCGACTGGCTAGGCCGGCGCTTTTGATAACGCAGCGCGTCGAGGCAGGCGTTCGTCACGGTGCGCAGCAGCCAGCTTTTGAACGAACCGCCCCGATAGTCCTTGAGGTGCGTAAAGGCCGAGAGAAACGCTTCCTGGGTGGCATCAGCAGCAGCGGCTGCGTCGCCGAGGATGCGATAGGCGATGGTGTAGACCTGGCCCTGATAGGCGAGCACCAGTTGATTAAACGAAGCGACATCCCCGCGCTGGGCAGCGCGGATCAGCGCCGCTTCATCCTCGATCGCTCCGTTCACGGCTGCAACACAGGCATCGGCACGCCCACACCTTGCTCACTGCTGCTCGCTCAGCGCGTCCAGCAGCGCGGTCAGCCCTAACAGGTAACTGCGCCAACCGAAGCCGGCGACCACGCCCAGCGCCACCGGCGTGATGAACGAATGATGGCGGAACGGCTCGCGGCGATAGACATTGGAGAGATGAACCTCCACACACGGCTTGGCAACCGCGCTGATCGCGTCGCGCAGGGCGATGCTGGTGTGCGTGTAAGCGCCGGGGTTGATCAATATGCCATGCGCCCACTCCCGCGCGTCGTGGATGGCGTCTATCAAGGCCCCCTCATGATTCGACTGAACGATGCGCAGCTCTGCCCCCCGTTGATCAGCCAGCGCGCGCAAGCGTTGGTTGATCTCATCGAGCGTGGTGTGCCCGTAAACTTCTGGCTCACGCCAGCCGAGTAGATTCAAGTTCGGGCCATGTAACACCAGCACGCGCTTCAACGGTTGATGCTCCTTAAGGCTTGTCTAGCCAAGTGCTCATCTACCTGGTCGCACACAAACGCATCCCCGGCGGCGCGCAATAAGACGAAGCGCAGCTTGCCAGCGCGCTTCTTCTTGTCGCTCATCATATAGCCCCAGATGTGCGCCTCGTCAAACGCACAGTCGGCCAGCACGTCGCGCACCTCGGCCAGCGATGTGGGCAGGCCGGCAGCGCGCAGCAGGCCGACCACCTCTTCCACCAGCGCGGCATCGCAAAAGCCCATCGCGTGCGAAAGGCGCACAGCACAGACCAGGCCCAGCGACACAGCCTCGCCGTGCCGCAGCCGAAAGCCGCTCCATGCCTCGATGCCATGGCCGAACGTGTGGCCCAGGTTGAGCAGCGCGCGCTGGTCGCGCTCAAACGGGTCGGCCTGGACGATCGCCCGCTTGAGATGGATCGCGTCGGCCAAGATGTCACTCATCGTCGGGCCGCCGTGCGGGCCTTGCAAGACGAAGCGGCGCAAGCGGTCGTAGCGCTCACCCCCGCTCAGCAAGCCGGCCTTGATGATCTCGGCAAGACCAGCGCGCCGCTCGCGCGCTGGCAGCGTCTCGAGCAGGCCGACGTCGGCGACGACCAGCTCAGGCTGCTTGAAGGCGCCGACCAGGTTTTTGCCGAAGTCGGTATCCACCCCCACTTTGCCGCCGATGCTGGCATCGGCCATCGCCAGCAGCGTGGTAGGGACTTGCACGAGGGGCACGCCGCGCAGGAAGGTGGCTGCCGCAAAGCCGGCCACGTCGCCCACCACCCCACCGCCGAGGGCGATCACCGGGCTGGTCCGCTCCATGCCGTGCGCGCTGAAGGCGCGATACATCGCCTCGACGCTGGCCAGCGTTTTGTTGGCCTCACCAGGAGGCATGACGTGGAGGAACGCCTCCAGGCCGGCGCGTTCGAGCGCGCGCAGGGCGCGCACAGCGACGTATTCACCCACGATGGCATCGGTGACGACGGCGACGGGCGACGACCAACCGCGGCCGGCCAACATAAAGCCCAGCGCGTCCAGCACGCCATCGCCGATCACCACGTCGTAACGCGCGCCGGCGGCGGGAATCACGACCGGTATGCGTGCCTGCTCGCGCACATACAGCTCGCACACCAGGTCGGCGACCTGGCTTGGGCTACGCTGAGACGTATCCACGTGATAATGCAGCTGCGCGTACTTTGGCGCGCGCTCACGGAGCAACTGAACAACCCGGCTGGCGACATCACCCCCGCGAAGCATTGGGCGCGCCTGGGCAGCGGATTCCCCTCCCACGCGCTGGACGATCACCTCTGGCGAAGCCGTCAGGCAGACCGCGGTTCCACTAGCGAGCAGCGTTGCCCGCACCTCGTCATCTGCGATCATGCCCCCGCCGGTGGCGATCACACAGCCGCGCTGCGCGCGCAGCGCGTCCGCCAGCCTGCGCTCGCACGCGCGAAAGTAGGCTTCGCCACAGCGCGCGAAGATCTCCGGGATAGACATCCCCTCGCGCCGCGCGATCTCCTCGTCGGTATCTATGAAGCCCATGCCCAACTGCTGGGCGCACAGCCGGCCTACCGTGCTCTTGCCGCTGCCCATGAAGCCAGCCAGGATGAGGTTACGCTCATTCATAGCCAAAGCGCCACGGCCGGTTGTCCATCGGCAGATCAGCGAGCCGCAAGCGGCGCAGCGACGCGAAGCGCGGGCGCATCTCCTCCAGCGAGTCCCCGCCCAGCTTCTCGATCAGCGCACCGGCCAGGACGAAACACACCATCGCCTCGACGATCGGCACAGCGCGCGGCACCTGGCAGAAATCGCTGCGCTCATATTTTGTTTTCACCGCCTGACCAGTGGACAAATCCACAGAATCAAGCGGGTTGAGCGTGGTCGCAATGGGCTTGAGCGCGGCGCGGATGACGATCGGCGCGCCGTTGCTGATACCGCCCTCCAACCCACCCGCGCGGTTGGTGCGCTGCCGAATGGCGTCGCCGTCGAGATAAAGCTGATCCTGAGCCAGCGTGCCTGGCAGGCGCGCCTCCGCGAAGCCATCGCCGATCTCCACCCCTTTCACCGCGTGGATGCTCATCACAGCCTGGGCCAGCCGGCCGCTCAGCCGGCGATCCCAGTGCACATGGCTGCCCAGGCCGGGCGGCACACCCAGCGCAACCACCTCGATCACGCCGCCGAGGGTATCCCTGGCCTCCATGGTCTGGCGGATCAGCGCGCGCATCTGCTCAGCAGCATGCGGGTCATAGCAGCGCACGTCGCTGGCTTCGGCGCGCGCGAAGCGCTCACGGTATACCGCTGCCTCGAGCACTGAGGTATGGCCGGACACGCTGACGTCACCGATGCTGAGCACGTAGCCGCCGACGACGATGTTGAACTCCCGCAACAGCGCCCGGCACACCGCGCCAATCGCCACGCGCATGGTGGTCTCGCGCGCTGATGCGCGCTCCAGCGCCAGGCGTAACTCGCGATAGCCATACTTCACTGTACCGGTCAGGTCGGCATGACCAGGGCGCGGGATGGTCATTGGCTCAATGTCGCGGTCGCGCCACTTGGGGTAGTCCAGGTTCTCGACGATCAGCGCGATCGGGCCACCAGTGGTTTTGCCATCCATCACGCCGGCAGTAATGCGCGCGTGGTCGCGCTCGATCTTCATGCGCCCACCGCTGCCATAGCCCTGCTGCCTGCGGGCCAGGTCGTGATCTATCTCGGCGGAGGAAATCGGCAGGCCGGCTGGCATCCCCTCCAGGATGGCGGTGAGCGATGGACCGTGTGATTCACCGGCGGTGAGAAATCTAAGCATCGGTCAAGACATTGCGCATGATGGCCGACACGCGCGCGGCAGGGACGCCCGTCCAGCGCTCGAAGGCCGCCGCGCCCTGCTCGGCCAGCATCCCTGCGCCGCCGATGGCGCGCGCACCGGCTGCGCGCGCCTGTCGCATCAGCGTTGTGACAGCCGGCCGATAGACTAAATCATAGAGCACGGCCTGGCTGGGAAAGGGCAATGTCTCTGGCCAGGGGGTGCCGTCCACATCGGGCCACATGCCGGCTGAGGTGCAATTCACCACCAACGTCGCCATTTGGCAGGCCGGCGCAGCGAGTGATTCCACGGCTTCGCATTGCGCATCACCAAAGGATGCGACGAGCGCGCGCGCGCGCTCGGGCGCGCGGTTATACACCCACACGCGCGCACCGCGCATGCGCAGCGCGTAGATCACCGCACGGGCTGCCCCCCCTGCTCCCAGCACCAACGCCCATGTCCCCGCCCCCACTAACACGCCATGAAAGTCCAGGTCGGCCAGGAAACCCACCCAGTCGGTGTTATCCCCCCACAGGCGGCTGGCGCGCTTGAAGAGCGTATTGACCGCGCCGATGGCGCGCGCGTCGGCGGTCACTTCGTCCAGGAAGGGCAGGACGGCTTGCTTGTGCGGCACGGTGACGTTGCCGCCGGCGATGTCCGCCCGCTGCTTCACCGCGTCCAGGCGCGCTGCCAGCGCCTCGGCTGGCGTGTCCCAGAGTTCATAATCCCAACCGCTCAGCCCTGCCGCAGCGAACGCCGCGCGGTGCATGCGCGGGCTTTGGCTATGCGCCACCGGATGGCCGATCAGACCGACGATCATGGCTTTGAATCAAAGGTGGCGACGCGGGCCAGGTCGTCGAAGAAACCTGGATAGGTCTTCGCCACGCAGTCTGCCCCCAGGATGGTGGTTTGGCCATCAGCCACTAGCGCCGCGACCGCCAACGCCATAGCGACGCGATGATCGCCCAGCCCATCTACGACCGCGCCGCGCAGCCGAGTCGGCCCTTCGATGATGAACCCATCCGCGGTTGGCTCGGCACGCGCACCAAGCTTGCGCAGCTCGCTGAGAAAGCCCTCCAGCCGGTTGCTCTCCTTCACGCGCAGCTCCTCAGCGTTGCGGACGACCGTCACGCCATGCGCCTGAGTTGCTGCGACGGCGAAGATAGGAAATTCATCGATCATGCGCGGCACCAGCGCGCCGCTCACTTCAATGGCGCGCAGCTCTGCCGGGCGTATTGTCAGATCACCCACCGGCTCGCCACCCTCATCTCGCACGTCGGCGGCTGCGATCTGGGCGCCCATTGCTCGCAGCGCGTCCAGCAGACCTGTGCGTGTGGGATTCAGCCCCACGTTCAAAAGGCGCAGATCAGCGTGGTGCACCAGGCTGGCTGCGACGATGAAGAACGCCGCCGATGAGAAGTCAGCCGGCACGCACATATCCAGTGGGCGCAGCGAGGCTGCCGGCGGGGTGAGCGTAATCACCGCAGTCCCCTCGCCGACGCGCGAGACCTCCACCTGCGCACCAACCGCCCGCAACAGGCGCTCAGTGTGATCGCGCGTGGGCGCTGGCTCATCAATGGTGACGGTTGAATCGGCGTATAGGCCAGCCAGCAGGAGCGCGCTCTTGACCTGAGCGCTGGCCACCGGCATCGCATAGCGGATCCCGCGCAGCGGCCCCGGCGCGGGTTGAATGTACAGCGGCGCGCCGCCGTTTGTGTCTTCGATGCGCGCGCCCATCGCGCGCAGCGGGTCGGTCACGCGGCGCATCGGACGTCGGCGCAACTGGTCGCTGCCGTCTAACACTGCGCCGAACGCTTGCCCGGCCAGCAAGCCGGCCAGCAGGCGCATGGTGGTGCCGGATGAACCGCAGCACAACGTCGTCGCCGGCGCGCGCAGCCCGCGCAGGCCGCGCCCGATAATCCGGAGCGCTGGTTCGCCCGCGCCATTCCGCGCCGTGATCGCTACGCCGAGCGCAGCCATGCACGCCTGGGCAGCCTCAGTGTCTTCACTGGCCAGCGGCTGAACGATGCGGCTCTCTCCCTCGGCGAGGCCGGCCAGGAAGAGCGCGCGCACGGTCAGGCTGCGGTCGCTGGGGACGCGCAGCGCGCCGCTGAGCGCTTTCGCCATAGTCAAGGTGTAGCTCATGCGAAATGAGATTTGCGCGCTTGAGCGGCTGCGCCCAGCAAGGCGCGTAGCCCTGCCTCGTCGCGCCGCTCTAGGAGCGCCGTCAGTTGATCCAAAGCGAACTGCACATCGCGTATCGCGGCCAGCACAGGTTCAGCATTGGTGAGCAAGATGTCCAGCCACATCGTCACGTCGCTGGCGGCAACCCGCGAGGTGTCGCGGAAGCCGCCGGCCATCACCTCCCAGACCTCCGGGTGATCCAGGCTGAACTGGTCGGTCGCGGTGACTAGCCCAACGGCCAGCGCATAGGGCAGATGGCTGGCGAAGGCGAGTAGCGCATCGTGCTGCGCGGCATCCATCAGCCGCGGCAGCGCGCCGACGCGCTCGGCCAGCGCGCGCACCACGGACAGTGCTTCCTCGTCCGTGCGCGCAGTGGGCGTGATCAGCCAGGGCGCGCCGTGGAACAGGCCGGCTTCCGCTGCCCGGATGCCGGCGGCCTCTTTGCCGCACATCGGATGAGAGCCTACTGCCCGCAGGTGAGCCGGCAGGGCATCCATGGCGCGCACGATCTGCGCCTTGGTGCTGCCCATGTCGGTGAGGATGGCGCCGGGTTTGCACACCCCAGCCAACTGCTCGAGCTGCGCGATGATCGTGCGCACTGGCGTGCATAGCACCACCACATCGGCCTCGCGCGCTGCGCCCAGGTCGTCCGTCGCCACATCTACCATGCGCTGGGCCTGACGCAATGTCTCGGCGCTGCGCGAGACGCCGATCAGCCGACCCGCATAGCCGGCCGCGCGCAGGGCCAGGGCGAGCGACCCGCCCATCAGCCCCAGCCCCACAATGCAGAGCGTGCGCGTTGCTAACACCAGCGATCGACAGCAGCCGCCACGCGCTGCAATTCAGCGAATAGCTGGCGATAGCGCTCCGGCGTCAACGACTGTGCGCCATCGCTGACAGCCTTCGTAGGATTGGGATGGACCTCAATGATCAAGCCATCGGCTCCCGCGGCGACGGCCGCCTTGGCGATCGCGGGGACGTATTCCCATTTGCCCGTGCCGTGGGATGGATCGACGATCACCGGCAGGTGTGAAAGCTCTTTCAGCACCGGCACGGCGTTGATATCCAGCGTGTTGCGGGTGTATTTCTCAAAGGTGCGAATGCCGCGCTCGCAGAGCATCACATCGTAATTCCCGTGCGAGAGGATGTATTCCGCGGCCATCAGCAGCTCTTCCATTGTGGCGCTCAGGCCGCGCTTGAGCAACACCGGCTTATGGCTTTCGCCGACAGCGTGAAGCAGCGGGAAGTTTTGCATATTGCGCGCGCCGATCTGAAGAATGTCGGCATAGCGCGCGACCAGTGGCACCTGCTCTGGCGACATCACCTCAGTGACAATTGCGAGGCCGTAAGCCTCGCGCGCCTCAGCCATCCACTTGAGCGCCTCTTCGCCGTGCCCCTGGAAGGAATAGGGCGAGGTGCGTGGCTTGAAGGCCCCGCCGCGCAGGATAGTCGCGCCGGCTTCCTTGACCAGGCGCGCGCTCTCCATAATTTGCTCGCGGCTCTCCACGGCGCATGGGCCGGCCATCATCGCCAACTGCGCATCGCCGATTGTGATGGTGCGGTTCTTGACGCGCAGTTGAATGACCGTGTTCTGCTTCTTGAAGTCACGGCTGGCCAACTTGAACGGCCGCAGGATCGGCAAGACGCGCTCTACACCGTTAAGCAACTCGAACATCGCCGCATCAATCGGCCGCTCATCGCCCACCATGCCGATGATGGTGCGCTCCTCCCCCTCGGAGAGGTGCGCCCGCATGCCGATGCTTTCTATCTGTCTGATCACGCCGGCGATCTCCGCCGCCGACGCGCCTGCCTTCATCACGATCACCATGCTCTCCACCATACTATGACCACGACGCACTACGCAGCACGTGCGACATACTCCATGTTCCGTAGCGCGTATGCCGTAGTGCGTGTCTCGTATTGTCTGGTAACCCGCCGCCGGCGCACAGCTTCGGCCAGCCGATCTAGCAGGCGTTCAGTATCTTCCCAACCAATGCACGCATCGGTGATGCTCTTGCCGTATTCTAGCGGCCGGCCCGCCACCAAATCCTGCCGACCGGCGACCAGGTTCGACTCCAGCATCACGCCAGCGATAGCCATCTCGCCGGCTTCGATCTGACGCGCCACATCCTCAGCCACCTTCAACTGGTTCTCAGGCTGTTTATTGCTGTTGCCATGAGAGCAATCCACCATTAGGCGCGGCAGTAGCCCCTCGTTAATCAGCATCTCGGCGACCGCACGGACGCTGGCATGGTCGTAGTTGGGCGACTTGCCGCCGCGCAGCACAATGTGACAATCCTGGTTGCCGGCGGTATGCACGATCGCGCTGATGCCGCCCTTGGTCACCGAGAGGAAGTGGTGTGGTTGACGAGCGGCCTTGACCGCGTCTATGGCGATCTTGACGTTGCCATCGGTGCCGTTCTTAAAACCCACCGGACAGGAGAGGCCACTGGCCAGCTCGCGATGGACCTGCGACTCAGTGGTGCGCGCGCCGATCGCGCCCCACGCGATCAAATCGGCCACATACTGGGGCGAGATGGTGTCGAGATATTCCGTAGCCGCCGGCACGCCCAGCTCGTTCACATCCAGCAGCAGTTTGCGCGCCAGGCGCAGTCCTTTATTGATGCGAAACGAGCCGTCCAGGTCGGGATCGTTGATCAGCCCTTTCCACCCTACTGTAGTGCGCGGCTTCTCGAAGTAGACGCGCATGATGACCTCCAGCGCGTCGCGGGTGCGCGCGCGCACGGGCTTCAGCCGGCTGGCATACTCAAACGCGGCGCGCACGTCGTGCACGCTGCATGGCCCGACCACGACGAAGACCCGGTCGTCATGACCATGCAGGATGTCGTGCACAGCCAGGCGCGTCTCGTATACGAGTTTGGAAACCTCGGGCGTAATGGCGAACTCGCGCATCAGGTGCGCTGGCGGGGCCAGCTCTTTGATCTCTCGAATCCGGACATCATCGGTTTGATACATCATGGTATGCGTGTTCTCCTGACAAAACTAAAGCGCGGGGCTTACCAGCCCCGCGCTTCTCAACCAACCTTGCGTTTGCGCTCTCGGCTCACTCGCTGGTCGTCTCGAACCCGCGCGCTGGCAAGCCCCTGCCCTCGCAGGCAAAGTAGCTAAACCAGAAGTAGCTAAAGAATCGCGCCGGGTTCATGGCGTCAGCGACAGCATAGATCATACGCCCTTATGCTGATTTGTCAAATCAGCAGGAGTGCTCAGCTTTGGGGTGACCTAGCTCACTGACACCCAAATTGCTAAAGCGCAGAGTGTGTGGAGAACGTGAGTTCGGATTAACTTCGCCTTCCGCTCCTCGCGCGGAGACGCGGAGTCGCGGAGATTTATACATATCGCAGTTCTCGCAGCGAGAGAACGCAATAAAATCACTGAGTCAACTTGTACGTGGTACATGGTTCTCTCACCCAGGTTGATGTATTCACCAGTAGGCGAAATGCGATTTCCTAGAAGTTCCCCTGCTAGGCGGCCAGAAATGCTTTCTACTGCGTTCTCCGCGTCTCCGCGTGAGAATCACTGAGTGCACCCTTCATGTAAATCCGAACTGACGTTGTGGAGAGATAACTGCTGCGTCTTCAGCGTCTTGACGGTGCATGATTCTTGCATCACTTTCAAGTAGCGCACTCCCAAATCAGCCGCGAGGCTGCGCGAGCCGAGGGCCGGCTTAAAAGAGATATCGCAAGCACAGCTAGCGCGTGATGGTGAGCACCTGCCCGGGCCGGATCACGCATTGCGGCGAAAGCCGGTTCTGCGCGACGAGTTGCTCAACTGAGATGCCGAAGCGCGTCGCGATCGCCCAGCAGGTATCCCCCTGCTGCACGGTGTAAGTCTCCGCTTTGGCGGGCGTTGCGGTCGGGAGGGGCGCTTCTGTCGGCGAAGGGGACGCTGCCTCGGTGGGCGTCGCTGAAGGGGTGGGCGTTTCGGTCGGGAGCGGCAGGGGCGTCTCGGTCGGCGTTGGTGAAGGAGGCAGCGTCTCCGTCGGGGTTGGCAGAGGCAGCGGCGTCTCGGTCGGCGGCGGCGTATCCGTAAATGCAAGCGGCGGG
>Ga0308394_1001107_pt1 | contig 13047 bp, 10 predicted proteins | sample Hotspr2Sampleme2_FD_202366 | JGI IMG/M metagenome (GOLD analysis project Ga0308394, IMG submission 202366) | Hot spring phototrophic mat microbial communities from Mushroom Spring, Yellowstone National Park, Wyoming, United States - 20050701_me2 ...
GCTGGGGGGAGGCTGGGTGGGGGGCTGAACCCTGCGAACGATGGTCACCTCAGTTGTGCATACGGCTACACCGCACCCCAACGTGATGTAGATAAGGTTGTTCCTGAGTGGGCGTGGCCCTCCCACATCCTCCCACGGGGTGAGGGGATTCGCAGGTCACCCGCGTGAACTGACCGGCTGGCGGGGACTGGTTGCGGCCGGCTGGCTCTCGCCGGTCTCCGCCGGTGCGGGGGGCACCATGCTCCCCTGGCGCAGATCCTTCACGTAGGTCACGTTATCCACCGGTCGGGGAACGGAACTGAACCCGACCGCCACGGCCAGGGTGAGCAGGCTCAGGGCCAGCAGGATGAACGAGGCCAGGCGCTGGTCGGGAACGATCACGAAGGTGACCGCCGTATAGACCAGGTTGATCAACCCCAGGGGCAGCAGCCACTTCCAGCCCAGGGTCATCAGCCGGTCGTAGCGCAGGCGCGGCCACGAGGCGCGGATCCATACCGAGACGAAGAGAAACGCCACCAGTTTGAGCAGGAACGCGCCCAGTGAAACCAGTCCCACCACCAGGCTTGCCACCACCGGCCCGGCCAGATCCTCCATTCCGCGCCCCAGGGTCTGGAGACCGGGGAAGCGCCAGCCGCCGAAGAAGAAGGTCACGGCGATGGCGCTGATGGCGATCAACTTGATGTACTCGGTCATAAAGAAGAGGGCGAACTTCATCGAGCCATACTCGGTGTTGTAGCCCCCCACCAGTTCCTGTTCCGCTTCGACCAGGTCGAAGGGCGCGCGCACCACCTCGGCGGTCGAGGCGATCATGAACAGCACGAAGCCAAGGAACTGGGGCACGATCCCCCACAGGCCGCCTTGCTGGTAGACGATCTGGGCGGTACTCAGGCTGCTGTAGGTCATCACCACGCCCAGCACGGCGCAACTGAGCGCCAGTTCGTAGCTGATCAACTGAGCGGACGAGCGGATGCCGCCGAGCATCGAGTACTTGTTGTTGCTGGCCCACCCGGCCAGGGTGATGCCGTAGACGCCGATACCGGTCACGGCGAAGAGGTAGAGCACCCCGACGTTGATCTCGGCGATCTGGAGAATGTTGCGCACGTTGCTCGTCTGCGGGTCGGCGAAGCAGGCGCGGTAGTCCCAGTTCAGGTTGAGGCACCCGAAGGGGATCACCGCCCAGATGATGATCGCCGGGATCACCGCGAGGGCCGGGGCCAGCAGGTAGACCGGCTTATCGGCGGCTGTGGGAACGACATCTTCCTTGAAAAAGAGCTTGACCGCGTCGGCGACCGGCTGCAAAAAGCCCCCCGGCCCGGCCCGGTTCGGCCCGACGCGGTTCTGGAAACGAGCCAGCAAGCGCCGCTCGAAGAGCGTCAGGTAGGCGAAGGCGGTCGTTACGGCGAGGGTAATGACAAAGGCCTGGATGACCAGGATGAGCAGGTTGAGCCAGTCCATACGCACCTCTCGCAGGGCCACAGCGTCGGCTACGCCGATGCCGCGGCCATCACCTACACCACCAGTTTCACCAGGTGCACGCGGGTGCGTGGGCCGGTCTGCACCGCGGCCAGTTCCACCCCCGGCAGATCGGCCGGAACGAGGACCACCCCGGGCGGCACGTCGTTCACCACGCGGGCCGGCAGGGTGAGCGAGCCGGCGGCGGAGTCGAGCCGCACCAGGTCGCCGGAATGAATGTTGCGCCGCTCGGCGTCGGCGCCGTTCAGGGCGACATACGGGGCCGGAACGTGCTGCTCCAGTTTCGACCCGCGCAAAAGCGGGTCGCCGCCGTAGGCCAGGGGCTGGCTCAGGAGCAGGAGCGGCCGTTCGTCGGCCAGGGCCGGAACGGGACGGGGCGCCAGGTTGATGCTGGCGGCGCCGGATTCGACCGGCGCGGGCAGCTTGATCCCGACGCCCTCGGTATTCTCGTAGTTGGTGCCGTCGTAGTAGATCGCCTCGTTGACCTGGCGTCCCCAGGCCCCGGGTTTGCCGGTGGCGGCCAGGGCGCGGTAGGTCACGCCGGCGTAGCCGGGGACGCGCTCGGCGATCTCGGCGGCCACGTCGGCGGCGGTCAGGTAGTCCCACGCAGCATCGGCGCCGCGGGGGGCCTGCTGGCCGGCGCGGGCGCTCAGGGCCTGGCCCACTTCGGCGAAGATCTGCCAGTCGGGCCGGCTGTGGCCCACGGGGGCGCGGGCCTGCCGCGAGCGCTGCACGCGGCGCTCGGCGTTGGTGTACGTCCCCTCGCGCTCGGCCACGCTGACGGCGGGCAGCACCACGTGGGCTAGTTGCGCGGTTGGGGTGAGGAAGAGATCCTGTACCACCAGGAACTCGGCCTCGGCCAGGGCCGCGCGGGCGGCGGGCAGGCTGGCGGCAGGGTCGAGGCCGGCGATCCAGACCGCGCGCACCTGCCCATCGCGGAGCGCCGGCCAGAGGTCGCGGGCGCCCAGGCCGGGGCGGGCCAGGGGCGCGTAGCCGGGGCGCGCGTCGGGGCGCACGCCCATGTCGAGGGCGCCGCGGCTGTTGCCGCCGGACAGCAAGGCGATCAGGCCGCTGTGGGGCTGCCCGGCCTTGCCGCTCAACGCCAGCAGCGCGCCCAGGGCCTCGACCACCGCCGGCCCGGCGCCGCGGGCTTCGGCGCCGTAGATGATCACCAGCCTCCGGGCTTCGCCGAGGGCGCGGGCGGCAGCGGCGATCGTCTCCGCCGCCACCCCCGCCCGTTCGGCGATCTGCTCGCCGCTGGTGTCGTTGAGCACACGCTTCAGGTCATCCAACCCGCTGCTCTTGACCGTCACCCGCGCGCCCGCGGCGAGCAATGCACGCAGCAGACCGTGGATGAAGGCCAGTTCCCCGCCGGGCAGGTAGCGGGCGGCGAGGGTGGCCGAGCGCTCCAGCTTGGTGGGCCGGAGGTTGGCGACCAGCAACTGGGCGCCCCGCTGCGCGGCGCTGCGCAGCCGCAGCACATACAGCGGCGCCTCCTCCTCGGGATCGGCGCCCAGCACCAGCACCGCGTCGCCCGCACCGAGTTCCATCAGATTGGTGTCCTTGCCCACGCCGAGGAGCGCGCCGAGGTCGTCGTGGGCCGGCTCGCCGGGCGCGCCGGTCAGGTGGTCCAGGTTGTTGCTCTCCAGTTGCTCGCGGAAGAGTTTCTGGAACAGGTAGAGATCCTCGTTGCTGAGGCGCGGCGAGGCCAACCCGGCGATGGCTGCCCCGCCCCGGGCGCGCCGGGTCGCCTCGAGTTTCTCGGCCACCAGGCTCAGGGCCTCGTCCCAGCTCGCCTCGATCAGTTTCTCACCCCGGCGGATCAACGGCGCGACCAGGCGGCTCTCGTGCTCGAAGAAGCGATGGCCATAGCGGCCCTTGTCGCAGAGCCAGATGTCGTTGACCGCGGCGTTCTCGCGGGGCATCACCCGCATCAGGCGCTCGTGGCGCATATCCAGGGTCATGTTGCAGCCCACCGGGCAGAGCGTGCAGACTGCGGGGATGGGGTTCAGTTCCCAGACGCGGGCGCGGAAGCGAAAATCGCTGCTGGTGAGCGCCCCCACCGGGCAGATGTCGGTCGTATTGCCCGAGAACTTGCTGGCGAAGGGCGGGTCGCTCCTGGAGATGATCATCCAGTTGCGCCCGCGGTGATCGAAGCCGAGCACCGGATCATCGGCCAGTTCGTCCTGGAAGCGCACGCAGCGCGAGCAGAGGATGCAGCGCTCGCGATCGAGCAGGATCAGGTCACCGAGAGGCACTGGCTTCTCGAAATGGACCTTATCGGTATAGTCAAAGCGACTGATCGCGGGGCCCCACTCCATGGTCAGATTCTGCAGGGGGCACTCGCCGCCCTTGTCGCACACCGGGCAATCGAGGGGGTGCGAGGTCAGCAGGAACTCCAGCACGCCGCGCTGGGCGAACGTGACCTCGGGGCTCCGGGTGTTGATGACCATGCCCTCGCTGACCGGCGTGGTGCAGCCCGTCTGCAACTTCGGCATCATGGCAATGATCGGCTTGCCAGCCTCATCGAGGAGAGGTTGGCGGGTGGCGGGGTCGAGTTTCGGGGTGCCGATCTGCACCAGACACATGCGGCACATCCCCACCGGCTTCATCCGCGGGTGGTAGCAAAAGACCGGAATGGCGACCTGCGCCATACGCGCCGCGTCAACCACGTTCGTTCCGGCGGGGACCTTGATGGTCACCCCATCAACCGTTATGGTTACATCCGCCATAGCTGCTCGCTTCCCAGGCGTCAGTACATCTGCTTGACCATATTTGAGGCAGTAGGGTCCAGGAGGGCTTCGCCCTCGCGGAAACCCTCAGCGCCAAGACCTAAGCGCATGCGGCGCTTATGGCCTTTGCCGCTCTCGCCCGCGCAGGCGGGCTTCGCGTTCCGTAGCCGAGGGCTTATGGTCGTTGACCAACTACTCCGCTCTCGCCCGCGCAGGCGGGCTTCGCATTCCCTAGCCGAGGGCTTATGGTCGTTGACCAAGTACTCCGCTCTCGCCCGCGCAGGCGGGCTTCGCATTCCCTAGCCGAGGGCTTATGGTCGTTGAAGAAATAATCCGGTATAGCCCGCGCAGGCGGGCTTCGCCTTGCCTGGCCGAGGGCTTCAGCCCGACGGCTAGCGCGGGATAGCGGAGTAAGTTCTCAAAGACCATCAGCCCCACGGCCAGCCCGGCATAGCGGAGTAATTTCTCAACAACTATCAGCCCCCCCGCCTCCCCCCGCCGGGGGAGGAGCCGCACTCCCGCCCTCGCCGGGGGAGGGGTAGTCATCTTAAAAAGTATTGCGCCTATGGCTTCGTCGTCAGCGGGATCACCGGCCCGCGGCGGCCATCGCCGTGCCCATTGCCGTGTGGATGGCCGCGGCTGGCCGCCACAATGGCCTCGAACTCCTCGGGGAACAGCGTCAGGGCGCTCTTGATCGGCATCACCGCGCTTTCGCCCAGCAGGCAGAAACAGTTCCCGGCCATCTGGTTGTAAATGCTATGCAAAGTCGGGATATCCTCGGGCACGGCGTGGCCCTCTTCGGCGATGCGATGCAGCACCCTGACCAGCCAGTGGGTGCCCTCGCGGCAGGGAGTGCATTTTCCACAGGACTCGTGCTTGAAGAACTCGTCCATCTTGTAGGCCACGTGGGGCGCCTTCACCGTATCGTCGAGGACGATCACCGCCCCGGAGCCGAGCATCGAACCGGCGGCGGCGACGCTCTCGTAGTCGAGGGGCACATCGAGGTGCTCGTGGGTCAGCCAGGGGGCCGAGGCCCCGCCGGGGATGATGATCTTCGCGGCCGCCGCGCATACCGCCGCCGTACTCGGGGCTTTCGATCAACTCGCGCAGCGGCACACCGAAGGGCAGTTCGTAGTTGCCGGGGCGGTTGACGTGGCCGGAAAGCGAGAAGCACTTGGTGCCGGGACTCTTCTCGGTGCCGTGGCTGCGGTACCAGGCCACGCCCTTCTCGACGATGCGGGGCACATTGGCCAGCGTCTCGACATTATTGATGATCGTCGGCTTGCCGTACAGCCCGGCCACGGCGGGGAAAGGCGGCTTGAGGCGCGGCTGGCCGATCTTACCCTCCAGCGACTCCATCAGCGCCGTCTCTTCGCCGCAGATGTACGCCCCGGCGCCGCGGTGCACGTAGATGTCCAGATCAAAGCCCGTGCCCAGGATATTCTTGCCCAGAAAGCCCGCGCGGTAGGCCGCGGCGATGGCCCGTTCGAGGGTGATCGCCGCCGCGGCGAACTCGCCGCGCATATAGATATAGGCCGTGTGGCACTCAATCGCAAAGGCCGAAAGGGCCACGCCCTCAATCAATTGATGGGGATTGCGGTCAATAATTTGATGATTATTGAACGTGCCCGGCTCCGATTCATCACAATTACACAGCAAATAGCGCGGGTAGACCCCTTTGGGCAGAAACCCCCACTTGATGCCGGTGGGGAACCCGGCGCCGCCGCGGCCCCGCAGTCCCGACTCCTTGACCATCGCCACAATGTCGGCGGGGTTCTTCTCCTTCAGGGCCATGCGATAGGCTTCCCAGCCCCCGTGACGACGGTACACTTCGAAGTCGTTGATTGCGGGAACGTCAAGTTCTCGCATGACGATATGCTCGCTCAGGCCCATTGCGCTGCTCACATTTCCAGTGCCGCATACCGCGGCGAGATGAAATAGCGTGTTCCTGGCTCTGCCCTCCCGGCCCCCTACAGCGGCGACGCTTTGCGGTCGGCGGGCCGGTCGTGGCCGGCATCGGCTTCGGGCACGGGCTCGGGTGGGGGCGGGGCGGGCGGCGGCGCCGCGGGAAACTGGCGGGGCCGGTACGGCGCGGCGCGGTCAATCGGCGCAAGGGCGCCGTCGGGACCCCACTCAAAATCCTCGGCGAAGCGCCCGCTGACGCCGCGCTGCCGGGCCTCGGCGGCGCGGGCGCGCAGGTTGTCCAGGAGCGTGTTGACCCGCTCGGGCGTCACGTCGTAGACATAATCAAGATTGGCCTGCAACACCGGCGCGCGGTCGCAGGCGGCCAGACACTTGACGCGCTGGACGGTGAACATCCCGTCGCCGGTGGTCTGCTCCTCGGCGATCCCCAGGCTCTGCTTCAGAGCGGTGATCAGTTCTTCGGCCCCGAGGTAACAGCAGGGCACATCGTCGCACACCTGGAGCACCCAGGTCCCCACGGGCCGGTTGTAGAACAGGGTATAGAAGCCGACCACTTCGAAGACATCGGTGGGCGGCAGGTCAAGGATGGCGGCAACCTCGCGAATGGCCGCATCGGTCAGATGGCCGTAGGTGTCCTGCGCGAGGTAGAGCAGCGGCAGCACGGCGCTGCGCCGCGAGTCGTAGCGGGAGAGAATGGTCTCGATGTCGGCCCTGTGTGTCTCGAGCAGCATATGCATTCACCTGTGGCACGCAGGCGCGTTCTTGAAGAGGAAGGGGTCCGTGAGGCGCGGCATCGCCGCCCTCCACGGGAGAGGCGCGACCCCTCTGCGCCTCCCCGTCTCGTGAAATCGTCTCTTACCGTACCTGTTCACACCTGGGGTAACCCACGCGCCCGGGAGCGGGGGCGTCCCGCCCGCGTGGCGTCTCCGCGGGCAAGTTGCCCGCGCTCCGAGGAGACATGTGAACACGTGTCTCTTACCGATCCACTTCGCCCAACACCGGGTCAAGACTGGCGATCAACGCGACGAGATCGGCGACGAGGCGTCCCTTCGCCATATGGGGGAGCGCCTGGAGGTTGATGAACGAAGGGGCGCGGAAGTGGACGCGCCAGGGTTTGGGGCTTCCGTCGCTGACCACGTAGCAACCCAGGATGCCGCGGGGGCTCTCGATACTGACATAGGCATCGCCGCGCGGCGGCTTGAAGCCCTCGGTCCACAGCTTGAAGTGGTGGATGAGCGACTCCATACTGTGGGTAATCTCGCTCTTGGGAGGCGGGGCCACCTTGCGGTCGAGGGTCATATGCGGGCCGGGGCCGAGGGCGCGGAGGCGTTCCCAGGCCTGCCGGGCGATCTTGACGCTCTGGCGCAACTCGGCCATGCGCACCCGGTAGCGATCATAGATGTCGCCGTTCTTGCCCACGGGGATCTCGAAATCGTAGGTCTCGTAGCCACTGTAGGGCATCGCCTTGCGCACATCGTAGGGCACGCCGGAAGCGCGCAGATTGGCCCCGGTGAGGCCAAAGGCGATCGCCGCCTCGGCGTCAATCACACCGACGCCGACGGTGCGCTCGAGCCAGAGGGGATTGCCGGTGAGCAAGGCTTCGTACTCGTCAATGCGCTCGGGCATGATGCGCAGCAAGGCGTCAACCGTGGGCAAGAAATCCGCCGGCACATCGTAGGCCAGGCCGCCGACGCGGATGTAACTGGTCATCATGCGCGCGCCGGAGACCAGTTCGAAGATATCGAGGATCTGCTCGCGCTCACGGAAGGCATAGAGAAACACGCTCATCGCCGCCAGGTCGAGGGCGTGGGTGCCGAGCCAGACCAGGTGCGAAGCGATGCGTTGCAGTTCGACCAGCAGCACCCGGATGACCTGGACGCGCTCGGGGATCTCGACCCCCAGCAACTTCTCGACGGCAAGGGCGTAGCAGAGATTATTGGAGAGCGGCGCCAGGTAATCCATGCGGTCGGTGAGCACCACCGCCTTCTGGTAGGTCTTACTCTCCATGGTCTTCTCGATGCCGGTATGGAGGTAGCCGACATCGGGAGCGACGTTCACCACCACCTCGCCATCGAGTTCCAGCACCAGGCGGAGCACACCGTGGGTGCTGGGGTGGTGCGGCCCCATATTGAGCACCATTGTCTCGGTCTTGCCGGCGATGGCCGGTTCGGTAATCTCCTGGGGCGTCGGCACGTGGAGGGTGCTGGTCATGGGCGTCTCTCGGCGTGCGCCCCCGGGCGGGGGCGTCAGGTGCTATTCCTTGGCGAAGGGCTTATGGGCGTAGATCCGCTCCTGGTTGAAGGTAAAGGCGATTTCCTCTTCCACCAGGGGATGATCCTTGCGTTGCGGATGGCCGAGCCAGTCATCGGGCATCAGGATGCGGGCAAGGGCGGGATGCCCGTCAAACACGATACCGAGGAGGTCGTAGGTCTCACGCTCCTGATAGTTGGCGGTGGGGAAGAGCGGGGTAAGGGAGGGCACGTGGGGATGCTCCTCCGGCGCGCCAACCTTCAGGCAGACGCGGTGCAGGTGCAGCATGCTCACCAGGTGGGCCACCACCTCAAAGCGCGGTTCGCGTCCCAGGTAATCCACGCCGCAGAGGTTCTCGAGGAACGTGTAGCGCAGGGTGGGATCATCACGCAGAAAGCGGGCCACCTCGAAGTAGCGTTCAGGGCGCACGGCGAGGCTCAAATCGCCGCGGAACTCCACCGGCTCAAGCACCGCATCGGGGAACTGGGCGGTCATACGATCGAGCAAGGTCCGGTTATCCATAGGCGGGGCCTGTCCCTTCAGCCGTCCATGCGGCGGAGCCACATACCAACGGGAAGAACATGAGATTGTTCCTGGGAGGGCGCAGCCCTCCCAAACCCTCCCACCGGGTGGGGGGATGGGGAAACCCGGTTTCCCCACCTCCTGCGCACGGGCTGCGCGCTCCCAAACCCTCCAGGGGGTATGGGGAAAGGTTTCCCCAGCCCCCTGCGCACGGGCTGCGCCCTCACCTTCCCGGGGGCAGGGGCGTGGGGAAACCCGGTTTCCCCATCCCCCTGCGTGAGGGCCAGGCCCTCCCGCGGGCGGGCGCGTGAGGAAACCCGGTTTCCCCACCCCCGTCGCCGAGGGCGTATGTTCACGTCAGAGCATTGACGGGTCGGCGGCTACTTCTTCGCCACATCCACCTGGAGCAGCGGCTGGGAGAGGCGGATGGGGTCCTCCTTTTTGCCGCTGATCTTTTCCCGCTTGACCTTCTCGTGCAGGAGCATGATGCCGTGGATCAACGCCTCGGGGCGGGGCGGGCACCCGGCGACATAGACGTCCACCGGCACCACCTCATCTACTCCCTGCACAATGGCATAATTGTTGAAAATACCCCCGCAGGCGGCGCAATCGCCCATGGCGATCACCCACTTGGGGTCGCTCATCTGGTCGTAGAGCCGGCGCACCACCGGGGCCATCTTCCGGCTGACGCGCCCGGCGACGATCATCAGGTCGGCCTGGCGGGGCGAGGCGCGGTTGATCTCCATACCGAAGCGTGACAGGTCGTAGTTGGCGCTCTGCGCGCCCATCATCTCGATGGCGCAGCAGGCCAGGCCGAAGAGCAGCGGCCACATCGCGTTGGTGCGGCCCCAGTTGACGACATATTCCAGGGAGGTGGTGATGACCCCCAGATCGCCAGCTTTTTCTTCTATTCCCATGTCAGGGCCCCTTTCTTCCATTCATATGCGAAGCCAACCACCAGCGCCAGGAAGAAGACGCCGATGGCGATCAGGCCCGGCACGCCGAGTTGCCGGAAGACCAGGGCGTAGGGGTAGAAGAAGACCACTTCAATATCGAAGACGATGAACAGCATCGCCACGATGTAGAACTTCACCGGGATGCGCCGGATGGCGGGGCCGATCGGCTCCATGCCCGACTCGTAGGGGGCCAGCTTGCGCGGGCTGCCGCGCCTGGGCCCCAGGAGCGACGAGAGGGTGATGACGAACACGGCGATAAAGACGGCGATCAGGAAGAGGATGAGAATGGGAAGGAACGAACCGAGCATGGCTCCCTCCATCAGGCGGACGCCGTGACGCTGTGACGGTGACACGGCGCGTCGGTGCGCGAGTGCTCGTATCCCGGGTGGAAGCGATGACCTGATGGTCGTGGCGGGCAAGGCGGGCGATCAGATCAGGCGCTATAAGGAATTATACGCATCTTTAAACTTGTGTCAATGTGCACGATGGATGGGCAATCATATTGCAATAGGTTTACTTTTGCTGTGCGATCATCGTGACACGAGGATCAAGCGTTCGATGGGCAATTCGCTTTCCTTCCTTCCTGTCTATGGCTCAACATACCGGTGCGCGCCCTGTGCAAATACTTTGCAGTATGCTGGAATTATATGGCGTGATTGCGCCGTGGGGCGCAGTGGCCCGAAACCGGGCCTATGCCCCCACAGGGCGGATGGGGCGCAAGGTGGGAAACCCGGGGTTCCCCAGGCCCCGGCCAGGGATGCGCAGGGGGGCTGCGCATATCCGCCGCGTGCCCCCGGCGGCTCACGCCGCGGGCGTGTGGATGCCTTCCCAGACCCTCCCGTAGGTCGGGGCCCGGGTGCGCGGGCCTCCGGCCCGCATCCGCAAGGGGAGAACAGGGTTCTCCTGGGAGGGCTTTGCCCTCCCAGACCCTCCCGCGGGTGGGGGATGGGGGAACCCGGTTGCCCCATCCCCCTGCGGGGCGGGGGCGTGGGGAAACCCGGTTGCCCCACACCCCTGGCCGAGGGCGTATGTTCACGTTAGCCCGACGGAACCAGGCGCCGTCCAAGATCTTTCGTCACCCCCGTGCATAACCAGCCATTCTAGGCTATAATACTGCCCGGTCACCCCCCTATGTTCGCAAGGCAGCGTTCCGTGCCGCCTGGTCGCCGTCCAGCGGTCCAGACGGCAGACGGGGGGCGCCCCGGCAAGAGGTCTACCTGGGAGGAAGAAACGAGGATGGCTACCCGCACGGCCCCTGAAGGCGAGATCATCTCCATCAAGGACGGCAAACTGGTCGTTCCTGACCGTCCGATCATCCCCTTCGTGGAGGGCGACGGCACCGGTCCTGATATCTGGCGCGCGAGCGTGCGCGTCTTCGACGCCGCGGTCGAGAAAGCCTACGGCGGCAAGCGAAAGATCGTCTGGCACGAGGTGCTGGCCGGCGAAAAGGCCTTCCGCGAGACCGGCAACTGGCTCCCCGACGAGACGGTCGAGGCGTTCCAGAAGTATCTGGTGGGTATCAAGGGGCCGCTGACCACGCCGGTGGGCGGCGGCATCCGTTCCCTCAATGTGGCCCTGCGCCAGCTCCTCGATCTCTACGTCTGTCTGCGCCCCGTGCGCCACTTTCGCGGCGTGCCCTCGCCAGTGAAGCATCCCGAGAAGGTGGATATGGTGATCTTCCGCGAGAACACGGAGGATCTCTACGCCGGGATCGAGTATCGCGCCGGCACGCCTGAGGCGCAGAAGGTGCTGGAGTTCCTGCGGACCGCCTTCCCCAGGGATTTCGAGAAGATCCGCTTCGGCACCGCCGAAAAGACCGACGCCTTCCTGCGCATGCTGGGCGCCAATCCCGAGGGCAAGGTGGAGGTCGGGGTGGGGATCAAGCCGATCAGCCGGGTGGGCACCGAACGCCTGGTCGGCGCCGCTATTCAGTACGCCATCCAGTTCAAGCGCAAGAGTGTGACCCTGGTTCACAAGGGCAACATCCAGAAGTTCAGCGAAGGCGCCTTCCGTGACTGGGGCTACGAGTACGCCGAGCGGTCCTTCGGCGACTACGTCTACACCTGGTCGCAGTGGGAACGCACCCGCGCGGTGCAGGGCGAGGCCGCGGCCAATGCCGAGCAGGCCGAGGCCCTCAAGGCCGGGCGCATTCTGATCAAGGACGCCATCGCCGACATCACCCTCCAGCAGGTGCTCACGCGCCCCGATGAGTTCGATGTTATCGCCACCCCCAATCTCAACGGCGACTACCTCTCCGACGCCCTGGCGGCCCAGGTCGGCGGCATTGGCATCGCCCCCGGCGGGAACATCAACTACGTGACCGGGCATGCCATCTTCGAGGCCACCCACGGCACTGCCCCCAAGTATGCCAATCTCGACAAGGTCAACCCTGGTTCGGTGATCCTCTCAGGCGACATGATGCTGCGCTACATGGGCTGGATCGAAGCCGCCGATCTGATCGTTGCCGCCCTTGAGCGCACCGTCCAGCAAAAGGTGGTGACCTACGACTTTGCGCGCCTGATGGAGGGCGCGCGGGAGGTGCGCACCTCCGAGTTCGCCGACGCGCTGATCGCCAACATGGATCGGGTGATCGGCGATGAGCACCGCGCCGGCCACGATATCGTCAGCCCCGACCTGGTGCGCCCGGTCGAACACGAAACCTTCCCGCGGGCCACGGTTGGCGCGCTCATGACCCGTAACGTAGTGTCGGTGGCGGGTAATGCCCCGCTCAGCGATACGACCCATCTGATGCGCTCACGGGGCATCACCTCGGTGGTGGTCGAGCCGACCGATGGCAAGGATTGGGGCATCATGACGATGCGCGACGTGCTCAAGAAGGTCGTGCGCGATGATGTGCGCGTCAATGGCATGACGGTGGACCAGATCGCCACGCGGCCGCTGATCACCATCTCTCCGGAGAAGACTCTCGCCGAATGCGCCGCGCTGATGCTGGAGAAGAATATTCGCCGCGTCGTGGTGGTGCGCGATGGCGTGCCGGTGGGGATCATCAGCGAGACGGATATTTTCCGCTATGTCGAGGAGCGCGACGTGGTGGAGGAGGCCGCCCACGGCGTCCAGGGAAGGTGAGGGCTGCGCCCTCATGCAGGGGCATGGGGAAACCGGGTTTCCCCACGTCCCCACCCGGTGGGAGGGTCTGGGAGGGCTACGCCCTCACGCAGGGGCATGGGGAA
>Ga0308394_1001113_pt1 | contig 12991 bp, 11 predicted proteins | sample Hotspr2Sampleme2_FD_202366 | JGI IMG/M metagenome (GOLD analysis project Ga0308394, IMG submission 202366) | Hot spring phototrophic mat microbial communities from Mushroom Spring, Yellowstone National Park, Wyoming, United States - 20050701_me2 ...
CAATTACGCCCCTCCTGACAGAATGGAGTCGGCTCCTCCTTCCGGGCTTTCTGGTACTCGTTCCATAAAAATTCTTTACTGACCCCACAGGAAACGAAATCCCACGGAAGCGGAGCCGAAAAAGGCAACTCTCGATAGATGTACCCTTCCAGAGAAAGGTACTCTTCTTCCAAGGCCGAACACCATTGCTCAAAAGAGAAAAATTCCGTCCAGTTCTGCATAATACCTCCCTTCCGGTAGACCCGCTCAATGACCGGAGCAAGCTTTCGGTCGCCTCTGGCGAGAAGCGCCTCAATAGAGCTCATTTCGAAACTCGGCCAGTTGAAACGCACCCTCTTCCCAAAGCGACGCAATTGGGAAGAGAGGAACCGTGCTTTTTCTTCCAGGTTTTCTTTTTGCTCTTGAGCCACCCACTGAAAGGGGGTATGGGGTTTGGGAATGAAAGCTGCGGCGCTCAGATGAAGGCTCGCTTTTCGTTGATGCTGTTTTCCCACGGCGAGAATATCCGCTATAAGCCTGACGATACCGATGAGATCTTCTTCCCTCTCTCCAGGAAGACCGATCATGAAATACAGTTTCACGTCCTGCCATCCGGCAGCAAAGACCCGCTCCATGGTGGAAAGAATTTCCTGGTCGGTCAAATTCTTGTTGATGACCCTTCGCAACCGCTCCGTACCCGCTTCCGGAGCAAAAGTCAAGCCACTTTTCCGCACCCGCTGCAGGCTCCGGGCAATCTCCACCGAAAAAGTATCCACCCGCAGCGAAGGAAGTGAAATATTCACCCGAAAGGGCTCCAGCATCAAAGATAAATCCCGAATCAGGGTTTCAATTTCACTGTAATCGGTGCTACTGAGAGAAACGAGCGACACCTCTTCATAGCCGGTACTTCGAACCAGAGATTCGGCCAGTTCTCGAATCCTTTCCGGAGAACGTTCCCGATGAGGCCGATAAATCATGCCAGCCTGGCAAAAACGACAACCCCGGGTACAACCCCGTGAAATCTCTATCGGAATGCGGTCATGGACAATGCTCACATAAGGAACCACAAGGGTTGTAGGATAGAACGCCCTATCGAGGTCTTTAATCCATCTCTTTTTCACCGGTTTCAGAGAAGAGCCTCCCTGTGGCTCTTGACCCAGTAGTCGAGGAGGATAGAGAGATGGTACATACACGCCTTCGATTTTGGCAAGCTGTGCCAGGCGATCCTGCTTTTTCTCGCCACGAGAAGCTACGAGTACTTCCACAATTTCCAGAAAGCCCTCCTCCGCTTCTCCCAGGAAAAAGAAATCAAAAAATGGCGCCACGGGCTCCGGATTGAACACACACGGCCCCCCTCCCACTACCAGAGGAAAACGCTCATCCCTTTCCACACTGTAGAAGGGGATGCCGGCCAGATCCAAAAGGTAGAGAACGTTGGTGTAGTTCAATTCGTGCTGCAGGCTGATTCCCAGAAGGTCAAAAGAAGCAACCGGTAATTTCCCTTCCAGAGAATAGAGCGGGATACCCTTCCGGCTTATCAACGCACCCATATCCGGCCAGGGAACAAAAACCCTTTCCGCCCTTACTTCGGGAACGGAGTTCAAAAGGTGATAGAGAATTTTCATCCCCACATGGGACATTCCTATCTCATAGGTATCGGGAAAAGCCAGAGCTACCGAAAGCTTCACGGGGTCAGGCTTCTTGACCACATTGATCTCTTCTCCAATGTATCTGCCTGGCTTTTCTACCGAGAGAATCTCCTTATTGCTGATAAGGCCACTCAAGTTTATCTCTTCCATTTTTTTTCTTCCTCGAATTGGCAATATTATATAACAACCCGACCATAGCCAAATTAACGAGGAGCGCACTGCCCCCATAGCTGATGAAAGGGAGAGGAATACCGGTAACCGGCATGACTCCCATGTTCATGCCCACGTTTACCAGAACCTGGAAGGCGAAGACCACCCCAACCAGCCAAAAGCTTTCCCTCCAGGTCCGGAGCATCCCGTGCAATCCGTACCGATATCCAAACGAACATCCCCAAAAGAAAGAGCACCAGCGCTCCCCCCAGGAAACCGGTTTGTTCACAGAAAGAAGCAAAGATGAAATCGGTGTGCCGGGCAGGGAGAAACCGGAGCTGACTCTGCTTTCCCGAAAGCCACCCCTGGCCAGCTATACCTCCCGCCCCGATAGCGATCTGGGACTGAAGAACGTTATAACCACTCCCCAGAGGGTCTCTCCAGGGATCGAAAAAAGCTAAAATCCGCTTCTTCTGGTAATCCTTCAAAAATAACCACCCCAGAGACCCCAGAACTCCCAATCCCAGAAACACCATCCCTATTTTTCTTCCTCCAAAACTACAGAAAAAAAGAGCTCCCAGCCAGACTACCAGGAGCACCAGGGAGGTTCCCAAGTCCGGCTCGGCAAAGACCAGAAGCACAGGCAAAAGGGAGAGAAAGCCACTTTTGAAGAGTAAGGCATAGGAGTCGATTTCTTCATGGTGCTCGCTCAGATAAAAACCGAGAAAAAGCACCAAAAACATCTTGGCAAACTCGGCGGGTTGCACCGACTGCGCAAAAAGCCATCGCCGAGCCCCGGCTTCATCGCCCCTTCCAAAGAGGAGCACACCTCCTAAAGATAAAAGCATGAGCAGATAAAAAAACCATCCTGTTCTGGTTAGAAAATGATAATCGAGAAAGGCAAAAAGAAGAAAAATGGCCCAGCCGACGATGTTCCAGATCACCTGTCTCCCGTAAAAACTCTTCATGCTCCATCCTTCTTCACGCAACGGATCGACACTGTAAACCGCCATAATACCCACGAGACAGAGCGCTATGACAATGGCCACCAAAATCTTACCTCTTGCCACTTTTCATTCCCCTATTCTCCAAAAACCAGTTGATAAGATCTCTGGCGATACGAGCTGCTTCTCCGCTTCCATCGCCCCCATTCTCTACAAAGACCAGGAAGACGATTTCGGGTTTATCGGCCGGGAAAAACCCCCCAAACCAGGAATGATCCTTCCCGTGGGGATTTTGAGCGGTACCGGTTTTGGCAGCAAGCTCCACCGCAACATCCCGACACACGTATCCCGTACCCTGGGTAACCACCCGTTTCATGCCGCTCCAAAGAAGATTCCAGGTACTCTCTCGTATCTCCGTTTCCCTCTCCAGGGTACCTTCGACCTCTTTTATCAACCTGCCTTGACTATCCAAAATTCCCTTCAAAAGATGTGGTTTATAGATTTTACCCCGATTGGCAATACCACACAAAAGGTGATAAATTTCAAAAGGAGTAACCAGAAGATACCCCTGACCTATGGAGAGGTTCAGTGTATCTCCTGGATACCAGGGTTCTTTTCTGGTCTGTCTTTTCCAGCTGGGAGTCGGCAGAAGGCCTTCTTTTACTCCTGGTAAATCAAGCGCCGGCTTCACACCCAGACCAAACTTCTGCGCATAATCCACGATTTTTTCCGGACCAAGCCGCAAGGCCAGATTATAAAAAAAGACGTTACACGACTGGGCAATGGCCCTTTCCACGTTCACCGTCCCGTGACCACCTCGATTCCAGCAGTAGTAACGCTTGTCGTTATACTCCAAAAAACCCGGACAGAAAAAGGTAGTCTGACCGGAAATCACCTTTTCTTCCAGTCCAGCAATAGCTACGAGCAGCTTGAAGATGGAACCGGGGGGATACAAGGCCTGCAAAGCACGATTGGTGAAAGGCTTGGCATCGCTCTGGGTGAGTCTGGACCATTCTTCGGCACTTAAACCCCTTACCAGAGCGTTAGGGTCAAAACTTGGTTTGCTCACCAGAACCAGGATCTCACCACTTGCAGGCTCACCGACGATAATGGTTCCCCGTTTATCGCCCAGAAGTCCATAGCAGTATTCCTGAAACTCCCGGTCCACAGTCAAAATCAGAGAATTTTCAAACCTGGCCGGGTGATTTTCCAGAACCCTCTGCACCCGCCCCAGGGCATCAACCTCAATCTTCCGATAACCCTTTTTCCCCCGCAGCACGTTTTCATAAAAAAGTTCTACTCCTCCTTTCCCCACTCTATCCCATACTTCATACCCTAACGGCCCCAGAGAGCTGAATTCCTCAGCGGTGACCTTGCCCACATACCCGACCAGGTGCGAAAAAACTTCACCACCTGGATAGAAACGATGGGGATAACTCTCCACCAGTATCCCCGGTAAATCACCCTGGACTTCCTCGACTTTAATTACATCCTCCAGAGGCAAATCCTCCAGAAGCACCACCTCTCCCGGAACGATTTCCCGGGGTTCGGAAACGAGCTTTCTCCCCAGAACTTTTTCCAATCTCCTTCTGGCCTCCTCGACCTTCATGCTTCCCTCAAGAAGCACCAGCCGGAAACGAGGCACATCCTCTGCCAGGGTTTTTCCGTTGCGATCGTAAATACTCCCCCGAAGAGCCTGCAGGGGAATAACCCGAATCCAGTTTCTCTCCGAACGCTCCCTGTACCACTCTCCCTGCAGCACACTCAGATACCAGAGACGCAAAAAGAGGAAAACGAAGAGGCCCAAGACAATCCACCCAAAGATGTCAATTCGATGACGGACCTTCTCCGTTACCTCTTTATTCCACATCCCAGTGCCACCCTCCCCAGGACCAGAGCAGGAAAAGGAAAATATTGGCGGGAATACTCAAGCACTTCACGAGCAATATCCCCCGAAGCGGCATACAGATTCCCCGTGCAAACACCGAAACCGCTTCCTCTACGAAAAACTCCACAAATGGGAAGACCACAAACAGAAAGAAGAGCGACACCGAGGTCCTGGAAAAGATCCCTTTCCAGAGATAGGCAAAAAGGATCGTTATCCCTGACAGGAGAAAGAAATGACCGAAAGGAACAAAAGAGAGCGCATCCATAGCTACGCCCAATCCCAGGAAAGTTGCCATCTCCCACCAGGAAACTTCTTTTACCCAGACCGTAAATGCCGCCAGAGAAATAAAAAGGTTAAAACGAAGAAAGAGAGGAGAAAAATGAGCCAGAAAAGAGAGCACCATGAACTGGAACACAAAGAGGGAAAAGAGGTGGAGGAGATACCACCGAAATTCTGTCGCTTTTTCATCTGGCACTTTTAATCACCAGCACTCTTTCCAGAAGCGAGAAATCACAGCTCGGCTGAAGAACGGCTTCCTTAAAAAAGCTCCCTTCCTGTTCCCTGATGTCGATGACCTTCCCGACCACGATGCCCCGGGGAGTTTTGGGTCCCAAACCGGAGGTGACCATCACATCCCCCTTGCGCAATTCGGAAGCACGATAGATGTACCTGACCACGCAGAGGCCATTCCCGTCTCCGACGGCCACCCCCAAATCCCTGGTCCGCTGTGCCAGGACTCCTACTGCCAGAAGAGGACTCAGGATAAGCCGGACCACCGAATACCGCTCATATGCCACTTCGATCTTTCCGATCATTCCCTGATAGGTCACCACCACCATGTCTTCTCCCACCCCGTCGTCTTTTCCCCTATCGATGATAGCCTTTCCCAGCCAATCATAGGGATCTCTCCCGATGACCTGAGCAGGGATCACATCGAATCCTACCTCCTGCTCCACCTGGCTGGCTTCTACCTCCATGCGTAATTTTTCAAGTTCTCCCCGCAGGAGCGCATTTTCGCTACTTAAAATTCCCAGCTCTTCCTTCAATCGTTCGTTTTCCCGGATCAACCTTCGTTTATCCTGGAATTCCGTTACCCTTTCTCTCACCACCCTCTCCAGGAAAGCCCCTCCCCGATAGAACGGTACCGCAACGCTCCGCAGAAATCCTCCCAACCCTCCGCCAGGCCCCCGCAGGGCAAAGAGGAGCACCTGAAGACCCACCATCACCAGGATACCCATCAAAACAAGCCTTTTAGGATTCAACGTCCCACCCCTTGCGGCGCAAGGAATACAAAAATGCTTTCCATATTCTTATCAAGGGACAAGGCCCCTTTCTCATCAATAGTCAAGATGGCCACTTCCCTAAAGTTTTTCTGCACGAGAAAAAGAGCCTCGTGACCGCCAGCCATAACGGCCGTGGAAATGACATCGGCCAAAATGGCCCTGGAAGCGACCACACTCACACTTCGAAAATCCCTCCCCGGATATCCGGTAAAGGGATTCAACACATGGTGATAGCGAACCCCATCTTCTTCAAAGAACCGGAAGTAGTCTCCCGACGTGGAGACCGATGTACCATCAATTATAATATATCCGGTCACCACATTGGTTACCGGATTGAAAATACCCACCTTCCACCGTGCCCCAAAGCCAGAAACCTGTCCTCCCGCATTGATGAGGGCTTTATCTACCCCTTTACTTTTCAAAAACGACACCAGAAAGTCAACCACATACCCCTTGGCAATCCCCCCAAGGTCCAGCTGGCCCTGGCCCTGAAGGGTAATCCTCCTGTCCTGAACAATTAGACGACTCCGAGAGATTGCTTCAACTATTTTGCGAAGTTCCTCTACATCCGGAACCCGGGGATCTGCAGAGAAACCCCACAGATCAAGAAGGGGCGCAATAAGTGGACAAAAGAAGCCCCCGGTATCTTGAGAAAGCCGTAAAGCCTCCCGGACGACCTCCAGGGTATCTGCATCAACTTCGGAAGAGGAAAAGTGGTTAATTTTCCACACCACGCTCTGCGGGGAAAATCGGTTCCAGAGCTGATCAAAGTGGAGAATGATACGCTCGATATCCCCCAGAAGGAACGCATAGCGACGAGGTATGCTCACTTCGATGACGGTGTCAAGTCCAAAAAAGGTATAGTGCTCCACAGTCCCTCCACGAGAAAAATAAAAAAAGAACAGGAGAAAAAAAAGAAGGCCAACAAACCACAAGAACTTCCCTTTCAACAATAAAAAGGAAGCTCGGTTTGACAAAATCGGCAACGATTTCCCTCCAGACCGGCAATCTTTACCGTATATCCACTTCTTCTCACCAGAAGCTTTCCACAGGAAGGACAGAAGGTGGAATTCTTCTCTTCATCCGGCACGTTACCCAGGTACACAAAACGGAGCTTCTTTTTTGCCATGGCAAAAGCTTCTTCCAGCACGGAAAGAGAAGTGGGAGGGTTATCCAGACGATAGGCAGGAAAGTAACGGGAAAAATGGAGAGGAATCGAAGGGGAGAGCTGCGCAATCCAATCAACCAGCCGCTCTATTAACTCCGGTCGGTCGTTCAGACCGGATACAATGAGGTTCGTAACCTCCACATGTACACCGGAGCGAAAGGCCGCTTCAATGGTAGCAAGCACCGGAGACAGGGTTCCACCACAGTAACGTCGGTAAAAGCTCTCCTCCATCGACTTCAGGTCTATATTCATGGCGTCAACCAGGGGGAGAAGCATGGAGAGGGGTTCTTTTTCAATATACCCATTGGTCACCAGAACATTTTTGAGGTTTCTCTTCCGGGCCAGGGAAGCGGTATCGTAGACGAATTCCCAGGAAACGAGCGGTTCATTGTAGGTATAGGCTATACCCACCGAGTTATTGGCCATCGCCAGCTCCACCAGTTTCCGGGAAGTAACCTCCTCAAGAAGCCAATCTTGAAAACCCACCTGGGAAATATGCCAGTTCTGGCAGAAGCTACAGCGGAGATTACATCCCACACTCCCTATGGAAAGAACGACCCTACCGGGATAGAAATGGTAGAGGGGCTTTTTTTCCATGGGATCAAAGGCCAGCGAAGAAATCTTCCCGTAGGTCTGTGCATAGAGAATACCCTTCTGATTCTGTCGCACCCTGCAAATCCCCACCTGACCTTCAGCAACAAAGCAGTGATGGGGACAGAGCAAACACCGAACGTGATCGGTTTCTTTCGACTTTTCCCAAAATCGCGCTTCTTTCAAACTCGCTCACTCTTTTCTTCTTGAAACCGCTCCACCTCGAAACGGTATACGGTCACCGTTTCATGCGGTGCGATCCCTGCTTTCCCCATGGCGATACGCAACTGTTCCTCTACCGTATCCACCCCTTCAAGATCCGGAAGGAGCAAGCCTCTTTTCCAGCCGCTCTCCACCAGCACCCCGTACCTCCGTGGATCGAGCAGCCGCTTATCCCGAACGAGCTCCAGAGGAGAAAGGAGGTCAACGGAAATGGTTATCTCCGGTAACTCCGATAGTTTCACTGGCGGAAAGCGAGGGTCTGCGGTAGCAGCACTCACCGCATTGTGGATGATCTCCTCGGCCAGATTCTCTCTCTGGGGGAGAAAAGTACCGATGCAACCGCGAAGACGCCCACCCTTTTTCAGCGAAACAAACACGCCCCCTTTTTTCTCCAAAAGAAAAGAGGGTACGGAGGATGGCAAGGGAAGATAGCCACCCATTCTGAGATGGTACTCGATAGCCCCCCTTGCCAGAGAGGTGATTTCCTGAGCAAGTTTTGCTTTATCAGTCTTACTTTCCAAGGGTTTCACCTCTTTGCTCTCGCAAATAGCGCCTGCCGATGACCACCGCCTGCCAGTCATCATAGGGATGGCGAGGAAACAAAAAAGAGATGGGCAAGATTCTCCGCCAGAAAGAAGAAAACCGCTCTTGAAAATATAGCTTCCGAGCTTCCTCCGAGCTATGACGCTCATCCACGAGATGAATCACTAAACCCAGACGGCGCAAAGTTTCCACAGTCCTGTCCATACCGGTACTATTCCCCAGGACCACTTCCCGGAAAGGAAATCGAGAATTCAGGTCACGGATTGCCTGCTCCAGGTTCCTCACCGGCACAATTCCCATCCATCGCACCTTCCCCTCCCGGGAGAGCACCGCCATCCCCGTTTTTTCCCTTCCCGGATCCACAGCCAAAAAAAACTTCGCTTTTTCCATGGTCAAAAGGCCCCTTCTCGAAGGGGCCTTTGAGCACTCACATTCTCTCCCGAGCTACATAATGGGTATGGAGGAGGTGGTGCGCCTTTTCGCCATTCGGTTCACCCAGAAATTCCTCGTACAGCTTTTTGATAGCCGGGTTTTCATGAGACTTACGAAGGGGAAGGTTTCTGTCCACGTTATAAATCGCTTCGATTCGTTTCATCCGGATTTCAAGATTCGTCGGAATCGGCTGCCCTCCACCACCGATACATCCACCGGGGCAGGCCATGATCTCAATAAAGTGGTACTTACTGTTCCCCGCTTTGACCTGATCCAGAAGCCGACGCGCATTTCCCAAACCGTGCGCTACTGCCACATTCACTTCCATACCGTTAATTTCAAGAGAAGCCTCTTTGACACCTTCTATACCACGTACCTGGTAAAAGTCCAGCTTTTCCAGAGTCTTCCCGGTTAAGATTTCGTAAACCGACCGCAACGCTGCTTCCATAACCCCACCCGTCGCACCGAAAACCGCCGCTGCACCCGTGGAAATACCCAGAGGATCGTCGAATTCCTCCTCCGGCATTTCTTCCAGCCGAATGCCTTTTTCTTTCAACATTCTGGCTGCTTCCCGGGTGGTCAGAGAGAAATCCACATCCTGGTAACCACTGGCACACATTTCATCTCGCTGACATTCAAATTTCTTGGCCGTGCAGGGCATGATGGAAACCACCACCACATCCTTGGGGTCAACACCTATCTTTGCTGCATAGTAGGTTTTGGCCAATGCGCCGAACATCTGCTGGGGCGACTTACAGGTGGAAACATTCTCCATGAGCTCAGGATAGAAATGTTCCATGAATTTGATCCATCCGGGACTGCAGGAAGTGATGAGAGGAAGTTTGCCTCCCTTCTTGACCCGATTGATGAATTCGGTACCTTCCTCGATAATGGTAAGGTCTGCGGTAAAGTTCGTATCAAAAACTTTATCAAAACCCAGACGACGGAAGGCCGCAACCATTTTCCCGGTGGTAATGGTCCCTGCCGGAAGGCCGAACGGTTCACCGATGCTCACCCGGACGGCCGGAGCGGTCTGCAGGATGACAAATTTCTGGGGATCCTCGATGGCATCCCATACCTTCTCCACATGGCTCACCTCGGACAGCGCTCCGGTCGGACAGGCCAGGATGCACTGACCACAGTTAATGCACACACTCTCTCCCAGGGGAAGACCGAGGGAAGGACTGATAAAGGTATCAAAGCCCCGGTCGGCAAAATCGATGGCACAGACACTCTGGATCTCCCGGCAGGTTCGCACACACCGGCCACAGAGGATGCAACGGTTTGCATCTCGCTTCACCGAAGGGCTACTGAGGTCCACCGCATAGGTTTTTCGCTCTCCGGCAAACCGGATTTCCCGCACCCCAAATTCGTATGCCAGCGTCTGTAATTCACAGGAGCCGTTGCGGTCGCAGAGCTGACAATCAAGGGGATGATTGGAAAGTAAAAGTTCGAGATTCGCCTTTCGGGCCTCCCGAACCGCTCTCGAAGAGAGCCGAATTTTCATGCCTTCCCGAACCGGAGTCACGCACGATGCCACCAGATTCGGCTGCCCCTCTACCTCCACCACACAGATCCGACACCCACCCCAGGAACTCAAGCCCTCCATATAACAGAGCGTCGGAACGTGGAAACCTTCCATTCTGCAAGCTTCGAGAATGGTAATACCTTCGGGTACCTTGGCTTCTTTCCCGTCAAGATAAATGGTGACCAGATTCGCTTTCTCTTTCGATTTCTCCATTTCCCCTACCGTTTTGGCCATCTTTGCTCACTCCCCAACTCACTTTTTTCTATAACAGGCTTCTCAAGGACTGTTTTTTCGAGGACACCATCTGACAAACCCCTGCCGGACAAACCTTTTCTCTCACATGCGCTTCAAATTCCTCCCGGAAAAATGTCAAGCATCGCAACAGGGGGTTCGGCGCTGCTTGCCCTAGACCACAGAAAGCGGTCATCTTCATGTGCCGCCCCAGGTAAGCAAGCTCTTCCAGATGTTCCATGGTTCCCTTCCCCTCACTGATCCGGTCCAGAATCTCCACGATTCTCTTGTTCCCAATTCGACAGGGAGTACACTTCCCACAGGATTCGTGGAGGAAAAATTCTCCGAAGCTCTTCACCACGTCAACGATACAGTGGGTATCGTCGATCACCGTAAGCGCCCCTGAACCTAGAGCAGAGTTATACTTGGGGAGGGTATCAAAGGCCATCGGCACATCCAGTAAATCCGGTGTCATGGTTCCTCCAGAAGGACCCCCGGTTTGGACCAGCTTTAGACCCCGTCCACCCCGGACACCTCCCCCGATCTCGAATACCAGTTCTCGCAGGGTTATACCCATAGGTACCTCGATTAATCCCAGATTGTTGACATTGCCGGTGAGGGTAAAAACCTTGGTACCGGGACAGGTCGGAGTGCCGATGTTCTTAAACCACTCTGCGCCCCTGAGGATAATGGGAGGGATATTTGCCAGGGTCTCCACATTATCGATGACCGTAGGCTTCCCCCACAGGCCTTTCTGGGGCGGATAGGGAGGCTTGACTCGCGGCTCCCCCCGTTTCCCCTCAATAGACTCCAAAAGTGCCGTTTCCTCTCCACAAACGTACGCTCCGGCACCTTTGCGAATCTTTACCCGAAAAGCAAAGGCACTCCCCAGGATACCATCCCCCAGAAAACCGTATTCTTCAGCCTGTTTGATAGCTTCTTCCAGATGACGGATACTCTGGGGATATTCTGCCCGCACGTAAATATAGCCTTCCTGAGCACCCACAGCATATCCAGCGATGGCCATGGCTTCGAGAATCGAGTGGGGATCACCTTCAAGAATCAGACGGTCCTTAAAGGTTCCTGGCTCTCCTTCGTCGGCGTTACAGACCACATACTTTTCCGGACCCTCTGCCTTAGAGGTGAACTCCCACTTGAGACCGGTAGGAAACCCTGCACCACCCCGTCCGAGGAGGTTCGACTTCTTGATCGTCTCGATAACCTCTTGCGGTGTCATCTCGGTGAGGACCTTTGCTAAAGCCATGTACCCATCCCGGGCAATATAATCTTCAATATTCAGGGGGTCGATAAAACCGCTATTGCGGAGCACCACTCTGGTTTCTTTGGCCAGAGGAAAGGGAAAGGCAAATGGAGATGGTTTCCCTTCTCTTCCTCCGGTAAACACAAGCTCTCTGACCACTCGTCCTTTCAGGAGATGTTCTTCCACCACCCGGCGGACATCCTGAACCCGTAAGGGCGCATAAATTACATTTTCAGGATAAACCACCACAAAAGGAGAGGGAAGAGCGGCTCCGAAACTCCCGGTCTCCAGAACTTTTACCTCATTCCCAAGACCTGCTCTCTCGATTTCCCGCTCCAGAGCTTCCTTGACCTGGGCCGCCCCAAAAGCCACCGAGTTACTGGTCATCTCCACCAACACATGAGCGCGATAGAACATAGCCAACCCCCTTACCTTCTATAGAGAGCTAAAATTTCTCTCACTCTCTCGTCGTTCAGATTGCCATAGGTAACATCGTTAATCATCATTGCCGGGGCGACACCGCAAACCCCCAGGCAACTGGTTACCTCCAGGGTAAACTTCCCGTCTCGGGTGGTTTCTCCCTCTTTGATACCCAGCTCTCGTTTGAGGGCCTTCAGGACACTGAAGGCTCCCTGCACATGACAGGGGGTACTTTTGCAGACCCTGATAACGTATTCTCCTACCGGAGCGGTTTCAAAGAAGGAATAAAACGTGGCCACTCCATACACGGTACTTGCGGGAATGTTCATTTTCCTGGCTACGTACCCCAGAACATTCCGGGGGAGATAACGAAACCTTTCCTGAACCTCTTGCAAGACACAGAGAAGCGGCGTCTTTTCCTCTTTATATTTTTCTACGATCTCCTCCACTTCGCGATACAGGGTCTCTTCCATCACTCTGCTCCCTCCTCCACCAGAACCTGGCGCTCTTGCTTCTTTAAAACTTTCTCGAGATCACACCGCAGACACCGTTCAGCTTCATACCGGGCGTCCTCTTCACTCAAACACAGTTTGACCTCTGAGAAACTACAGACTCGCGCCCGAACCGGGGTTTCGGAAACTCGAACCCGCGGAATTTCTTTGACCGTCGGTGGTTCTTCGATAATCCGGGGTTTCTCGGGTT
>Ga0308394_1001114_pt1 | contig 12988 bp, 9 predicted proteins | sample Hotspr2Sampleme2_FD_202366 | JGI IMG/M metagenome (GOLD analysis project Ga0308394, IMG submission 202366) | Hot spring phototrophic mat microbial communities from Mushroom Spring, Yellowstone National Park, Wyoming, United States - 20050701_me2 ...
TTCCGAAAAGGCAAGGGTGTTGCCCCATGGGTCGTATATGGCAGAGTTGCCCGCATACTCCTCCTCTCCCGTCTTTCCCCAACCGTTGGAGAGTAAAAGGTAGCTTTGCAACTCCACCGCCCTCGCTTGCGACAAAACCTTTAAATGCTCTTTCCTTTTGGCACCCCAAAGAGATGGCACCGCAATAATCTGGGCTCCCTTCCTTCTCAGCTCCCAGCCCAAGTTTGGGAACCTTAGCTCAAAGCATACAAGTACTCCCACTTTTCCATGCCTTGTTTCAAAAACTGGGTTTTCTTGCCCCGGGCTAAAGTGTTCCCCCTCTCTGTATATTGGAAAAAGCTTTATCTTGTCCCTTTTGCCCACCAATGACCCATCAGAGAGCACGAAGGCGGTGTTAAAAAGCCTTCCCTCCCTCTCCTCTGGGTATGTTCCTATCAATGTTAGCCTTTTTTCCTTAGAAAGTTCCCTGAGCTCTTCCAAAAGCCTTTGACTTTCTTTGGCGTGGTTTTTTAAGTTATCGTAGTCAAAACCGCAGGGAAACATCTCCGGCAGGACTACCAAGGCATCCTCCGAGGGGCTCAGCAGTTCAAGGACCTTTTTTCTGTTCTCTTGGATGTTGCCAAAGGCTATCTGCCACTGCAAAACCGCAAACTTCGTCAAGGAACTGGCACCTCCTCCAAGAGGGATTTTATTAAGGCTTCTGCGTCTGTGCCCTCCCTCAAAAGCATACGATGTGCCAAGCAATAAGGTGCCAGATCTACTATGTCCTCGGGAACTACAAAGTCCCTTCCCCTGCAGTAAGCCAACGCCTTTGCACAGCTAACCAAATGGATGGCACCCCTTGTGGAAACACCCAGAAGCACATCCGGATGGTTGCGAGTTCTTGATACAATTTCCACAACAAACCTTGCCACCTCGGGCGACACATAAAACCTGCTTATCTGTTGCATGGTTGCCAGTATTTCGTGAGGCTTTACCATAGGGCTCAGCCTTGCCACATTTTCCAAAGGATTTTCTCCTCGGAGAATGCTTACCTCTGTTTCTTTATCTGGGTAGCCAAGGGAAAGGCGCATGCTAAAGCGGTCTAATTGGGATTCAGGCAGTGGAAAGGTGCCGTATTGTTCCACCGGGTTTTGTGTAGCTATCACAAAAAAGGGCTTTGGCAGTTCGTATGTGATACCATCCACGCTAACCTTACCCTCTGCCATGGCTTCCAAAAGGGCACTTTGGGTCTTTGGAGTAGCCCGGTTGATCTCGTCTGCCAAAACTACCTGATGGAAGATAGGTCCCTGCTTAAAAACAAAGGCTTTTTTGGACTGGTCATATATGCTCACTCCCAATATGTCCGAGGGTAAAAGGTCGCTGGTAAATTGGATGCGGGCAAAGGAAAGCCCCAAAACCCTTGAGAGGGACAAAGCCAAAGTAGTCTTTCCTACTCCCGGCACATCCTCCAAAAGCAGATGTCCCCCAGAGAGAAAACAAACCAAAGAGCGTAAAACTACCTCTTCCTTTCCTTTCAGGACTGTGCTTACGCTATCTATAATCTCTTGGACGTTCATACAAGCTTGCAGTATTATAAATCATCTGGCACCTTGCCCAAAAGGTATAGCATCTCATAAAGAACTGTGTTCAGTGGCATTTTGTATTCCCTGTTGTTGTTCCGCTTGATGCTCAAATAGACAGTCTTTTTCTTCTGCCACAGGTCCAACTTGCTGTAAGGCGTCCTAAAGGATTCGCTTTCGTAGAGGGACAAAGAGAGCACCGAAAACAGAAAGAGATTTTTCTTTTCCGAATAGACCTCCTCCCTTTCCCAACCGGGACCCTTTGTGGAAAATACCTGAAGGGCGGAGTGATAAAACTCCTCTCCATCAAGCATAAAATCTTCTTTCTTTATGCCGGCTGGCTTTATGGCTATGGCGGTGCTGAGCTTATCATCCTTTATTTTTAGCCTTTCTTTTAGCCTTTCAAACTCGGTGGTGTATATAACAAAACAGTCCTCCTCTGCTTTGCTGGATATATGGGCGGTGGGCAACTCGGAATACTCCACAAAAAGGCTCTTTTGTTTTATTTTTTCCCTCTCTTGGGATTGGGCAACGATCTCCTCCAAGTAAGAATCCTCCCACTTGCCGGCGGTTATAAAGCAAAACCTAACATCTTCAAAAGAAACCTTATCCTCTATCCACCTTCTTAGCCTGTCCTTCTCAAAGTCAAGCCCACCGGTAAGCAGTATGGTTTTGTCTTCCACTTCCACCTCTGCCCTGCTTCCTTCTACCTTTAACGAGTAAATTTCATACAAAAAGTGCCTGTAGGGTTTGGCATCCGGGCTGAACCTCTGATAGCAAAAGCCCGTGGAAGGTTTTTCAAGGATAAGGTAGATGTTTAACTTTGGTGGAAGTTCAAAGCCCTCAAAATCAAAGCTCAGACCTTTGTAGTCTTTCAAAAGACTGATGAAGAGGTTTTTGAATACAGAGTTTATGTGTTTTATTTCATCCTTTTTTGGTTTTGGATTGGAAATTACTTTAATCGTCTCCTTGTTTAGAGTTTGCACTGGGATGCCAAAGAAGTCATAAACAAAGCTAAAGTAATCCCAAAAGCCATAGCCACCATTTTCTTCCCGCACATCCGTATTAAGTAGCAAAAGGGCTCCCACCAAGCTCTTTTCCTTTTCCACAATAGCCTTTAGGTTTTTTATCCTACAGGCAAAGTAAAGAAGGCTAAAAAGTAAGTCCAGAGAGTCTTCATGCTTTAGATTATCAAGGTCAAGCTTTTTAAGTTTTTCTAAGTTGTGTATGATTTCATCTATTGGTATGGCATTTTCCACCAGCTCTATCTCTGCGTTGCCTACGTATTTTTTTGCCCAATCCAAAGCCCTTTTAAAACCCTTTTTAAAATCCTCAAGCTTTTTCTCCAAGCCCTTTTCATAAAAGATGTAAAGCTTTATCTTTCGGCTTGGTGCAAAGAAGGTGCCGTAGGTAAGTTTTCCCTCTTGTTGGTCCTTTCTAACAAAGGCGGACAAAAGGTCATCCCTCTCTCCTTTTAAAAGCTTTTTTAGGGTTTCCTTCCAGTCCTTTCTGAGCTCTTCAAGAAATTCTTTGCTTTCCCACTTTTTTAAAAACTCCAAAAACTTTTGCTTTGCAACCTCTTCGTCTTCTGTCTTATAAAGACCCTTCCTTAGGGCATACAAAAGGTCATTCCAGAAAGGCTCATCGGACTTTAGCTCCTCAAGTAGCTCCTCTGCGGTTTTTCTTTTCCAAAAGAGCCTTGCCCTACCCACAAGCAGAGAGTCCGAAAAACCTTTAAAGTCAAAGGGTGCCACATAGCCCACCAGCTTGAGAGGAAGAGGCTTTGACTTTATGTTTGGTTCCAAATACTCTTCCAAAATTTGGATAAATTCCCTTACCCTTGAGAGCTCCTCTTTGATTTTTGAATCGTCTGTTAGGCTCTCCCAAGCCCGGAGAACTTTTTTCCTACCCTCCCAAATTTTTTCCCTGCTAAGCTGTGTGCCATCTTCCCCCACCAGCTTTAAAAAGACGAGCCCGCTTCTTTTGTCCAATTCTTGACCTGCCACCCTTCCCACCACCAGGTTGAACTTTTCGCCCTCTTTATACCTATCAAACTCAAACCTTTTTGAACCCTTTATTGCCCTAAAGCCCTGCATCCACACCACTCGCTCTTTTTCATACCGAGCAACACCCTTTAGTTGATCCTTTGGATTTCGCAAAAAGTTTGCCATTTCCTCCCTTAGGACTTTTAGATCCTTCTTCTTTTTGTCAAGTAGCCGATGGATCAAAACAGACCAATTTCTGGCGTAATCTTCCTCGCCACTCCAAAAGAGCCCACCGTATATGTAGTTGTTAGAAGAGAAATAGGAATTTTTGGCAAACATTTCAACGCATTCTAATCCTGCCCTTCCTCTTATTTCAAAGTCTTTTCCCTTCATACTACTCCCCCAATAGTTTTATTATAAATTCAATGGGAAACTTTGCAAACCTACCGCTCAAAACCTCCTTGTATGGGTAATCCTCCCCCAAGGGCACACAGGCATATTCCTTTTGAGTTCCAACAAAGCAGTATGTAGTGGGCTTTACCCTTCCCATAAGGGTGTCTGCCTTACCCCTGCCTATCCTTCCCCTTATCTCAAATTCAACCATTTCCTTTTCCCTCAAAAAGTGTTCGGTGAGCACCAAAGCATAAACAGGAATTATCGTGGGCATGCTTTTTGAAGTAGAAGGCAGACCACCTTCTATGAAGCTTTTAAGCTCATCCGTTTTGTCTTGGTTATGGTCTTTTAGGACTTCCTCTAACTCCTCAAAAAGCTTTTTTATCTTCCACCTCTTTTCGTTTTCAAAGGCGTAGCGCACATCCTGTCTTTCAAAAAGGATGTATGGATGGTAGTATTCAAACTCTTTTCTAAAATCAATCTGCACCGCATTCACAAAAAGGGCAGAAAGAAGGGTGTGGTATAGATTTTCTACTTCTTCTTTCTTTTCCTTGTCTTCCACAAAGGGAACAATGTTTTCCAAAAAGCTCAAAAAGCCCTCTATGTTTGCCACCTCGTTGGGTATGTATTTGGTGGCATATTGGCTTGGCAGTGGAACAAGAACCTTTCCTTTGCCACTTTTTACAAACTGCTCCACTATGCCAAAAACAACCTGGTCCAAAAGGAGCTTTTGCTTTAGCGTATGCTTTCTTATCATAAGCCTAAGGATCTGCTCGTCCGCCTTGGGTTCATACTCCAATATTCTTTCAAATAAAGCATCCCACTGCGGATATATGGGATAAACAAAGTGAAGCTCCTTTGGATTTTTCTCCGTTTCTTCGTCTCCCCTCGCCCTTGAGATGGCTTGGATCATCTCCACCAAGTTGGACTCAATGCCAAAGTCCATAATGATAGCGTATATCTTGTTTATGGGTTTGTGAGGTCTTGAAAGGTCTATGCCCCTTGAAAGGGCGGATGTGGAAAGGATAATGTCCTCGTCTCCTTGGTTTATCCTGTCTTGGCTTTTGCGAGAGTCCGCGGTGGCAACCAAACAGCTATAACCCTTATCCTCAAGGTGGTCTTTTAACTTAGCCAGAAGTTCCTTGTTTTGTAAGAACAGAAAGGCGGTTTGACTGTGTCTGTCTTCAAAGGTGTGTTTTATATACCCGGCTATTCTACTTACCAGTTCCTCTTTGATTTCATCCTTAGCGTAATCCATAAAAAGGAATTTCCTTTTTACTATTATCTTGGGAGAAGGATAGCCATGCTTTGCACGAACACTGACCTCTATGTCTTTATGCCTAAAGTCCTCCTCCTTTTTGAAATCTACCATAACCAAAGACTCGGGCACGACTTTATACTCTCCATACTCTTCAAGTAGCTTTCCTAATATTGCGGGTGAGTAGCCGTTGGCATCAAAGAGATACAAGTTTGCCCTTCCGCCTTTTTCTTTAACCTTTCCTAAAAAGTCAAACATCTGCTCAATGGCATAAAGTCCGTTGCGGTCTCCCAAAAACTCATCCAAGATGATGTGAAAGGTGTATTGGTCTGTTATGCGTCTAGAAAGAAGATTATCTAAATGCTCCGAAGTAGCTTTTCCAAATTGACTTTCCACGAGCGCCTGTTGTGTGCAAAGCGCCCATATGATGTCCCTTTTATCATCTATCAGTTTTGATATTTGCTCTACTGTTCTCTTTAGAATGCCGCTGTTGGCACTTAAATTTCTGTAGGTGTCTCCTATGTTTTCTACATGCTTACCTTTGCGGTCTTGCCTTCTTTCATAGACCAAACCTATGCTTTTGTTGGAGTTCTTTAAATGTTCCAAAACCTTTTTGTATTCTTCATCCTGTAGGTCTATGTCTTCTCCATTTCCCTCTAATGCATCCATTAAATCTTTTAGCTTCTTATACTCCCTATCCACCAATACCTTACGGGTTGCCATGTAAAGGACTATGTGCTTTCCTTCTTGCATCAGGATGCGGTTTCTGGTTTGGGTGGTCTTTCCCGAGCCTGCAGAGTGCAAAAGGCAGAGGGCTTTTATGTCTTGTGCCTTTGAAAAGAACTCATCCAACTCTTTTCCCACATGTTTTCTTGCCTCGTCTATCTTTCCCGGTTCTATAATTTCCTCAGTGTTTTCTCTTTTTTGCATCTCTTCTTTGAGCTTTTCTATCTCCTTTGGCACCTCCTCCAAGAGCCTTTCCCTTCTTGCCCTACCCTCCGCCACCGCCTGTGAGTATTCCCAGTCTATTTCTTTGATCTCTTCATAAAGCTGTCTTACCCTTTCCCTGTAAGGAGAGAGGTCTTCTCCGTTCCAATAGAACCTTGCAGAAAATGGCTCCGCCAACGGATAAAAGAGGGAAAGGCTAACCTCCCGCACATCTTTGGGCTTTTCTTCACACAAGTAATCCACCCCGTAAGAGACCAGCTGAAGAAAGCCCTTTAGCTCTGGGTTTGCGGTTTCCAAAGACAAAAGCTCCTCCATTTCCAAAAGGCTAAAGACAAACCTTTCAAAGCCCACCTCTCCCAAGGACACATTCACCGGCAAGCCATAAATCCTGTAGGGAATAGACCCTTCCCCTTTATCCAGCAGAGCCCTTATGTCTCCCTCTGCACCCGCAAGCTTAAAATCCACCACATAGAGAACTCCATCCGCTACAAACAGCAAGTCTGCGTTGGGATATATGCCCGCAATCTGACTACCCTCTCCCAGTTGATACTTTATAAGCCTTACATCTCTAAAGCCTCTCCCATAAAGGGCACCCTCGTAATAGCCAAGCAAAAACAAAAACAGCAAGGTGTTTTTATCAGTTTGTCCCAATCCCAAATTTTTAAGCCCTTGCGGGGGGTTTTCCAATTCAAAGGGCACAAGCCCTTTCAGTTGTTCCCACACAAAGACAAGCTCCTCTAACTCCTTATCAAGAAACTTAAATCTTATGCTTTCAAACCCACCCTCTTTAAAGCTTTCGTAATCCTCCACCCTGCCCTTCAAAAAGCCCAACTTAAAGGCAAACTCAAAAACATCCCCCAAAACTTCAACCACTGGGGTCGCCATGTTATTTTATATAACACAAGCTTTTGTTAATTTCTGACAATATCTTGGACAGTCAAAGCTTTATTATTTTGGTAGAATTTCCTGCCCTTCTCTGTTATCCTCCAGACTCCTCGTGGAACACTCCTATCAAGAAGCCCTTCTTCTACCATTCTGTATTTCACCCATAGAGCTGTGTTTTCCCATCGTTTTTGATTATTAGACGAAAGATCTTCGTAGTCATAGGTATTTAAGATGTTTTTCATTTTTGCATGGACACGCTCTAAAACATCCCTTGCGTGTGCCTCTACTCCCAATTCAATCAGTGCCTCCAAGATTGGAAGGATAAACTTCTCCTCTGGAGTTCTCAATTCTCTTTTTAATCTGCTTTTATTTTCCTTTTTTCTACCTGAACAATTTTTAGTGGGCATATACGCTACACCGCTAAATATAGCATCTCATTCGCTTTTAAGATTTTCCACTTTTTCTTTGAAAGCCTTTACTTCCTGACACATACTTGTAATATACTGAACCCTATCAAACTCTTCGAGTTCTACAGCTTTTTGTAGCTCCCGATTTAATGTATTATAGGTGTCCTCCCAACCTCCTCAAGTAATAGCTCAATGGCGATTTTTACTTCGTTTTTAGCCATTGATAGTAATATAGATTTACTTTGTTTTTAATTATTAACAATGATATAAATCATACTCTTTTAAACTTTGGTATTGATTGACCTAAAAACTTTTTTGCTTTAGATTAATGTTTATGATGAGCCAAGGGATGAAAGAGTATAAGATTTCTAACTTTGCAGACCTTATGCAGGCTTTGATGGAAAATCCTGAATGGCTTGAGGAACTAAGGAGAATGATCTTAGCCCAAGAGCTTTTGGAACTTCCAAAGAAGTTTGAAAACTTTAGACATAGGGTGGAAGAGAGGTTTGATACCCTTGAAAAGGAGGTGCAAGAGGTGAAAAAGAAGGCGGATGCAATAGAGAGAAAGTTAGATAAAGATGTGTGGCCTCTCAAAGGCATGTGGTTAGAGATGAAAGTAAAGGATAATATACTTTCCTTCTTTTCGGAATATCTTTTGGACGCAAAGACTATTGACCAAGAGAAGATCAACAAATACCTATCTTTGGCAATGAAAAAGGGAATTATCTCCAAAGAAGAGAGGGTAGATGTGCTTAGATTGGACTTAATTATTGAGGGAACCTTGTTAAACACGGGAGAGCCTGTGTTGGTGGCAGTGGAGGTTTCCTACACAATAGACGATTTTGATGTGCAGAGGGCTATAAACAGGGCGAAAATTTTGGAGAAGGCTATGAACAAGAGAGTTTTGCCCGCAGTGGTGGGCTACAAAATAACAAAAAAACCCAAAATTTGATGGAAAAGGAGGGAGTTTTGAAAGTTAAAAACTAAGTATCCGGCAACTCACCTTTTAGGAATTTATGGTAAGCGTTCAGGTCAAAGTAGCCATGCCCTGATAGGTTAAAGAGGATAGTCTTCTTCTCTCCCGTTCTTTTGCATTCCAAGGCTATGTCTATTACCTTTTTTATGGCGTGGGCGGACTCTGGGGCTGGCACTATGCCCTCCGTCCTTGCAAAGAGAACAGCCGCTTCAAAAACCTCCCTTTGCTTGTATGCACTGGCGCTTATAAAACCCTCATTGTATAGCAAGCAAACCAAGGGTGCATCTCCGTGGTATCTCAAACCTCCCGCATGAATGGGAGGGGGCACAAAATCATGTCCCAAGGTATGCATCTTTATAAGGGGCGTTAGCCCTGCGGTGTCTCCGTAATCGTATCTGTATTCACCCTTCGTAAGGGTTGGGCATGCGGATGGTTCCACCGCAATAACCTCAAGGTTTGGCTTTTCGCCCGCCAACTTATCCCTCAAAAAGGGAAAGGATAAACCTGCAAAGTTGCTACCACCACCCACCGCACCCACAACCACATCGGGATAATCACCGACCATCTCCATCTGCTTTTTGGCTTCAAGTCCTATAACTGTTTGATGGAGCAAAACATGGTTTAGCACACTACCCAAGGAGTATTTGGTGTCCGGAGAGGAAACCGCACGCTCAATGGCTTCGCTTATGGCTATTCCCAAACTCCCCGGATGCTCTGGGTCTTCTTCATAAAACTTTCTGCCAGACTGAGTTAGATTGCTGGGAGAGGGCACCACCTTTGCTCCCCAAGTTTCCATAAGTATTCTTCTGAAGGGTTTTTGATTGTAGCTAACCCTAACCATAAAGACCTCACACTCCAAACCAAAGAACTGACAGGCAAAGGCTAAAGAACTTCCCCACTGACCCGCCCCCGTTTCTGTAGCCAACCTCTTCACACCGGAGACCTTGTTGTAATAAGCTTGGGCTACCGCAGTGTTTGGCTTATGGCTACCCGGTGGTGATACGCTCTCGTTTTTGTAGTATATCTTTGCTGGTGTGCCCAAATACTCCTCAAGCCTCTTAGCCCTGTGCAGTGGCGTTGGTCTCCATAGGGAATACACATCAAGCACCTCTTGGGGGATGTCTATCCACTCCTGCTGGGAGACCTCCTGCTCCACTATGGGTTCTGGAAATATGGCAAGGAGGGCTGAAGGATCCACCGGCTCCATAGTCCTTGGGTCCAAGGGAGGCTCCAAGGGCTTTGGTAGATAGGGCACAATGTTAAACCATCTCTTTGGTATATCTTGGGCACCCAAAACCACTCGCATGGTGGAAAAATTTTAACTTATCTTATGTCCTACTTTATCACTCCCAAAACCTTTAGCAAAAACTCAAGGGCATTTTGATTAACAAGTATCAGGGTGAAAAAGAGAATGATAAACAATATGGTAAATTTACGGTCAAGCCTTAAGATTTCTCTTTCAATCTTAGCTTCCATAGCTTGGATTTCAGCCCGCAATACTTGCAAATCCGCCTTGCTTGCCAGCTCTTTAGTAAGTTCATCTTTAAGCTCAAGCTTTTTCTGAAGTGCAAGCTCCTCTGCCCTCTTTTCCATAACCTCAAGCCCTAACTCTATCGCTTGTGCTACTTTCCTTGCGGTTTCCTTTCCAAGTTTGTCCTCAAGCAATTGCAAAAGTTCAAGGTCTATTGCCTTTGGCATAGTTTTAAAAAATATATCATCACTCAAATAAGGCTACTATTTTTTAAACCTTTGCCTATAATTGTCCTTGTGGAGTTCAGGGATTACATTGCAATACTTGGTGGGCTTATCGGGATATTCGCTATCTTTATATGGATTATGGGAATGCTTGTTCAACAGATAAATAAGAGAATTGATACGGTGGATAAGAGGATTGATGACTTTAGGGATAATATGGATAAAAGGCTTGGTGAGTTGAGGGATGATATGGATACAAAGTTTGAGGATGTATACAGAAGGTTCGGTGAGTTAAAGGGTGAGGTGGATAAAAGATTTGGTGAGTTAAGGAGTGATATGGATAGAAGGTTTGGTGATTTAAGAGAAGAGATTGGCGGTTTGAGGGAAGAGACTAAAGAGATCAAACTTCTTCTTTACAAGGTTTTAGAGGTTCCTCACAAGCAGGGGGAGTAAGGGGTTAGTTTGATTCTATTATTTTTATCTCCTCCTCCGTTAAGCCATAAAGCTTATAAACAAGCTGGTCTATTTCTCTTTCAAGCTCTTTGACTTTTTGCTGTTTTTCTTGGCTGGTCTCAAAGTCGGGGGATTGGGTAAGCGTGAGGATTTCTTGGACTTTTTGGACTATTTGGTCTGCGAGGGGTTGGTTTTCTTTTGTGATTGGGGGTAGGGAGTAATTCACCTCATACATTTCATTTCTCACTTTATCATTCCAAGCCATACAGCTTTAATACTTTTTCGTCAAGCTCTTTCTGGATTTCTTCCAATCTTTCCTCGGCTTCCTTTTCAGTTATTTTCCCAGAAAATTTTTCTTCCTGAATTCTCTTAGCTCGGTCAAAGACAAGTTCAAATTCTTTTAATTGCTCAGGAGTTGGTATTACTATCGGAAGTTGGCGGGCATCGTTAATTTGAAAATGAACAGTTGTGTTTACGAAAGCATTAAGATATATGCTCATAAATTTAGAATTTAACAAGCAAACAATATATTTTTCATTTGCTTTCTGAGTAATTGGAAACAGAGACATAGACAAAACGTCATGGATACTTTTTTCTTTTATCCTGCTCCTGATAGTATAACTGACATCTGTCCAGCAAAAACCCTCTCTAAAATAAAATTGATAACCTTGCCATCTTGCCTTTGGGTCTGTTTGTAAAACTCTAACATTTTCCCTGCTCCAATCTATATAATACGGCGTTGGTGCCCACCAGCGATTGCCGTCTCTATCTCCTTTATCATACGGAACAAATGTTTTATCTCCGCTTATTCCGTTTAACTTTTCATCATCACTCAAACTATCCACATCCGCTATCTCATCTTTACTAACAATCCTATAAAGCCAGCCTTGACCAAAAATATCCCTTCCATATTTTTCCTTTAGATCATCAAATAACTTTCTAATCTCTTTTTCAGATAAACTATTAAGATATTCCTCTACATCTTTTTTAGACTTTAAATTACTAAGCTCCTTTGGTTTTTTAGTTTTTATAAAGTTCCAAAGTTTCTCGGGTCTTTCCTTTCTAACCTTTTCAGCCCATTTTGTGCCTTCCAATACACCAATGTATTTGCCGTTATTAGCAGTTGCAAGCCCTTGTCCGCCTTCAGTAATCAACCCAAGCAAAGTTATATCGCCCGCTTTTAAAGAATTTCTGTAGTCATCAAGATATTCCTTATACTTATCAATCTTTTTACTGTCGGATATAAACGACCACCATCTATCTAAAAGCTCTTTAACCTTCTTTCCAAGCTTTTCATAAATCTTTAAATTAAACTCCGTTGGTATAAAGAACACATTATTCGCAACGTTTTTATAAACTTCATCTTTGACTTTATAAACTTCCTTCTTATCCAATCCATTTCTTGCATCTATAAAAAGTATTTCATAATCCTTAGCTTTTGTTTTTTGAACAATTGTTTTTTGAACAATAGTAATGCAAGTGTCCACCATAGAACTTTCAAAAGGATTTGCGGTATCTACCAACTGTAAAAGTTTATTATCTAAAATCAGCTCTCTTAAATTTTTCTTTGTCTGAATAGTCCAAAAAGTTTTAGATGAAATAAACGCCAAAATTCCATTTTCTCTTAAAATTTCAATGCCTTTAAAGTAAAAATGATTATACAGGTCATCAGAAAAGCCGTAAAACTTTTGTAAAACTTTTTTAAAACCCTCATCAACGCCTTTTGTAGATACATACGGCGGATTTCCAATCACTATATCAAACCCATCCACCACTCCAAACATCCACTCGGGGTCAAACCAATCTGCCTTTGCGGTGGGGTCCAAAATGTCAAAGCTTATTATTTTTTGGATATCTTTGTTGTCCCATCCTTGCTTTTTCAAAAGCTCCGCTAACTTTTCCCTTAACTCTCTGTCTTTTTCTTCCAATTCTTGCTTTTGTTTTCTGTTTCTAACTCTGAAGTATCTTTCCCTTATCCTCTTTAGCTCGCGTTCTATTTTCATCATCTCTTGAGTTCTTATAATTCCTACACTTCCTCGCCTTGAACTTTCCAGACCTATTAGTGTGTTGGCACATACGAACTTTGTCTCAAGGTGGGGCAATGGAAGTATGCCAAAGTTGTTGTTTTTGTCGTTGCTGGGCTTTTGGTCAAGGATCAAAGACAGGAAAAACCTTAGCTTTGTCAGTTGCACCGCTATGGGCTGGATATCCACTCCGTATATGCAGTTTTGGATGAGATAAAGCTTTCTTCCGTAGTCGGGGTAATTTCTTTGCTCGTTGAAGACTTCCAAAAGGTATGCCCTTTCTTCGTTTCTTTCCTCTTGGGTCATCTCTTCCCATCGCTCGGAGAGTTCATTGGTCAGTCTTCTTTGCTGTTCTGACTTCCAAAGTTCGTTGTCTAAGTCTATTCTGTTAAGAAGTTCCAC
>Ga0308394_1001125_pt1 | contig 12929 bp, 8 predicted proteins | sample Hotspr2Sampleme2_FD_202366 | JGI IMG/M metagenome (GOLD analysis project Ga0308394, IMG submission 202366) | Hot spring phototrophic mat microbial communities from Mushroom Spring, Yellowstone National Park, Wyoming, United States - 20050701_me2 ...
GTACCGGTTCCGGCAGGTAACGGGTCGAACTGGACCGAGGGTCCGCACGGCACCAAAGCGTTGCTGCTCCGCAACGGCGGTACTGCTGTCACTATTGCGGAAGTTGGTGATCGCACGGCTCAGCAGCCGTTTACGGTCAGCATGTGGGTCAAGGTGTCCCAGCGGAATGCCACCGGTGCGTTGCTCGCTCGGATGGATCCCACACAGCAGCACCGCGGCTGGGATGTCTGGCTGGAAGGTGAGAAATTGGGAATGCACTTGGTCTCCCGCTGGCCGGATGACGCTATCAAAGTGGTAGCTAACCAACCACTGCCCTACAACCGCTGGGTGCATGTCTGCATGAGTTATGATGGGAGCGGGTCGGCGGATGGAGTGGTTCTCTATGTGGATGGCGCACCGGTGCCTGCCACGCCGCAACAGAAGCAGGTGCGTGGGGACACACGGACCGCGGTGCCGCTGACCATCAACGGCCGACATGGTGGGGAAGGCCGTGTGGACAAGGTGGCTATCGGCGATGTCCGCTTCTATGCTCGCCGGCTGGACGCCGTGGAAGTGCTGCAGTTGGCGCGTACGGCGGCGGTGGCCGGTATCGTCCGCAAACCGCTGGCCCAGCGAAGTGCCGAGGACAAGAATATCGCCCTAGAGTGGTGGTTGACCACTTTTGATGAACCGACCCGCCAGGGGCGTGCCCAACTGGCCCGTTTGCAACAGGAAGAAGCTGATCTCCGTGCTCGGGGCACCGTCGCCCACATCATGCAGGAACGCCCCAACAGCAAACCGATGGCCTATATCCTCTTCCGCGGGGAATACGACAAACGGCGCGATCCGGTTGAGGCGGACACTCCTCGCGTCCTGCCCCCCATGCCGCCGGACTTGCCCCGCAACCGGCTCGGTTTGGCCCGCTGGCTGGTCAGCAAAGAGCATCCCCTGACCGCCCGCGTCACCGTCAACCGCTTCTGGCAGGAAGTCTTTGGCACAGGACTGGTCAAAACCACCGGTGATTTCGGCGTCTCCGGTGAACTGCCCAGTCACCCCGAACTGCTCGACTGGCTGGCCGTCGAATTCCGGGAAAGCGGTTGGGACGTCAAGAAACTGTTCAAGCTTATGGTGACCAGTGCCACCTACCGCCAGGCTGCCATTGCCACACCGGAAAAACTGGAAAGGGATCGGGAAAACCGCCTGCTCTCGCGTGGTCCCCGCTTCCGTATGGACGCCGAGATGATCCGCGACTACGCACTGGCGGCGAGCGGCCTGCTGGTCCGCAAAATCGGTGGCCCCAGCGTCAAGCCGTACCAGCCTGATGGGGTATGGGAGGCGGTGGCCATGATCGGCTCCAACACCCGCCACTACAAGCGAGACAGCGGCGAAAACCTGTACCGCCGCAGCATGTACACCTTCTGGAAGCGTTCTGCCCCTCCTGCTTCCATGGAAATTCTCAATGCCCCGAATCGGGAAACCTGCTGTGTGCGACGTGAGCGGACCAACACCCCCCTTCAGGCCCTGGTTACTCTTAACGATGTGCAATTTGTAGAAGCGGCCCGTGTCCTGGCGGAAAAGGCGCTCCAGCACAACCCCGCCGATGAGGCCCGCTTCGACTTCATTGCCCGTCGCATTCTGTGCCGACCATTGGACAGCCGCGAACTGTCCGTCCTCCAGGACAACCTCCGCGACCTGCGCCACCACTACGCCCAGCAACCCGAAGAGGCCAAAAAATTGATCACCTTCGGCGAACGTCAGCCCGACCCCAAACTCGACCCCGTCGAGCTGGCCGCCTGGACCCTGATAGCCAGCGAATTGTTCAACCTGGATGAAGTGCTCAACAAATAATTGGGAGGTGAGCGAGCAGGAGACGGCTGGGATCGGTGGCAGGATGGCGTGCCCCTAGCCCTGCCCTAGAGTAGGGCAAATGCGCCGGGGGACCAGGTTCAGGATGACACTACCGGTACCGAATCCGCATGGGCCCGTGACACAAGCTGCTGCTTCAAGGGAGATATTCCGTAACCGAAGTGTGCCATTGCACATAAATGATTTGGTGAGGTGAGCCCTATGAATCTGTTGGACCATCCGTATGCCCTGGCCATTACCCGCCGCTACTTCTTCCAATCCACGAGTTTCACGCTCGGGACCGCCGCTTTGGCGACGCTTCTGGGCGAAGAGAGTCGGGCGGCAAACCGAGGAAGTCCGACCGGTTTCGGGGCAGCCCTCAAAGAAACCCACCATCCGGCTAAGGCCAAGCATGTCATTTACTTGCATATGGTCGGCGGGCCGAGTCAGATGGATCTTTATGACTATAAACCGAAAATACTGGATTACTTTGACAAGGATTTACCCGACAGTGTGCGGATGGGCCAACGGCTGACGACGATGACTAGTGGTCAGGCTCGTTTCCCCATCGCACCGAGCAAGTTCAAATTCCGGCAGCACGGTCAGTGCGGCATGTGGGTGTGTGAACTGTTGCCGTACACCGCCCGCATGGTGGATGACCTGGCCTTCATCCGCTCCATGCACACCGAAGCGATCAACCACGAGCCGGCCATCACCTACATCCAGACGGGGAACCAAGTGACCGGCCGACCCTGTCTGGGTGCCTGGACCAGTTACGGGCTGGGCAGCCTCAATCGCAATCTCCCCACGTTCGTGGTCATGGTGGCCACGCCGAGCAACCAGGAGCAGGTGCAAGCCATCTCCGCCCGTCTGTGGCAAGCCGGTTATCTGCCGGGAGAGCATGCCGCCGTCTCCTTCCGCACCAGCGGTGATCCGATCTTGTTCATCAATAATCCCCCAGGGGTCTCGCCAGCGGTGCGGCGGAAGACCCTTGATGCCATCAACCGCCTCAATCAGTTCGCCTTGGAACGTTGGGGAGACCCGGAAACCCAAACCCGGATCGCTCAGTACGAGATGGCCTATCGCATGCAAGCCAGCGTCCCCGAACTAGTGGATCTGTCCCAAGAGCCACAGAAAGTGCTGGAGATGTACGGTCCGGACGTGCACAAGCCTGGCACTTTTGCCCACACCGTTTTGCTGGCACGCCGCTTAGTGGAACGGGGCGTGCGTTTCGTGCAAATCTACCACAACAATTGGGACCACCACAGCAACGTTGCCGGACGTATGCCCGACCAGTGCCGCGATGTCGATCAACCCTGTTGGGCCTTAATCCAGGACCTCAAACGCAAAGGGCTGTTCGACTCCACGCTGGTCATCTGGGGGGGAGAGTTCGGCCGGACCATCTACAGCCAGGGAGGATTATCCAAGACCAACTACGGCCGCGACCACCATCCCCGTTGTTTCACCATGTGGCTGGCCGGTGGCGGCGTGAAAGGCGGGACCATCTACGGCGAAACCGATGACTTCAGCTACAACATCGTCAAAGACCCTGTCCATATTCGCGACTTCCACGCCACCGTCTTGCACCTGCTCGGCATCGATCATGAACGGTTGACCTACCGCTACCAGGGGCTAGACCAGCGATTGACCGGTGTCGAAGCTAAAGCCCGCGTGGTCCGAGAAATCATCGCCTGAGTTGAACTGCTGCGTGGTCCAGGAACATCATCGCCTGAAGTCCATCCCCTTCCGAAGCTGACTTGTGCCAACGTCCCGGACAACAGTCTTCGGCGTGGAAACAGTGGATGGACCAAAAGATGAAGATGAATTTGGTAGCGGACGACATAAGATCCATTCCATGGAAGCCATCGATTACACGGCGTTGCTGGCCGAGCGAAGCCGACAGGTCGAAGCCTCGGGCGTTCGTCAGATCTTCGAGTTGTCCAAGACCCTGCCGGACCCGATCGATTTGAGCATCGGTCAGCCTGATTTCGATGTGCCGGAACCGATCAAGGCGGCGGCTTGTGCGGCGATCGTGGCGGGGCGTAACGGTTATACCCTCACCCAAGGGATGGGAGAGCTGCGGGAACGTTTGCGAGCCGAGGTGCAACGCCGCTTTCCGGACCAGAAGCGGGAGGTGCTGGTAACAAGTGGCACGAGTGGAGGCCTGTTTCTGGCTATGCTGGCGTTGGTCAATCCCGGCGACGAAGTGGTGACCACCGATCCCTATTTTGTGGCCTACCCCAATCATGTCGCCCTGGTTGGTGGCCGAATGGTGCTGGTGGATACCTATCCCGATTTCCGTCTCGATCCGCAACGGCTCGAAGCGGCAATAACGCCGCGGACTAAGGTGGTAGTCTTCAGCACACCGGCCAACCCGACGGGTGTCACCATCGACGCCGAAGCCGCCCGGCAGATCGTCGAGATCACGCTCCGCCGACGCATCATCATCGTCAGCGACGAAATTTATCGCGGCTTCTGCTACGATCATCCTCCCATCAGCCCCGCTCAGTTCGGGGACAATGTGCTGGTCGTGGAAGGTTTCGGCAAGACCTACGGCATGACCGGCTGGCGATTGGGTTGGGTGCACGGACCGCCACAACTGGTGGAAGAGATGGCCAAGTTGCAACAATTCACCTACGTATGTGCTCCCAGCATGGTGCAATGGGCCGCTCTGACCGCATTGGACACGGATATGTCAGCCCTGGTGCAGACTTACCGTCGCAAGCGGGACTTGATGGTAGAGGGGTTGCGTGATTGCTATGAGTTGGTAGTGCCTCAGGGAGCCTTTTATCTGTTTCCCAGGGCTCCCGGGGGCGATGCTACAGCATTTGTCCAGCAGGCTATCCGTCAGCAGCTTCTGATTATTCCGGGTCGGGTGTTTAGCCGTAAGGACACTCATTTCCGCTTGTCCTATGCGGCTCCCGATGCGGTGTTGCAGCGCGGGCTGACCGTTCTCCGCCGCCTGGCCGGTGTCGGAAGTTAGGGGTTCGGGCGGGTTATCGGTCTGTTGCCGAACGTCGGGGCCACCACAACGCCTCGCAGACAGATTTTTTTCGAAAGGGCCTCGACAACCCAATGCCGGAAATTAGAATACGCTCGAAAGGTAAAATTGAGTCTCTTTTTCTCAATCCCGGATCAGAAACCTCGAGGATGAAAACCGAGAGCCCGGTTTACCGACGTGGCGAACATCTGATCAATCGAGGACCATCATTTTCCTGACCCAACCATGGATAGTTGCTGATCTTGAGAGAACCCCTGAACCGAGTTGTTTCTGGCACAAAGAGAAAACCCATGGCAGACTGGAGAAAGCTGGCGAAGGAAGCGTTGCTAGCCGACGGACGGATCGATACCCGCGAGGTGGAAATCTTGCGAAAGGCTTTGTTTGCCGACCAGCGGATCGATAAATCGGAGCTGGAATTCCTGGCGGAGCTACGCAAGGCGGCCAAATCGACGGTCAAGGAGTTTATGAAACTGTTTACCGATGCGGTTAAAAACCATATGCTGGCTGATGGAGTGATTACAGACAGTGAAACCGCCTGGTTACGCAAAACGATTTTTGCAGACAACAAGGTGGACGCCGACGAGATCCAGCTATTGAAGGAGTTGAAGCAACTGGCAAAGCAAACTTCACCGGAGTTCGACAAGCTCTACGCTGAGTGTGTCAAGTAGCGAAACCTGGAATGCCGCTACTGGCAAGGACTTGAGCAGTTCGCATCGTTGGTTCCGTCGGGACTCAGCGTAAGTCTTGCGGGTTCACCGGCAATTTGGGGTAGATGGACCGCTGGGCACGGGGACAACGGGACAGATAACGTTTCCGATGGCTCCACAAGCGGCGTAGGCGTTGGTGAGATATTGCATCATCATGCGTTGAGCATTGTAATACGAGCCGTTGAGGGCGATCGCGGCACGTTGCACTTCAGCAAAGGCCAGGGGCCGTTTGTAGAACAGCGGGGCGATGACATATTCCAATTTATCGTAGAGGGAGGCCGCCTCGCGGGCTGGATCGCTCGGACGGGAGCCATCTTCACCGATGGCCCAACCGGTCACCCCCTCGATGCACCCTTCTACCCACCATCCATCGAGCACACTGAGGCTCGGCACGCCGTTGAGAGCGGCTTTCATGCCGCTAGTGCCAGAGGCTTCCTGGGGTTTGAGAGGTGTGTTGAGCCAGAGATCGCATCCGGCACAGAGGAAGCGGCACAGGGTCATGTCGTAGTCTTCAAGATAAACGATAGGCAGGTCGGGAGCCAGGGCTTGAGCTGCGCTAAAGATTTTACGGATGATGGCCTTGCCGCCTTCGTCCCGCGGGTGAGCTTTGCCGGCGTAGAGCACCTGGAGAGGCCCAACTTGACGTACAATGCGACGCAGTCGATCTAAGTCGCTAAAAAGCAGGTCGGCTCGTTTGTAGGCGGTAGCCCGACGGGCAAAACCTATCGTTAATACCTTGGGGTCGAGAGTGCGACCGCAGCGACGAGTCACTTCATGCAACAACTGTCGTTTACTCTCGGTATGGGCTGCCAGAATCTCGCCCGGTGACAGGTTGATGGCATAGCGGAGATACATATTGTCCCGCCGCCATTCGGGGAAGTGCCGATCAAACAGTCGCTGAAACGGCTCACTGGTCCAGGTGACCGCGTGGACCCCATTCGTGATCGAGTTGATCGGATAGCCGGGGAACATGTCGCGGGACACCTCCCCATGTCGCATCGCCACACCATTGATGTAGCGCGAACAACTCAGAGCCAATCCGGTCATGTTCAGCGTGTTGTCTGGCTGGCCATCGAGTTGCAGGACCAGTGAGGCAGCCGGTTCACCCAAAACACGTTGAACCAGCATTGCCTCGAACTTGTCGTGGCCTGCAGGCACAGGTGTATGAGTGGTAAAGACACAGCGTTGCCGAACCTGCTCGTGTAATTCCGGGGTCAGCCGTTCCGGGATGTGACCGCCGCACAGTTGTCGTACCAGACCAAGCACCATTAGCGCCGAATGCCCCTCATTCATGTGATAGGTGATGACGGTGTCATGTCCCAGTGCCTGGAGCATAGAAGCTCCCCCCACTCCCAGGATTACCTCCTGGCAGAGGCGGTAGTAGGCGTCTCCTCCGTACAAATAATCCGTCAAGTGTCGATCCCACGGGTTGTTTTCCTCCAGATCCGTGTCCAACAGATAGACGGGTATCTGCCAACCATTGATACCTTGAACCCAGTATCGCCAGGCACGTACGTGAACAAGGCGATTCTCCAAAGACACTGGGATACGCTGAGGCAGAGCTTCCAATCGATCTTCAGGGTGCCAGGTGGCGGGTTCCTCGTGTTGCTGGCCGTGCTCATCGAGTCGTTGGCGGAAGTAACCGTGTCGATGAAGGAGGGTTACGGCCACCATAGGGATTCCTAAGTCAGCGGCCGCACGCAAGGTATCCCCCGCCAGGATGCCGAGTCCCCCACTATATGTCGGAATTTCGGGATCCAAACCGATTTCCATGGAGAAATACGCAATGGTCGCCGGAAAAGTCGGCATGTTAGCTCCCGCTTCGCGAACGGCCTGGGCAATGAGATTGACTACGTCCTTATCTGTTTTATCGGAGCTAAAAGGGTGTGTTCATTCTTGAGAGTTGCTGAAACGCTCATCATCGATGTGGGCAAGTACCTGGAGCAGATCGTCGGCACTGACGATCCCCAGGAGCAAACCTGATTCGTCGGTAATCAGCAGACGATGGACACCTTCTTCCAACATCTGGCGTGCTAATTGGGGCACTGTCGTCTCAGGTGAGACTGTACGCACAACTGTGGTCATCACATCGCGAACTCTAAGCGGGCGGTTTTCCCCTTCGATGATTTGCCAGTCTGTCGGAAAAGCGGCGGGGTCACCACAAAGCAAAACTTGCTGTCCGTCAGTACGCAAGTACTGGCGTTGGAAGGGGCAGGAACCGACGGGAAGCAGGCAGCGGATTTCTTCTTTGCCCCCGGGATGTCTTTCGACCTGTTGGAAGGCACAAGCTTGTAACTTCCCAGCCGATTGCTGATTGCGCTGGGCCACCCAGCGGACCAGGTCTGCTAAGGAGAGCATACCTACCACCCGCCGATTCTGTTCCACCACCGGCATCCCCCGCAGACCGAGGCGGGACAACTCCTGTGCCGCTTCCTTGAGAGTCATGTCTGCAGACAAGGTTTTGACTTCGCGATTCATCAATTCTCCCGCGGTCAATCGCAACAGATGGCCTGTGATGTCTCCCATGGCGTGGTCCTCTTACGGCGGGTAGGTAGACTACGGGCAGATCTGCTCGTGAGCATGTCTCGTCCCCCTGATTCTACGATGACCCTCTTGCAACTTGGATACCCGAAAGACAGCCAGAGCAACGGGGGTGAGAAAAGATCGAAGCAAGGGGTGAAAACAAGCCCCGGCTGGCTCTGGTAGTGCCAGGGTGGTAGCGTATGATAAGCCAACGGCGGCTGCGTCTTTATCCATTCGGTATCCCGAAGAGCTGTGCGAAACTGTGTCCAGCGTGCTGAAGGGTACTGTGCCGCTTTGACATGGTGCTTCCCTAGTGGTAACAGAACATGTTCCCTCAAGGGTTACCTTCGCTGGCAACGTTTACGGACCTTTATGAACTGACGATGGCCCAGGCATACTGGCAAGAAGGGATGACCGGTGAGGCCACGTTCAGCTTTTTTTTCCGCAGTTTGCCTCCTCATCGCGGTTATCTGATTGCTGCGGGCATTGAGCAGATTCTGGAAGAGATAGAACACTTCCATTTCACGGAAGATGACTTGATCGCTCTGCGACGACTTCATCGGTTTCGGGAGGATTTCCTCGACTTTCTAGCCGGTATCCGCTTCAGCGGATCGGTCCGTGCTGTGGCAGAAGGGACCATAGTTTTCCCGCAGGAGCCATTGCTGGAGGTGACTGCTCCCATCCTGGAGGCTCAACTGATAGAGACATTGGTCGTGAATCGGCTGCATGTTTACACACTTTTGGCCAGCAAGGCGGCACGGGTACGCTGGGCGGCAGGACCTCAACGCCTGGTTGTGGACTTCGGGGCCCGCCGTTGCCACGGTTGGGAAGCGGCGGATATGGCCGCCTATTGCGGTTGGCTGGTCGGCTTTGAGGGAACTAGCAATGTCCACGCGGGTCTCCGCTACGGCATACCTCTCTATGGCACCATGGCGCACTCTTTCGTCAGTGCATTTCCCCGGGAACTGGATGCCTTCCGAGCTTATGCACGGACCTTTCCGGACAGCACCGTCCTGCTGGTTGATACTTATGACACCGTGGAAGGTATCAAACACGCCCTGCATGTTGCCAGCGAACTGCAAAAACAGGGTTATCAGCTTCGGGGTATTCGTCTTGACAGCGGCGACTTGTTGTCCCTTTCCCAGGTAGCACGCCAACTGGCGGACGCAGCAGGGTTCCCCCATCTGCAGATTTTCGCCAGCGGAGGGATCGACGAATATACCATCGAGCATCTTGTCCATCACGGTGCTCCGATCGACGCCTATGGTGTAGGAACCAAGGTAGGCGTGTCCCAAGACGCACCGTGTGGAGATTGTGCTTATAAGCTCGTGAACTACGCGGGACGGGCTACCCTTAAACTCAGCGAACACAAACAGACTTTACCGGGTCCCAAGCAGGTGTATCGCTTTTATGACACCACAGGGCGGATGCTCTACGACCAGATTGGTTTAGCCGATGAGCCTGCGCCGGCAGGTGGCCAGCCTCTCCTGCACGAGGTGATGCGACAGGGGCGACGCCTTCGACCTGCGGTTTCTCTTGAGGAGGCCCGTTCCCACTTCCGTCAACAATGGGCGTCTCTTCCCGAATCCCACAAGGATCTGCATGATCCCGCAACCTACGATGTGCAGGTGAGTGTCCGGCTGTATCAACTCACGAAACAGCTCACCGAACAACTCCAGGCGGAACTTCACCTCTGCAATCCCGAGCATTCTCCATCCCCTCGTTCGGGAAAAGATTAGCTATGGAAAAAGATCTAGCTGTTGAGAAGGAGGGCAACATGTGTAAGGGCGTGAAATTTCCTCGGGAGCAATGAGATGAAACCACGATTTCTTCGGAAACGCGAAATCCCTTGAGCGTCTGGCGCGGCCCGACGACTGCGGTAGTGGTGTGGGGTACGGGGCTGTTAGCAAAATTGCGAGACAGGACCGGCGGCAGAACATTACGTTGATCTGAGGAGACCGATCATGTCGAGCCGAACCTTGGTGGGGCTAGTCGTGGTATTGGGCATGAGCGGTAGTATCTCCTGGGCTGAGCGGCCGGTGATCCGTGCAGGTCAGGCGGGCCGGTCGGTGACGTTGGCCCAGCAAGGCATGGTGGCAACCAGTCACCCCTTAGCCGCTCAGATCGGTTTGGATGTGTTGCGTCGTGGTGGGAATGCCGTCGATGCTGCGATTGCCACTAGTGCTGCACTGGGAGTCTTGGAACCGACCAATTGTGGGATCGGGGGTGACCTGTATGCTCTGGTCTGGGATGCTCGGACGAAAAAGTTGTACGGCCTCAATGCCAGCGGACGCGCGCCTTTACGAGCGACACGGGCTTATTTCCTGGAGCGGGGGTATAAGCAGATACCTACGACGGGGCCGCTTTCCTGGTCCGTGCCCGGATGTGTGGATGGTTGGGATCAATTGCGTCGGCGCTTTGGCAGTTGGTCCTGGCGGGAGTTGCTGGAGCCGAGCATCGCCTACGCTGAAAAAGGAGCGCCGGTGCCAGAGGTGATCGCCGGATACTGGCGGTCGGCCGAACGTATGCGTGATCCCGGAATGCGCACCACTTTTTTGATCGAGGATGGCTTATGGGGACGAAGGGCGCCACGTACGGGTGAGATCTTCAGGAATCCCGATCTAGCTCGTTCCTACCGTCTGATTGCCGAGCAGGGACGGGATGCATTTTACAAAGGAGATATCGCCCGACGTCTGGTCGAATTCGCTGAACAAGTCGGAGGCTTATGGACGCTGAAAGATTTTGAAGACTATCAGTCGGAGTGGGTTGAGCCGGTTTCGACCACCTATCGGGGATACGAGGTTTGGCAGATTCCTCCTCCCGGACAAGGAATAACAGTCCTGCAAATGCTCAATTTGCTCGAACACTTTGACCTGGCTCGCTTAGGCCCCAACTCGGCGGATTACTGGCATCTGTTTATCGAAGCCAAAAAACTGGCTTTTGCCGACCGTGCCCGTTACTATGCTGATCCTCAGTTTTCCCGAGTGCCGGTGCAGGAATTGATCTCCAAACCCTATGCTGCACACCGAGTGAAAAAGATCGACCTGCGGAAGGCGCAGGTGGATGTCCCTCCGGGGGATCCGCGCCTGGGCGGAGCCGAGACGGTTTATCTATGTGTGGTGGACAAGGATCGCCATTGCGTGTCGTTGATTCAGAGTAATTACAGCGGGTTCGGTTCGGGATTGGCCGCACCCGGCACGGGCTTCGGCATTCAAAATCGGGGTTGCCTGTTTGCCCTGGATGAGAAGCACCCGAATCGGTTAGAGCCCGGCAAGCGTCCCTTTCATACCATCATTCCCGCTTTGGTGACTCAGAAGGGTCAGCCCGTATTTGTCTTTGGCGTCATGGGGGTGATATGCAGCCTCAAGGTCAGGTCCAGGTGCTGGTCAACCTGCTGGATTTCGGCATGAATGTTCAGGCAGCAGGCGAGGCACCCCGAATCGAACACGTGGGCCATCCCACACCGACCGGTCAATCGGGTGATGCTCGCGGGGGAATTGTTCGAGCCGAACCGGGCATACCCGATGAAATCCTTCGAGACCTGGAAAAACGTGGACATCGTGTGGAGAGAGTCCGCGTTAATGGCGGGGGATATCAGGGCATCTGGATTCATCCTCAAACCAACGTCCTCTACGGCGGAAGTGAAGCCCGTAAAGACGGTATGGCAATAGGGTATTGATGCAGACCTTCCGCTCTAGTTCCCCAGGGTGGCACCTGGGCCGGGATGTGGGTCCAACGGCTCCGTGGGCCAGCCTGTTGCTCTCTCCACATGCAGGTCGACCTATCACCTATGCGTTCTCACGTCGCTTCGGTCTGGCTCGGCCGGTTTGCTCACCTGCATTCATAACATCCTGGCAGCGGTAAGGTCCTGGCAGAATTGAGCTTGATTTTTATGTCCGGTTCCTTCACCCTGGGGGAGCCACACATGAGCGTACATGGGCATCACAGGGATGATCCGCAGGAGGGGATCGTTGTGACTACCATCTGGCCGAGTGGACATGAGACATCCAGCGAGAGGTCACCACGGTACTCCTGGACCTTGGACGATTTGCTGCCCGTATCCGGGGGGCTGATGGCTCGGGAACAACCGGGACACTGGGAGGCTCGGAACACGCCGGTACGCTTCGAGGTTTCACTTCCCTTGGAACCGGGTTGGTATCAGGTTCGCTTGGCCATTCGTTCCTTCCGGCGTTTCACGGTGCAGAAACGTTGTGAATTAGTCTTCCGGAAACGGGGAGGGGAGGGGAGGCCGCTGGTTCGTGAGATCTTCAGTTGGAATCGGAATTTCTCGGAGGAGTTCGTGTTGAAGCTATCCGCTCCGGTGGAGGGGGCGCGTCTGGAGTTGCATAACGTGGAGGGAACCTTTGCCATCGAGTCGTTCTCGGTGACCCGATTATCCCCGTTGAGGGTGACGGCACTGGCTCTGCGAGAAAAGATGCGTCTCATTCGGGCCTACCGCTGCACCGGTCCGGTTCTGTGGCGTGGCACCAAAATGCTCCTGCGCGGACAATGGCGGTTGTTTGGGGCCAAGGTACTCAAAGGCCTGATCGACGGACGACAAATCCGCACCGGGGCGGGCCATGCCGATGAGGTGGATGCGGCCTGGTGGCGACGTCACGTGCTGACGCGGGATGAAGCGGAACGCATCGCCTGCGAGTGCGACACCTGGAAAGACATCATACCTCTGGCCGTGATTGTCCCTGTAGATCCCGGTCAGATCGAGGTGGCACGCTGGGCAGTTCACTCGGTACGCCGACAAATTTACCCCCATTGGGAATTGTACCTGGTCACGGCTGGTCCCAATGGTGTTACGCCTCATTTACAGAATCTGTTACCTCGAGACCCGCGGGTGCATGTCATCCGTGTTCCCACCT
>Ga0308394_1001133_pt1 | contig 12886 bp, 13 predicted proteins | sample Hotspr2Sampleme2_FD_202366 | JGI IMG/M metagenome (GOLD analysis project Ga0308394, IMG submission 202366) | Hot spring phototrophic mat microbial communities from Mushroom Spring, Yellowstone National Park, Wyoming, United States - 20050701_me2 ...
TCGCATTTTTGTCCGTCAACAACCACTATCTCCTTAGAGCGTGCTCAACGCCTTACGGCATCAAAGGAATGATCGCAACTTTGGAGCTGTTTGCCCCGATGGTTGGCGATACGTGCTCAACGCCTTACGGCATCAAAGGAATGATCGCGGCGTGCCTCAAAAACCTTACAGAGTAAGGAACTCTTAGCACTATTGCATGAACCCCCACAACAAAATCACCAAATATGAAATTGTCAAGGGTCAGGTGCAAACGCAATTGTTGCAAAACCATATTAACGCTAGCTTTGGAAAAATGCAAGCATCTTGCAAAAATAATATCCAGCTCCAAAGCCATCGCCAGAGCCAACTTAATTGCTAGCACCAGCAAACGCCACCTGATACATTCAGGGGTGCTTGTCAAAGCAAGCGAAATCCTTCATGGGGAGGAGTCCAAACATCAGGAGAATTACACGCCATCACCCGCTCTACACAGCGATTGCACAAACCAACAATTAGCAGACTATCCTCATCCTTGAGGATTTTTGCTAACTGCCAGCGTAACTTCTCGCGATCGCGCAGAGTTAGAGGACACCGAAAAATGGAATACTGCAAGCGTTCGCCATAGCCCTGAAGCAGTTTGTAAGCCTTGCGCCAGCGTTTAGCGTCCCTGATGTCATAGCACACCAGATAGAAATTCTTAGATTCAGCCATAATCACCTCACAATTAACTGAGCGAAGAGATTTCCTTCTCCATTCCATTCCTTTTCTAACAAGCGCACCTCTAGCTCAATCAAACGGCGATAGGTGAGGGAATACTGAGTTACGGGATGTTTCCATGACTCCTGTTTGCGTGATTCATAGATACTGATAAACTTCTTGCGTCCGTTATCATTCAGCCAAACCGATTCTCCCCGCCGTTCAAAGTCATCGGGAAACTGCCATTGACCCCGATTAAGAGAAGCCACAATCGGCATATCTACCAACGGCACACGAAAAATTTCCATCAAATCCAGAGCCAAAGGCGGTGCTTGAGTACGGGGCTGATGATAAAATCCCAAAGCAGGCTCCAGTCCAACCGTAAGAATCGCATTCATTACATCTTTTAGCAAAAGAGCATAGCCAAAACTCAACAGCGCATTACAACAATCACGGGGAGGGCGGCGGTTTCTGCCATTGAATTGTAATTCTGGTGGCAAATCATCTTTTAGCAGATGAGAAAATGCGCCAAAATATAAGGCTGACAGATTCCCTTCCAAACCCAAAAGAACAGCCAAACTATCTGCCCTGTCCACTTGTTTAATAACTGCTTTCATCTGTTGAATTGCATCACTCAAAATTTGAGATTTATTGCTTCTACTAGAGCGCATGAGAAACTTACGCTGGGATTGTCCCCGACAGTGCACCAACTTTTTTGCCAACTGCAAGCACATTTCCGCATTAGTTAAAGCCGAAAACTGGCGAATGCGGCGTTGAATACTGCCATTGCGAGGATCAAAACTACCGACATAGCGACCGCCACCAGAAATAAAATGCACGCCGATTCCCTGCTCAGCGCAGAAGTGCAGAGCTTGGGTAGAAATCTGCGAAAAGCTGTGGAGGACTAGCTGACCCGTTTGCTGAGCGGGTAGAAGTTCTGTAGGTTGGTCACGGCGCGATACCTTCAACTGTTCTCCTGCTCTTCCCACACTTGCACCTGGTTCCAAGATATGGACAATGGAGCGATCATCATCTTCAGGGAACAGCCTAAGCGGTTGATATTCTCGATCATGGTGCAGTCTGGCTTCCTCTGGTAAACAGACGGGAGCGAGGGAACATCTGGTACACAGCCGTTCATTGGCAGTTACAGGTGGGCGAAAGGGATGATTTTTTAGTTCATTAGCACGGGCGATCGCCTCTCTCACTTTTGCTCTTCCTAAATCATCTAAAGGCACTTTCACCAAAACATTATCCCCATGATAACGAATCCTGCCTTCTGGAACAGGAATTCCTAAACTCATCTCCAACAGGTAGGCATAGGCGAGAATTTGCAAGCGATCGCTTTCCCATGCTTCAGGTTTATTGTCTTTATCCCGCGCTGACTTACCTCGTTTATGTTCGTAGGGAATGATGCGTCCATCCCGCTCTCGCAGGGCATCTACTTTGCCCCGCAGACCCAATTCAGTAGATTCTAGGAATAACTCTTCCCATTCTTCTCCCTCCCGCTTTTCCAATTCCGCATGGAGCCTGCGTCCTGCAAACACTTCCGCATTTTGAGTGTGCAGTTCTTCTACTTCTTCAAGGAAGAATAACCGCTCACAATAGGCGAGGGCATGGAGAGCCGAAACACGGATAGTATCTCCAATCTCTTCTAATCTCAAATCACCTCTATCAAGTTCCAGTGCTAACATATTCAATTACCTCCAAAATTACTAAAGAAACTGAGCGAAAATAAAGTTTGCGCCTAACGGCATCAGAGGTAAAAAGTATTAGCCTGTACAAAAAACAGAGAGAAAAGCGATTAACCACCTAGCGAAAAATCAACTCTATCATATAAATCATTCATGTTAATTTCTAAATCCACCAGCTTTAGCTTAATCACCTCTTGCAGTTGCGTATATTCTTGTAACAACCATTGGCGTTCTGCTTGCTTGACATAGTGCATCACTAAATGTTGATCCTGCTCAATCAATAGATATTCTTGAAAACAAGCGATCGTGCGATAAGCCGCAAACTTTTCGCCACAGTCATAACCCCTTGTGCCTTCAGACAGCACTTTAGCAATCAACACAGGATTTATCAGCGTATCTGACCGTCCTTCCTGCAACTGCAATGGTTCCGCCATTACCATTACATCAGGATAGGTATAAATTTGGCGATCAGGAATCCACAACCTTTGATCAGTGACAAAAGCACGATAGGGCTGACGCTTGAGGGCAAAATGCAATACAGATGCCAAATTCAAAACAATTAAATTGTGGTTTGGTTTACCACCTGTCATCTCTCTAATTTCTCCATTGATATATTCATGACGAGTGTCTGACATCACCTCCTGCACCAAATATTCACTCGGTGTGTAGGTTTTAGTTATTGATTTCTCTAGAGTTTGCATGGCTTGATAGCTCCAGATTGGTTACAAGTTTTAGCAATATCAATTATGCCGCTAACTACCACGAATTTCTGTCCAAGATGATTGAGGTGGAGTATTTCCACTAGAAGAATCTTCTAAATGGTAGCGATCCCAGCGAGTTCCCTGCGATCCCACATGATCCACCCAGTAGGGCAGAGTCAGCAATCCGTTTTCATCTTTCTTCAACCAATATAATTCTGTAGTTTCAGATTGGAATAGCTGAATGGAATTTACCAGATCGCGACTCTCCCCTAAGCACAGACCACCAAACCGATTCACCACTTGGGGGTCAGCGAAAGCCTCCCTTAAACGCTGGGTCAAGTTTGGCTGTACTGATTCCGTCTGAGAATCCACACACACTACAAACCGAATGTCTGTTAGCAATTCCTGATAGTCAGGACGGGCATTGTTGCGATAGCTTATCTCCCTTTTCTTGAAACGCCGAAAAGTGCGAATCACGGTGGACTTCTGAGGTTGAGAAAGCATAGCGATCGCCAACTTCACGCCAATATGTCTAAAGCGATTCACTTCACCCACACAGGACAAGAGCATTCCATAGACGGTAGCAGGGGGCGGTACAGGATAGGTCTCTGCATATTCGCGAGCACGGGACTGCCGAAAACAGGCGATCGGTACTTCCACCAAAAGAGCAATCTGTTTAGTCATATTTCTGTTGTCCTCTTCGCAATCTCTCGTTCCAGAATGGGAATCAGTTTAGGCAAATGCTCCTGTGCGGTCTGCCAAACAACTTTTAGGCTAATGTCATCATAATCATGAATTAAGATATTTCTCATACCAATAACCTCTTTCCAAGGAATATCAACTATGGATGATTGAGTTGCTTGAGAAATGCGGTTAGCGGCTTCGCCAATAATCTCAAAGCGTCTGATCACGGCATCCTGCAGAATGCCTCCTCATCAGTATCTTGTAGATACCCAAGAGCTAGTTGAGCGGAGTTGAGCATATCAAGTAAGTACTGTGTTTCTCTGTTCATAAACTACAACAGCAGATGATAAAATCGCCTCCCTTCTGAGATAGTTAGCACTTCTTTCAATACCTTCCCGCAAAACAAGATCAACCTCCCGTTTAAAAATAGTTATCAATTCTTCTTGCATCCTCACTAGGTCAAAAAGTGTCGTTTTTGCTTCTTTGCTCAAACTAATCAGCACATCAACATCACTATCGGGACGAAAATCATCCCTAAGCACTGAACCAAATAGGGCAAATTCGATAATCTGCCAGCGATCGCAAAATTTGATTATTTCAGCGATCGGTAGAACGATGTTTTGCTGGACTTGGGGTGGAATTTGAGCGATCAGCATGGTTAAACTCCTAAGTCTTCTCGAATTCTAGATTTAATGTCTTCCACAGCAGGTTTTATACCCTGAAAAGCATTGACCCCATATTCCTCTAACTGTTCTCCAGTCTCTGTGTTCAGAATCGCTCCTGCAACCCATAACTCCTTCGGGTCAATGTCACCAGCTTGAATACGACGCAATAGATCGGGGGCAGAAATCTCACCATTTTCTTCCACAAAGCAATAGAGCAAACGGGGTGAGAAGTCATGGGTCCAGCGCAAAACCATACTGTCAGGAGCAAAATCATAGAGAAACCGCGAATGATTACCACCAACTTTGGATAGAGAAGTCAAGCCATCCAAAACAGCATGAATACGAGATTTGTCTTTGAGGCGATCAGGTGTCAGGGCAAAGCCATACTGATAGCGAGTGGCATGAACCTCGGTGCCATACAGGGAAGTTCGTCCCTTCTGCCCACTAACGGCATTGAAAGTAACATCTCCAGCAAAAGGCTGGGTAGAAACTGCACGGGTAACTTCCAATACACCCCGCTTGACCGTTGCTGTTCCCTTAGGGGCAGACTTTTTCTTCTTCTTGCCCTCTGTGGGTTCCTCTTCATCATTAGCTTCAGACTTTGCCGCCTCAGCCCGCATGAAGCCAAGCACATCATCATCAATGTACTGCCTATCATCAAAGTTAGGGTTCTGCCAGAAATTATCATTCTGAGCATCGTCCCAATGACGATTAACTTCATACTGCCCGCAAGTCTGCCAATAATACCGCAGTGCCCAGCGAATTGCTTCCGCCGAAACTGTGGAATGTACTTCGCCCTGCCACAGAATTTTTTGCAGAGTAGTAATGTTCCCTCCATTTTCACCGCGATTATTTGCCGCAGTGCCGTAGTTGGTCAGAATGTTGCCAAAAAGATGCCAAGTCATAGTTTTTTACCTCAAAAATAGATTGTTTGATTGTGTGTTCTTACGCCGATGGGCATCTGAGGGGAAAGCTTTCACAGAAACAGAATTTCGTAGTCATCTATTGACTGCTTGGGGATGACAAAGAGCCTGTGATCTCCACAATTGCACATCTGAAGCATTCATTGAATCCTGATCCACCTCCTGTTGATGATCAAAATAGTAAGCAAGGGCAGAATGTACCTGTGAAGGTCGTAGGTGAGGGATAGCAGTTAAAATTTCATCTACTGTCATGCCCATTTGGTAATAACCAGCGATCGCTCTCACAGAAATTCTTGTGCCTTCAATGATCGGTACACCTCCTAAAATCTCTGAGTTACTTGTGATGTGGGGATAGATAGTTGTATTAGTTGCCATAATCTAATCCTCCTCTTCAGCTTCATCATCATAATGATCAATCATACCTAAACTGTCATCCTGCTCTGATTCATCGGGTTGCTTTTCCTGTTCACTGCCCTTGCCCTTGTAGCTGGCTAGAGCTAGCAAAGCCAAATCCCTAGCGGACTTCCAGTCAGTCATTACCAAATCCATTAACTCGTCCCAATGTTCTTTGAGCGTTGGCACATATCTTGCCCTTGCCCAAAAATCAGTGATAAATTCACGGAAGGTGCTAGGACTTTTGCACCGCCCTAGATCAGTTCTCAATTTCTCATTCAGTTTGTCAAAGCGAATCTGTTCACCCTCTTTAGTGCGCTCAGCTCGTTGAGCATAGGTGCTCCTGATTGCCTCGTGGCAAGACTGAACGAATAGGCGTTCCCGATCGCTCCATTGTAGATTTGGATGTTTCACCATTTTGTGTAATCCCTCCCTTTCATAAGTTAGTTTTTCGAATAGCTCACGGCTATTGATTTTCTCAGACAAGCCAGCAAACCAAGGTTTACCTCTTGCGAGATTGTCGGCAATGATTTCTCTGGCAAAACTAGGGGCAATCCAACTGGTGTTTTCTTTTTCCTTGACAACCACGCGATCGCTCAAACATTCTCGACAAATGCGATAGTTATTGCAAAGTTCTTGAGTGGCAGTAACAGTATAAAGATCGGTGCGTGTCTTTTGCTGAGATGCCCATGGCACCGAGCCTAGAGTAATGACTTGACAAGTCTTGACCTCGTTCTCTCTCAAGATTTTACTAGCAGTTTCTATGGAAAGAAATCGTAAACCAGCATCCCCCAAACTAGAAGTATAAAAGTCGCGAAAGCCCAGGTTTCGCAACTGAGGATTCTGCCGATACCGAGCATATATGGCAAGGTCTGTAACATCAGGAATAATCAAAGCAAACTGAGCGCGTTGATCTCGCAGTTTAGAACGCAGAGCAAAGTAGTAGCAAGCAACGGGAGCATACGCCAAAATCAAGGCACTAGGAGCAGTCTCTTCAAAGGAAGTATCAGCCTTGAATATCTGATGTTTGACCACCGCACCAGGGTTGAGCCAACCAGCGATCGCTATGGGTTTGTGATACAACTTGCCAGTTTTGGGATCGCAAAGAAGTTTCTCCGCAAAATCTTGATAAGCATACTTAGACAAGCCTTTGTACTTCACCAGCATTTCTGGCTTACCGTCTTCAACCAAGAAACTACGCTCTTGAATGCCCGTTGCTGTATAGGTCTGATTATGTTGCAGAAGCGTTCCTAGAATCCCTTGGTGCATCATTACCAAAGGTTGAATATCCATTGTCTTGGCATCTAAACCCCGCAGAGCAATTAGCCCATCCCGGAGTTGAAAAGACTCTTTGAATAGCCAATCAAGCACCTCAAAATCGTTCCCATCCCAAGACAAAGACACCGAGCGATCGGTCAGTTCCCAAGACAAACCACCGATAGTTTGTACTTGCTCTTTCTCAAGTTGCTTTAGGGTCATGTACAATCCTGCCAAGCCCGCCCGATGGAGCAAAGTCATGTAGGGATCAGCCAGATCAAAATGCAGATGGGTTCTTTGTTTTGATTCTAAAGCTAGTGTTAGTTGCATTTTTCTTCCGCTCCTGTAATTTCTGAATAGTCAATACACTCGTCGGGTACTATGTAATAGAACTTAAATCGTTTCCATTCCGAACGACATTTCATTAACCGCACAGGTACTGTCCAGCGCTGAGCTTCGTGCATTTTCGCCTGTGGAAAGGTCACATTTGATGTTCTGGCACGCTCTGCGGCGGCTTTCTCAATATCTGGCATGTCTCTTGCCAACAATACTGTCATAGTGTAGCCTCCTTGACGCAAAGGAATGGGATAGGTGCACCAGTTGTCATCTAGCCAAGCCGATCGCACTGATTCAGGCACCGATGCACTTAAATTCGCAGAGACCCTTGCTAAATCCTGTTGAGAAATTGTAGGATTAGCTTGAAGTTGCTGGATCAGTTCTAATCCTGTGTTTATTTCCACCCTAGAGTAAGGATGCAATTGCTCCCAAGGATAGAAAATCGCTGGACAAATTCCGCCAGATGCGAGTTGAACATTACCCGAACTATCCTCAAATACATAGCGATTCAGTCTGCCCATGCGTTGAATCAGAGATGCGGCAGGAGCGATCGCACTGACTAATAAATCTGCACTGAGATCAAGGGACATTTCGCATACCTGCGTGGTGATTACTAGACAGGGATCACCAGATCGAAAAGCCTCAATTACCTGCTTGTGGTGTTCCAAGCGATCTTTGTAGCGATAGCGACTGTGATAAATCAGCAGTCTCACATTGTGCTTGGATATATTTTTGAGCTTATCTTCAGCTTGGCGATAGCGGGCTACGCAGTCTTTGACTGTATTTGTTACCCATAGAACTTTGGAGTTCCTTTCTTTACTCTGCAATGTCTGCAAAACTAACTGCCAAACCTCATCCAAAGCATTGGCATTAGGGATATATTCCATCTGATAACGGGGAATGGTCTCTAACTTTTGCTCTCCTTCTATGATGTTCACTTCTTCACCCAGATCGTGAATGACTTGACAAATTTCCTGCTCTTGCTCTTTGCTAAGACTGGCACTCATCAGTAAAATAGGAGCACCACGAAAGGCTTTTAAGAATCTCAATAGAGCACCAAAGAGTTTTTGATCAAAGGCGTGAATTTCATCAAAGACGAAAGCACCTTGAGCGATCGCAGGGAAAGAAAATAGCGGTTTGCGATTATTCTGCATTAAACCTAAAACTGTATCAACTGTGCAGACAATCAGTTTAGCCTGCCATGCCGCCAATGCCTCCAAGCGAGATTCAATCTCTTCTGAACCATCATCTTCATGGGAAACTAAAAGTTCTTCCAAATCGATCGCCGCTCTAGAGTGCATCAGCCGTGATTCAATTTCTGTCTCTGCCGCATAGTCCAAATATCCTTGTGATGCAGTGCCTGTGGTGGGATAGCAGAAAAATAACTTTCTGCCTACAGCCCATTTTTTCGCCCAAGCATAGGCACCAATGGTCTTCCCCGTGCCGCAACCTGCTTTGACGATGGTAACTCGCTTGGTGGTGTCAGCGATTTTCTGCTGAAAGGGTCGCAAAGAATTTCCCCGCAAACGCTGGTCTATCAGTTCCTGTAAGTCTTGCTCTGATAGGGTTAGGCGTAACACCTGTTCAATCCATTCTTCTAGTTTTTTCTCTGCATTTGGCAGAGCAGACCCCGCTAAATCAGCGGCAATGACAGTGGCTTTGACTGCCGCTAGAAGCCTTTGTTGAGACTCGTCAAGACTGAAGGAAAAATCCACACATTCTTTTTTGAGGGAAGCGATCGCTTGTTCTAGTTCATCTTTTGTCCAGCGCTCTTTGGGCAGAGTTTCTGGGGGATCAGGAAGATCAAGGTACTTTTTCCCCATCTTAAGCACTCTGGAAAAATCTTTATGTTGAGTGTAGATGCGTAATTCTGAACCTGTCCCGTCAGGAATTTCCGCTATTTCCCCCTTGGGTTTATCATCTTTCCCCAAACCAATCTTGAGATGATGTCCCATAGCTGAAAAGATAGCCATCATGGGATTTGCATCTTTACAGCTCCCAAGCCATTCTTTCAAGGGTGCTGTTCCCGCCAGAATGGCACTGATTACTTCATGGCGGAGCATTTGTCTCTCACCATGCGCTTTCCAAGACTTAGAAAGCTTGTTCTTAAAATCTTTAACCGTGTTATCCTTTGACTTAGTGATAAATTCTGACTTGAGATAGACCATCTCTTGGAAATGCTGACTGGCTTTACCCCAATCATGGAGAAAAGCACCAAGCATCACAGTATTGCGAAAATAAGTATGGCTGACTTCTATTCCCAATTGATGCTGGATGCGATCGCCAATCAAATCCAGAATTACCTTGGCTGAACGCAAAACTGCGCTGATATGTCCTGTATAGGTGGCATACTTTGCTGAAGGGCTTTTTGGGTCTAAGGGATGGGTTTTGGCAAGCAGAAGTTCAAACATGATTATCCCCCCTTTACTGGAATAAAAACACCGCAACCCATGTGGCGTTTGCCACCAAGTCCGCAGACTTGGAGTTTTAGGGAATCCTCCTCACTTAATCCTCTTACTTCTACTGTGAAACCAACCACTGTGAAGCGTTTGATTTTGATTGTCTTTCTGGCAGGCTGACCATGGCGATCACTTGGTATCAGCAGTTCTCCCTGAATCTCTAGAGCCTCTAGCTGGCGTTTTGCCGCCGCTAAAAAAGATGTTGGCTCTTCATAACCCTTGATCACGACGAGGCGCGATCGCAGATGACGACGAGGTTTCAGAGTGTGAATTGTGGGAATGCCTACCTGTACCTCATGCACCCCTAATCTCAAGTGTTTTCCTGCCAGTGGATAGATCATAGGAATCTTGGTGACAGGCACACGCAGGCGAAAATGGGAATGCTCAGTCAGCAGAATTTTCCCTTCTCGATCGCCAAATCCAGCTGTTGTCAGAATCCCAATATCGTGATGTTCTTTAATATTGGGAACATACTTAGCGATCGCCGATAGAAGTGCATAGCCATGATCCGCAGGTAGCTGAGAGCCACGCACAGGGAAAGCCAAGTCGACAAATGGCTCTACTGAATTGCTAAGATCAAATTGACGGCTTTGTTGTACATAAGTACTCATCATTGGTTCTCCTTAGTGAAAAAAGATTTAGAGCGCAAAACACCCATGAGATAAGAAAGAACTTCCTCGACAAAGTGATTTCAATGATTTGTTAGCTAAACCGCTGGGAAGCCCCGCCCTCTGTTTGTAGGACGAGGGTCGGGATGAAATGAGAGGTCAAGACTTCTACAATAGTCTTGGGCGCACGATGAGCCAATCTGGCTCGCCTCTTTACAAAGAGATGCTTTTTGTTTAGCATGGTGACTGGCTTTTAAGTTTAGATAGGTGGAGTAACTGAGTGTTACCCGCCTTTTTTTGTATCATATCTCTAGCTTCAGTATTTGTCAAGCACATTCACCATTAGTACCATAAAAACTTTTGACATAAGCTCAAGTTCGTGTAAGTCACGGGGTAAAACGCTATGGGTAGTACTTCTGGAGAATTTTTGACTACATATATGGGCAACGAATTGCGTGTGTATCAGAATATCGCCTTACGGCATCTGAGGTTGTGGGGCAGTTAGCTGAGCTAAAGCTAGACTGCCATACTTGGCATTACCCAAAGGCGATCAAACATTGACCATAAGTACATGCTCAACGCCTGACGGCATCACAGTTTGAGTAGCATCATACCACAGACTGGGATGAAGCTACTGCATCAAGTGAACTCAATAATAATGAGCTGAGTACCTACCAGAAGCTGTTGCGGGAATTGTGCGGTGGTTGCACCAGAGGAGCTGTTAGGTATTCTGCGGAACTATGAGGAAAGGAAAGAGGCAGGGAGTAAATAGGGTTGCTTGTAAATAATAGCTAGCTTACGATAATGGCCCTTTACGCAAGCGTTGATATATAGCAAGTAAAGCTACTCCCAGTTCGGTTATAATACTGTCAGCTCTACTGGTGGTTCCTATGCCCTTAAATGTTGGCGATCGCGCTCCCGAATTTACTCTGCTTAATCAAAACGGTGAGCCTGTTTCCCTTGCAAACTACAAAGGCAAGACGGTAATTCTCTACTTCTATCCCAAGGATGACACCCCTGGTTGCACCACTGAAGCCTGTGGTTTCCGTGATTTGTACGAGCAGTTCACGGCGCAGAATGTGGTAATTCTGGGTATTAGCGGGGATTCTACTAAGTCGCACCAAAAATTTAGCACTAAGTTTAACCTGCCTTTTCCCCTGCTAGCGGATACTGATTTTGCGATCGCCACCGCCTACGACAGCTACGGCAAAAAGAAATTTATGGGCAAGGAGTACTTTGGGATTATGCGCCACACCTTTGTTATCGACCCAGAGGGAAGGATTGCCAAAATCTACCGCAATGTCAAACCTGCCCCCCATCCCGCCCAAGTTTTGGCTGATCTACAACAAGCCGCGGTAGCGGACAAATAGCAAGATCACCGCCCACGACCCCAGCGCCACTTTGATAGCCACCAAGACATTCAAAATCGGGATAAAACTGCCACTGAACAAACTGCCAAACTCTCCACGGGGCAACTCTACCCCAGATAGATTGATAGCAGTGAGCACCGCAAAGCAGATTACCGCCAATTTTTCCAAGGTGTTTGCCTTCCAGCGCTGGTATAGCACCTGCATCTCGGCAATGGAAGCGGTAACCGCCACCAGACCGATGGCTGTACCGCCCGCCGTCCCTGCCGCAAAGCCACCCCCTGGGCTGAGATGTCCTCTGATTGCCAATTCAATGCTGATGATAGCTGTAATTGTTGCCCCCACCCGCGCCAGCACCACTGAGGGAGGATCGGCAATGTATTCCACCTTGGGGCGGGGCTTTTCATTTTGCAATAGATAGCTTGCCCCGAGAATAGCAATAGTAAAAACTACTACCTCATACAGAGTGTCGTAGAGGCGGTTGCGCAGAATAATCCCCGATACAGCATTGGGAATACCAGTCTCTTTCACAATCTGCCAGACGATTTGGGCTTGCTCTTTTACTAGCAGAGCGTTGTCAGTTACCAATACTTTGATGGTGAGAGCAACGGTGGCTATTAGATAAAACCATTTCATGGCTCTCGCTCCCGTAAATCTAGCAATTGGGCGTTGATCGGGCTATGTTTTTGCATAATTTCATAAAGGCGTGGGATACGGGTCTGGATGCTGTTTTCCCAATGGATGGCATGAATTTCTTTGCTAGTAATCGCCTTGTGCAAGGAGTCGTAATCTGGGTAACTGTTTACCTCAACCAACAGGTGGTAGGGTTGAAACACTGCACTTAGTTTGGAACGCATCTCGGCGATACTCTGTTCTTCTTCCTGTAGCACTCCCACCCGCACCACTAGTGAAGAGCGCATCGCCACTGCATAGAGGGTAACTGCCAGCATAGTTCCCATGAGCGCTTCTGTAAGGGCAACATCCGCCGCTCCCAGCACTGCATAGACCAGCGTTGATACTGCCCCAAATACCCCCCTTAGTACTAAGGCATTATAGGGATTCTTTTGCCATACCACCACTAAAGCAGTGATAGGCAGTAGGGCGACAATAGGGTAAATGTACAAATC
>Ga0308394_1001141_pt1 | contig 12829 bp, 8 predicted proteins | sample Hotspr2Sampleme2_FD_202366 | JGI IMG/M metagenome (GOLD analysis project Ga0308394, IMG submission 202366) | Hot spring phototrophic mat microbial communities from Mushroom Spring, Yellowstone National Park, Wyoming, United States - 20050701_me2 ...
TAGGAAGAGTAGGAATGGGGTAATGCTACAGATTTACATGATACTAATAGGGTATATGATTTTGCAGTTAATGGAGATACCAGCGTTTTATGGCAAGCAACTGTTAGATAAATTGCGGTATTTGCAATTAGAACTGAGACAGAGATGTTCGGTTACCCATTGGAGCTATGATTTCCTGCCAGAGGCTCTTGTGTCTCAATATGTGAAGTTCTATGTCTAGCTTCAACATTTCTGCAATCAACCCTTGTAGTTTTGATGGCAAAAGCAGACTTTTAACTATTTATGAACTAAAGTGATAATCTTATACTAGAAATACCAATGTCTTTTTCCAACCCATGGTTAACTGCTTCTACGGAAGTATGACTATGCAAGTGGAAAATCGGAACTGCAGACAGAAGGTAAATCTGAGTTTGAGCATGAAAAGCGCTATAAGCAGGCATATAGGTTTTCTGTTGTTTACTTATGCTATGCTTCAGGCGGCAGTTACAGCAGAGCCTATTCCCACAACAGTCAATTTACAATACCAAAACCAAAACACAGGGCAGGAAGGACATCTCAATCTAAGAGTACGCATTCCCATGACTCAGGATAAAAGGGCATTTTGGTTTTTAGAACCACACCTAAAGCGCTTCGATAGTAATACCCTTGGTGGATCAGTCATAGTAGGTTGGCGCAGGCTAAATCAGCAGGAAAGAGATATTATCGGCAGTTTCATTGTCTACGACTATCGGAACTATCAGGCGGTCGGTTTTCACCAAGTTAGTGCAGGTGTGGAGTACAAAACGGAGTCTGCCAGTATCTACCTTACAGGTTTTGTTCCCCTTGGTAAGGGACAGGGTAGTTCACTGGGTAACTTGATTGCCAGCAACTTTTTTGATGGTACGACCTATGTATTTGAGCGGCGACAACGCTTTGGTAATGCACCATTAGCAGGGTTAGAACTGGGCGGAGACATAGTAATCGGCGTTGGTCAAGATAGTTTACGCCCTGGAGCAGCAGTTTACTATTTGGATGATGCAACGGTAGGTGTAAGAGGAAAACTCAATTATGAAAGTAGTTTGATCAATGCAGGACTAAGTTTACAAAGCGATCGCCTGTTTGGCACTGCTATTAGTTTCCATGTCGGTTTTAACTTTGTGCCTGTTCCCCGCACTCCCAAAAGTCCAGAGATCAAAGACCGCATCTACGAACCAGTCAATAAACCCAGCACTATTATTATTAAAAATGAACCCCAAGGTATTGGTGATATTGTTGCCATCAATCCCGATACTAATCAGCCCTATAGTTTCTATGTAGTTACTAATAACCCAGCAGGTTTGGCGGGTAATCCTGTAGTAGAACCCCCTACGGTAGCTGGATTAACTAACGCCTTAACTAATGCCAATAATGCAGGGGGCAATGGCGTAGTTTATGTCTATCAAGCTAATGGCGCTCTACCAGTTTTTAATAGCAACTTTACCGTAGGTAGTGGCACAAAACTGGTTTCCAGTTCTGCCCCTGTAGCGGCTTTCTTTAACCGCAGTTTGCCATTTATCGCCTTGCGTGGTGTGGGCGGTGTGCCAGTGGACTTTGATAATTTTCTGGTAGTAAACGATGGTCAGCCTTTACCACAAATTAACGGCGATATTACCCTCACAGGTGGTAATCACCAAGCAGTAGTGGGATTTAACATAACTCCTACAACTCGTGCTATTGATGGCACTGGTAATAGTAACTCCATAATTCTTTCTAATAACATTAGTAATTCTGCAAATGATGCCATTCGCCTACAAAATGCTAGTAATTTAACTCAAGTAGTAAATAATCAAATTACAGGCACTACGGGAGTAGGTAACACTAATGGTATTAGAATTACCCAAGCAAATGGAAATGTAATTTCCGCTGATAATACAGTTAATAACACTGTGTCGACTACTGCTCAGGCTAGAGCAATTAGTATAGAAGCTGTTGGCAATACAAATAGCGTTACTGTGCTAAATTCTACTATCAACAATACTCAAGGTGCGGGAGCTACCACTGGCATTGATGTCAGAACTAATGGGGGTAATATCAATACTGTAAACATTGGTGGTACAAACAGTGTTACTACTACCACAGCTACCGCTAATACTGGAGCATCAGGGATTGCAGTATTGACCGACAGTGCTAATACTATCCAGACAGTTAATATCAGCGGCACTAATACTATTAGCAACACCACTGCGAATTTTAATAATGGCAATGCTTTAGCTTTAGCGGTAAATACTAATCAACCAAACTCTAGTATTAATCAAGTAAATATCAGCGCCAATAATACAATTAACACTACTACCGCTAATGCTCCAATAAATGCTAATGCTGGAGGAATTGCTGTATTTGCTAATGCTAATAATACCAGTATTGGCAATGTCAATATCACAGGTAACAATAATATAAATGCTACTCAGTCCCAAGACCAAGCGGGGGGTATTGGTGTAGTAGCTAATGGCAATAACTCTAGTATTGGTAGTGTGAATATCACGGGCAATAACACTATAAGTAATACTATTGGAATCTTTAGAGCCATGGGATTGGCTATAGGGGCAAATGGAGCTAATGCTCAGGTAGCTAATGGTGGGGTAATCAACATCACAGGCAATAACACAATTACTAATACCAATGCTCTCAACATAGCGGTAGGTGCTGGTATTTTTACTAACTTTTTAGCCAACGGTGCGCAAATTGCCCAAAATGGCACTATCAATATCTCTAACTTAAGCGTAACTAATACAAATGCAGTGTTAGCGTCATCAGGCTTGGGAATTACTCCCCTAGCCCCTAATTCATCCATTGCAGGTAGTGGGAATATCAACATTAATAACACCAATATACAAAATGTTAGCTCTGGACTAAATAGTGCTGGTATTGGAATTGCTACAAGTGCCAATAATCAGACCATTGGTAATATCAACATCACTGGAACAAACACCATACAAAATGTTACTGCTGTAGCAAATAATGGTTTATCAGCGGGGATCAGTGTGCGGGTTCCCGATGCGGCTCTAAATTCCAATTTAGGTAACATTACAATCGGCGATCCTGCTTTAACAACTTCAGTACAGAATATTCAAGCATTACAAGCAAATGGCAGAGCCTATGGTATAGAGGTAAAAACTGCGATCGCTACTACTGCGGGCAATGTTACTGTGAGAAATGCCCAAGTAAGTACTACAGCACCAGTGGTTGGCAGGGTTGTTGCCAGTGGTATTTATGTAGAAGCTGGTAGCACTGCTAACAATCCTGCTGTAGGCTCTATGGGCAATGTGGAAATTATTAACAATGTGGTAGGTAGCCCTGCTACTCCTGTGCAAATGACTGATCCTAGTTTTCGTGATGCGATCGGTATTTTAGTCAGAGCAATTAACAACAACACCATTGGCAATACTCGTGTTGCCAATAATACGGTAAATGGTGTAATTGCCACAGCTCAGGGCATAGCACAGGGAATAGTAGTTAATTCTTTCACCAGTGGAGTTCCTTTTGCTGGTAGTCCTTTAATTGGTACAGTAGGTTCTATTCCCCCAACAGTAATTATTGAAAATAATACAGTTAGTGCAGGTAACGCCACAACACTTACTACCGATGGTATTTTGCTAGGTACGGAAATTTCCAATTTTGGACAACCTAATAACCCCCAAGTAGGTCGGGCTGTGATTAGAAATAATACTGTTTCTGTAGTATCTAACAATCTGGTTGGACAGTCAGGGGCAACTGGCATCAAAATCTACAACGATAACTTAGCTGTTCCTCGCAATCATGTAAATGTGGATATATTGAACAATACAATCACTTTTACTGGGGGCAATTTTGCACCTACAGGTTCTCCTGCTGATGGTTCATCTTCAGGAATTTTTATCCAAGCTAATACAGGAACTCCAGCCCGCCCTGTCTGTGTGCAAATCGCTAATAACAGTTCCACTACAACTAACATTCCCCCCCAAAATGCTCATTACCGTTTTCTCAATGTAGCCAATGGAGTTGCTTTACTAAATGCCTCGCCTGATCCACTCACTAGCAATGCACAGATAGCTACATTTCTTGGTACTGTGGGCAATACTATAGCGGGTGGGGGTAGTTTTGCTTTCAGTAATAATCCGACAATTCCTGCAATTAACTCGACTATTTGTCCTAACTATTAGCTCCAAGCAGGTCAGGAAAGTTATCTGTAAAGCTGTGGCTCTATAAACTCCATAATATGATCCCGCAGTTCACCAAGGAGCTTGGTATCATGGTGCTTGTATAGCACTACTTGCTTAGATGGATGTCCTGCTTTTTTCAAAGCGATTAACAAAACTTGCTGGTCATTCAAGTAATCTTCAGGGTTTTGTGACTTCTCAATAGTCAGTTCTACATTTTCCAATAGATATTCACTGCTTGCTCGGTAAAATGGGAACTGTTCTTCTAGTATGGCTAGTCCAGACATTTTATCTAAGTAAACCTTATAGGAAATTACTGTAAGAAATCGTTTGACTAGTATGTAAACTCCCCTAAACAATAAAACTATGGGGAAAATAGCTAATGAGATAGCAACGAGATAGAGTGACCACTTTGAAACTAAATAGATGCAGAATTCCCCCAGCCCCAAAAGGAATATACCTAAAGAAACACTAATTTTGCAGGGTATTTTGTATGTGAAAATAAGTTGATCTCCTATATTTTCAACAGAAAAATCCTGACAGTAAAGCGTGTCCAGTGTGTTAATAATTCAGTGGAGAATGGCTATCTCTAGGTGTGTCGTTGTCCTTGAGAGTAAAGTCTGCTTCAGATTCCGTAAATTCCATGTCTGTGGCACTCGACAGGATTTTAGTGAGTAGTCTCTCTAATGTTTCTGAATATCTAACTAAGGTGGCTATTTGATAGTGAGATTTTACTATAATCTTTTTGGAACTCCTATTGATAGTAATGCTGGTATTCCGACAAAACAGACGGAATATGAGTAATAGCCACACTAATAAATCTAATAGGATGGTTATACGAGAGACCAACCGCAACTCAATAATTGAGAATATAGTTGAAAATATAGCATGTGCAGCAATTGAAAATATAAAGGTGAGTACGAATAGTAATGATATGTGAGATTGACATAGCTCCCATAAGATTTGCATGAATTCAATAATAGATTGACATAGGTCCCATAAGGTTTGCTTGAGTTCAATAATTACCCGATCTCTGTTATCGTATATTCTCAATTTCTCTTCCATGTTTACTCTGTTAGTTGCAAGAAGAAGTAGCTGTTGCCTTCAACCATTATAAACTCAGCTAGTTGGTTATGTCTATCCCACTCTCTGAGAGAGAACTTAAAATTTGCCTTTCCAAGACTGAAACCTAAGTCATGAGGCTAACATACCTGTTATGCTTGATTATAGCAATTCTCTTCTAAAGCAGTGGTTGACTTGCGCTGTACTTAATATCCCTTAATCTTATTTACTTTATCTGTGAATTTTTATGTCGAATCGCCTTCACATTGAATATCGGCTAAGCCAAACCCCTGATCAGCCCGTATCCAACTGTGATTCGCTACTGTATCAGGAGTATCAAGAGTTACTAAACTGCCTTAGTCAGTTGCCACGCCAAATCCCTAGCAAGTATTTTTATGACGCTGAAGGTTCACTTTTGTTTGAGCAAATTTGTCAATTACCTGAGTATTACTTGACCCGTACGGAAACTGAAATATTAGAAAATTCGGCACGGGCGATCGCACAAATTACGGGAAACTGTCAAGTTGTAGAACTAGGCAGTGGCAGTGCTACCAAGACGCGAATTTTACTCTCTGCCTACATTGATCTTGCAGGAGATCAGCCAGTATTCTATGTGCCTATTGATATTAGTGAGAGCATTTTGACTAGTAGTGCCAAGCAGTTGTGTGAGCAGTACCCAACTCTCTGGGTGCACGGATTAGTTGCTGACTATGAGATAGCTCTATCTAATCTTCCCTCTTGTCCTGTTTCTCGTCGATTGATTTGTTTTTTAGGTAGTACGCTAGGTAATTTTTCTTCTCAACAATGTGATGTTTTTTTTAACCGATTGGCACTAGCTATGGCTCCCCGTGATTATTTTTTGCTGGGAGTGGATTGCCATAAGTCCCCTGATATTGTTACCCCTGCCTACAATGATTCAGCTCAAGTTACTGCACAGTTTAATTTGAATATTTTGCACCATCTCAATCACAGATTTGGTACTAATTTTGTCCCTGAACTATTTAGGCATGAAGCAATTTATAACTCTACCTTGCACCAGATTGAGATGTATTTGATCAGCCAAGCCGATCAAACTGTGTGCCTACCTTGGGCGAACCAAACTATAGATATTAGGGCAGGGGAAAGGATACTGACAGAAATTTCTCGCAAGTTTTCTCCCATGGACATCAAACAACAGCTACAGGATAAGGGATTGGAGTTGTCGGCTTCTTTTAGCGATCGCCACAACTGGTACTCCCTTCTACTATTCCGCCGTTCCTCATCAACAAAATAAATAACTCCCCTGTCCAATCTGAGGAAGGGGAGTTGAGAATTTGCTACAGAGGTTGGATTAGACAGTCTTACCGTCCAAACGGCGGATTGCTACCACCGCAGGTCTGGGAGCCGCATTGGGCTGTTTGCTGGGCCAATTGGAGCCAATGGGTACAATGCGCTCCTGCATGAATTCCTGACCATCGGTAGTGCGCATGGCAAACATTCTGGTCTCGGTCTTCATGTCTTTGCGGATGCCATTGTCTTCCCCTGGGTGTTGCACCGCCAAGAATAGGGTTTTGTTATCGGCAGTGAGGAAAGGTCCAGTGGTTTCGCAACCCATGGGACCATAGCCAAACATGAAGGCTTTACCCGCATTGGGACCAGAGGTAGGAATGTACCAGATGCTGCTGTTGCCAAATAGCCCCACCAGCTCAGTTTGTTTCAGGGGCTTGCCGTTCTTGTCCGTGCGCGAGGGGACAGCCTTGTTGTGGCGAGAGGTGGACATATCCGTCACCATCCAGATATTGCCCCTGTTGTCAAACTCCAAGTTGTCGGGGTTGGAGAAGCCCAAGCCGCCATCGGCAGGTTCACCACCAAAGGAGAACATCGACCACTTGAAGGTTAGGGCGCTGGGATCATTGTTGTTGTCGTCATTCAACTTCATGATCCAGCCGTACTCCCTTGCTTCCTTGAAAATTTCCAAGTTGGGACCACCATCGCTACTAGAGGGGGTACCAGAGGTGAAGGTAATAAACAGCGTGCCATCCGCCCGTACATCCGTGTCTTCGGGGCGACCAGTGCAAGTACCACCCACCGCATTGCCTGCCAAGTGAGCATCGATCAGGATTGCGCCCTGCTTTTCTAGGCGTGTACCTGTGTAGAGATCGCCGAGGGTTTTGTATTCTGACTTGAAACTGGCAATGTCTTTGTCCTCCTTGACTCGCATCACACCACCTTCGGGGCGTTTAGGCAGGGTGATCATCTTGCCTGCATGGACGCTGGGCAGATCGGGGTTGACGGGGGTGTCGGGAGTGAGAGGAATCCACTGTCCTGTGCCGTCGGGGTTGAAGCGGGCGACATAGAGCATCCCTTCTTCAAACAGGCGGGAGTTGGTTTTGTCAGTGGGATTCTTGACGATGCCCTTGCTGATGAACTTATAGACATGACCAGAGCGGCGATCGCAACCCATGTAGGCGGCGAGGGGCTTGCCCGCTACCACACGGAATCCAATCCCTTCATGGCGGAAACGCCCCAGCCAAGTGTGCTTAGTGCCGTAGTCGTTGGGATTTTGGGGATCGATCTCCACCATCCAGCCGTACTTGATGCCCGACAGTCCAAAGGGGTTGCCCGCACCCCTAATTTCTTCGGAGTCAAATAGCAGGGTGCGATTTTTCGGCTCAAAGGCGGTGCCATCGGCATAAACAGGCTCAGGCACAAGGCTTTGGTAGTTCTCTTCGCCGCTCAAGACAGTACCCCAAGGGGTAGTGCCGCCAGAGCAGTTGCCAAAGGTACCGATGATCTTGTCCCCTAGATTGTCGTAGTAGCCTTGACCATCCTTTTTGCGGAAGATCAGCACCGCAGGACCCGTGGCTTTGAGGTAGCGCCCGTCGGTCAGTCCAGAAATGCCTGTGACACGGCGGTCAAACTTGGAGCTTACCCGACTCCAACTGCCATCTTTGTTTTTGCGAATAAAAAATACCGACATACCTAGGTCGGTCATCATTTCTTTGCAGATTTCTGTGGCAATGGTCTTGATGCGATCGCCATCGGGCAGACCATAGACATCCAAGCCTTTCTTCTCTTCTTTTTTCAGGGCGGCTTGCAGTTCCGCAAAGGGCAAATCCTTTTTGATTACTTCTTTGAAGGCATCCACATAGCCATTGGGGGCAATGTACTCGTGGTTTACCACCATCAGCCCTTCAGTGCCTTCCTTGTTGGTGGGAATGAAAGAGATGTAGTCGTTGTTGAAACCAAAACGGGAATCCCCTATCCTGTCTCCCCAAGCGGCGATCACATTGTAGGTGTAGCCATCCGCCAGCACTAGGTCATCCTTGACCTCAAACTTGCTGTAGGCAATTTTTTGGCGCTCAGGGGGGATGGGGAAAGTTTCCACAGGCATAGGAGACTGCACAGGGTTGAAGTGAATGCCCATGGTGGTAGTGGGGCGGCTTTCAGCTGTATCTAGCCAGAACTGGTCAGCAATTAGGGCTGAGCCAACCCCAACTCCCAGAAAAGCAATAAATTCTCTGCGTTTGAGAAGGTTAGACATATCCTGCAAGAAGTAGCAATAAAGTTTTAGTAATGTACTTTCCAAACTAGCTCCTGTAGTTTAAGAACCCGTAAACTATGGATTAATAGTTCTAATAGCTCTTTAGTTTGCGTGAATCTGCCTTCGCTTTTATACAATGGTTCATGATGAGAACAGTTTGGGATGCAATGAGTAGCGATGTCCTGACCTACGAAGTAACTGGTGCCAGACGCTGGAGTAACCTATTTTTCGCCGTGATTGTGGCAATCGGGGGGATCGGTTTCCTACTGGCGGGGTTGTCTAGTTACTTCCATGTCAACCTGTTGCCCACGGGGGATGCTTCCCAACTGCTGTTTATTCCTCAAGGGATCACCATGACCTTTTATGGCGTGGCGGGGATACTCCTTGATTTGTATCTGTGGTGGATTATCCTGCTGGATGTGGGCAGTGGCTACAACGAATTTAATCGGGCTGAGGGCAAAATTAAAATCGTGCGTCGTGGCTATCCTGGGAAAAATCGCAATTTGTGCTTTACCTACGACATGGCGGATGTGCAAGCGGTGAGAGCCGAAGTAAAGAGTGGTTTCAATCCCAAGCGATCGCTCTATTTGCGCATCAAGGGCAAGCGAGACATACCCCTGAACGAAGTGGGAGCGCCTATGCCCCTCAGTGAACTGGAAGCGAGGGGGGCAGAGCTGGCAAAATTTTTAGGTGTTCCTCTCGAGGGATTGTAACTGTTCTCCAGAAGTCCGTATGTTGTACCCCCTGTTTCGTTTCTGTAAATCTAGCTTCCTAAGTTTCTTAGTGCTAACAACCGCTATATTTCTCTGGGGCTGTGCCCCCAGTGATGCTACCCTTAACTCTAGTTCACCTCCAGAGTTAAGTATGCCTGCCTATGCCAACTTACCCCGCCTCAAGGGCAAAGCCACAGTGGAGATGACCCTAAGCGGTGGCAAGGTGATCATCGAGGTTGACGGCAATTCAGCTCCCATTACGGCAGGGAATTTTATTGACTTGGTGCGGCGCGGTTTCTATGATGGCTTGACTTTCCATCGGGTGGTCAAGCAACCTAGTCCCTTTGTGGCGCAAGGGGGCGATCCCTTGGGCAATGGCACAGGGGGCTTTACCGATCCCAAAACTGCTACTAGGCGTACTATTCCCCTAGAGATTTTGCCTGCAGGGGCAAATACTCCCGTCTATGGCAAGACCCTAGAACCTACCCAGATACCCAAACTGAGACATGATCGGGGGGCGGTAGCCATGGCGCGATCGCAAATGCCTGATTCTGCCTCATCGCAGTTTTACATCGCCCTCGATAACATCTACTTTTTGGATGGCTCCTATGCAGTGTTTGGCTATGTACAGAGTGGCATGGAGCTGGTGGACAAAATCAAACAGGGCGATCGCATAGTCTCTATGAAAGTGCTCAAAGGGTTGGAGGGTTTAGAACTGCCCAAAGCCTGAGCTGTAGCCAGCTAGGGTAGAATATTCCCCTTCTACTTGTTTTTGCAAACTCCCCGAGCAGGATTCGAACCTGCGACCAGTCGATTAACAGTCGACCGCTCTACCGCTGAGCTATCGAGGATCGTGACCGTTGGTTATGGTAGCGCAAACTGTACTATTTTAGCAAGGGTTAGACACTACCTAGTAGGTTGGGGTTGTCAACCATTGGAACCCACAAAAGAAGTGGGTAAGCCTACCCACTTGGAAATTACCCTAGCCAGTGATATGGCACTTAGTCGATCGCTCCCAAAATAGTGGGGAAAGTGGGGAGACGGTGGGAGTAGGTATTCACTTGCTCCTGAGCCACTACCTGTCTCACCTGATGGGCGATCGCCACAGTGGTACTGTCGTAGGTCTGGGTAGCCAACTTGGGATAGACCCCCACCCCAATAATGGGCACCAACAGGCACAGGGCAATAAACATTTCGCGGGGCTTAGCATCTCCCACATAAGTTTCCCGATTCCACTGCATATTAGCGCCCCCATAAAATACCTCCCTGAGCATGGATAGGAGGTAAATTGGTGTGGCAATCAGCCCCACTGCCGCCAGCAGAACGGTTACAGTCTTGAACACTGCCGTATAAGTCTCACTGGTGGCAATTCCCAGAAAAACATTGAGTTCACTGACAAAACCACTCATACCAGGGAGAGCCAGCGAAGCCATCGCCCCCGCCGTAAACAGGGCAAACGCTTTGGGCATAGACTGAGCCACCCCTCCCATCTCTGCCATCTGCAAGGTGTGGGTGCGCTCGTAGGTAACCCCCGCCAAGAAGAACAGGCTAGAGGCAATCAAGCCGTGGGAAATCATCTGAAGCATAGCACCGCTAATGCCAATATCTGTAAAGGAAGCAATGCCCAACAGGACAAATCCCATGTGGGAGATAGAAGAATAGGCAAGCCGCCGCTTCATATTAGTCTGGGCGAATGCCGTAAGAGCGCCATAGATCACATTGATCCCGCCCAACAGTGCCAGAATGGGGGCAAAGTAAACATGGGCATCGGGCAAAATCTGCATATTGAATCGCAAGAGAGCATAGCCACCCATCTTGAGCAGTACCCCCGCCAAAATCATGGATACAGGAGCGGACGCTTCCCCGTGGGCATCGGGTAGCCAAGTGTGCATGGGGAACATGGAGAGCTTGACCCCAAAAGCGATCAGCAGACCCGCATAGGCAAATAACTCAAAACCAACGGAGTACTGCTTCAAGCCCAACTCCGTCAGGTCAAAAGTCGTGGCATTGCCATAAAACGCCATCCCTAGACCCACTACCAAAATAAACACCGAGGCGATCGCTGTATAAAGAATGAACTTAGTCGCCGCATACTGCCGTCGTGCCCCACCCCAGATGGAAATCAGTAGGTACACTGGCACCAGTTCCAATTCCCACATCAAAAAGAACAGGAGCAAATCTTGAGCCATGAAAACCCCAAGCTGAGCGCCATACATCAACAGCATCAGGAAAAACAACAGCTTAGGCTTGCGCCTCTCATTCCAACAGGCAAAGATCGCCAGCGTATTCACCAAGCCAGTGAGCAAGATCAGCGGCACAGACAGACCATCCACCGCCAAAGACCAACGCAAGTGCAGTTGGGGAATCCAATCCACCGTCTCTGCCATCTGCAAGCTAGCAATGCCAGTGTCGTAGTGCATGGCAAAGGCATAGACCATCAGCACAAAATCCAGTAAGCCTACCCCCAAGGCATACCATCTGACAGTGTGCCCCTCTTTGTCAGGTAGCAGAGGAACTGCAAACGCCGCTATGCATGGTAGGAGCAGAGTTGCAGTTAACCAAGGAAAATTTGCAGTGTCCATGAGAATAAATACTTAGCGTGCCACTACTAAGTATATAAAAATTTGTTAAAAAATGTTGCTCCCAAAGGTATAAGTATTTCTTTTTGTTTACCAAAGAGTGCCGCAAAGCTCCTACCCCTAAGCATAGTAGGGAAAACCCTTCAGCGTAAGCAGGACAGGGTAACGAGAGAAGACTTCTAGGAACGACCTGAGTTCGATGAGCTAAAGGGTCTGGTAGCAAAGGCTGTAATCAATGCAGGCAGAAGGTTTCTGGGGTTGGTAAGTGCCAGCCACCAGATGCACCATAAAGTTTGCCACCTTGGAATGACGCACATGCTCAATCACATACATATTCTGTAATTGGTCATTCACTGTCTCAATCAAATGTAGTTACTTCAGCCACAATTTGTCCCCCTCCCCATCAACTTATTCCGCATATTTTTGTGTACTGTAGTGAACAATTGTGTACCTCTGTCCAGCAGTTGCCTGAATAATTTATCCGCAACATAACTTTATCCCCAAATACTTTGCCAACAATTATTTCTAATACATCAGGGGCCAGAAGTGTTGAAAGGTAGTTTAACGGACAAAAGAAGGGGCTAAAATCGGATAATCTCACCCCTTAGAATTAAAAAATAGTAACATCATGCTACGCTCATTTCCTAACATTGTCAAGCAAATCTTGAAGGGTCTCCCAACGAACGACTACCCTGTATTAAACTCATGCCTGTTTTTCCAAATCTGGCTCACCTTCATTTTAGATAAGAGTCTAACCAGTATGCGAAACTTGTTCTATCTCCTAAACCATAGCGGTAT
>Ga0308394_1001147_pt1 | contig 12778 bp, 8 predicted proteins | sample Hotspr2Sampleme2_FD_202366 | JGI IMG/M metagenome (GOLD analysis project Ga0308394, IMG submission 202366) | Hot spring phototrophic mat microbial communities from Mushroom Spring, Yellowstone National Park, Wyoming, United States - 20050701_me2 ...
CAAAGGATGTCTTAAAAGCGGTCGCCACTTCGTTTATTGTGAATGTCGACGATATCGACAGCTTGAATTCAAAAGAAATCGTTTTCCTAAAAAGTTTAATTTCGAAAGACTTTGTTGATTTTAGAGATTTCTATGGCAAGGATTGGCTCAAACATTGGCGTCACGGTAGTTTGTGCGGGTCGGGGAACAATAAAGAGTTGTTTTTCGACCCATCGGGTTATCGCAGATTTGTAACGCTTCCCATAGTTCAAATCGATAAAGGGCTATTCAATTTCGAAATCGAAAAACTCTGGGCTCAGGCTTTTTCGATTTTCAAAAACAAAGGGGTAGTTCGACTGGATAATGCTTGGATTGACACTTTGAACAATCTCAATCGTCGTTTCGAAAATTTACCACCCGAGTTCGAGATGGTTACATCCGTGTTTCAACACCCACTCGATGATTCAAAAACTTTGGTTTGGAATGCCACAAAAGTGGCTGAATTTCTGCACGCAATTTTCCCAAAACAAAGATTTTCCACAAAAAAGGTGGCAATAGCTCTTGGGAAAGCGGGATTTAGGTCGAAACATACCAACGACGGCAATTTTTATTTCTTACAAGTGAAGAAAGAATACGAAAATGAATTAATTACAGGTTTAGGGGAGATGTTCAACGAAGCGGCGTTTTGATAACAAAACAAATCCACAACATTTTTTTTATTAAGTCTATGGAGTTTCAGAAGTTAACAAATAGGGAGAGGTGGAAAAGTGAAGAATGGCTAATATTAACCTTCACCCTTAACTACTTGAAATACAAAGAGTTACGAAAAAGTGAAGGATGGCTAATATTAGCCACTTCACCTTTAACTCCTTCATTTTCAAAGAGTTACAAAGGAAGTGAAGGAAAAAATCAAAAAATAAAAATTTTCTTTTTTTATATACCCACTATACTATGTTATATATATTTCTTTTTTTCATCAAATTTTTTTTTTAGTGGAAATAATCCTTCATCCTTCAAACTCCTTGAAAATCAAGGACTTAAGGGTGAAGGATGCATTCTTCACGATCCTTCACTTTTCCTTCACTTTTTTTCTAATTACCTTAAAAATCAAGGATTTAAGGGTGAAGGATGTATCCTTCCCTTTTTTGTTGTGAATTTTGAAAAAGGGGGTATTATGGACAAACAAACAACTCTTACGGAACTAATAACCACCTTGTCCACTCCCGAGAAAGTGGAGCGAGGGACGGAAAACAGCGTTTACAAGGAAATCGAGGCAACCGAGAAAAGATTGATTGCTGAATTTCGCAAAATCATTGATAATCCAGACGCAGGGAAAGTGTTCATTGAAATCGATGCCGGCTATAAAGTCTTAAAAATTCCACTTACTGAATTTGCTCAATCCAATATCGATATGATGCAAATTGTCAAAGAGACGAAAATCGAGGGTGACGAAAATCGCATCCGTCAAATATGGAACGAATTCTTTGACGACGTCCGAAAGAACCTTGAACGGGCTAAATCCTTATTATCCCAGTATTTAGACAACAATACCCCTTCCCTTCCTGACGAAAGCGTTTCGGTCTGGCTCGATTTCCTTATTTCCAACTTTAAGGATATCAAGTGGAATGACGACGCCCCGAAAGAAATGCGAGATAAAGCGTTCAAAATTATCGTTAAACTTGACAAGATTAAACGGGAACGAAAAACAAAATCGGAGTTCAAGCAAATAATCGATAAAGGTTTTGAAGTTTTGAACGAAATGCGAAAAAGTTTAAACCTTGAACCATTTTAAGTGAGGGGAATATGATATCCTACAAATGTTTTGATTTGAAATTTGCTGAACGAATGTTAGCAATCTTGACCAGCAATCAAGGGCGTGGTTTCATTCGCCACAACCCGGACGGGTATTATGTTTTTGTCAAGGACTTCGGTTTGTTCGGAGACAACGGCGACTTTTTTCATTTTAAAGACTATATGTTGGATTTAGTTCAGGAAACTCAAAAATCTTTTGAGGTTGATATGAATAAAACAGGCAATAACAATGTATTTGACACGTATTATCTTGATAAGGCATTGAATTTCAAGAAATTAATTAAATTGCACGGTGGGAAAGCGAGGCTTTACGTAATTGAGAATTTTGCTGACAAAGACTATTTGTATTTGTTTCGGGTCAAGGTTGAGAAATTAGGACGCTTTCCCAATATGCAATCAGCGAGGGAAGTTTTTCGCCAGAAGTATGGTTGAGAAGGTCAAGATTGAGTTAGACGACCTTGACGGCGATATTCAGGAAATAGGCAAACGGATTGGCGTCGAAGCCGTGAGAATACTTATCAACGAATTTGGCGGGGCTTCTTATTACATCCCTTTGGCTCGAAAAATCACGAAATATCGACGGCGTTTAGTTGAGGAATTATCAAGGCAAGGAAAGACTATCCCGCAGATAGCGAACGCCGTCGGCTGTTCAATGAACACCATACGTCGAGATTTGCAGGGAATTCACAAGCCCCGCCGTGTTTAATTTTGACGAATACAGGCGTTTACGACGGCAAATTTTTTAGAATTCCTTCGATTTGGTTTAGCACTTTTTTGCTGAATCCGTCATATTCGTCAGAAAGTTTAAAATCATAGTATCCGTCCCAACGCCTACCCTGTTGCCAAAACTCACCGAACAAGCGGGCGAAATGCTTATAACGGCGAATTTTTTGGATTTTCAACCACAACCCGTCCGATGGTTTGACCAAATAGAACAAATTCGATTGGTCAGTGACCAATTGGTGACGGTCAGCGAAATAATCGTGAACGATAGCCGTTTCTGGATTAAAGGGTAACATATGAACACCTTTTAATTAGTGAAACATAATTTAAAAAAATAAGGGACGGGTCGGAGTTGACCTTCCCGTCCCCCGCTCAACACCAAAGCGTTCGAACGCACCAATACATTGGTAAAAATATACATTTGGCTTTGTTTTGGCGTCAAGCGTTCCATTTTTCCATTTCCTTCTCTTTGACTTTGGTCACAATTTTAATGTATTGTTTGAAAACCCGCCAATCCTTATGCCCCGATATTTCCATAACAACTTCGGGACGCATTCCCTTTTCCAGCGAAAGCGTTATAAACGTTCGGCGGGCAACGTGTGTCGTTATGAATTCGTATTTTGGTTTACTGCGTTCAATTGGCAATCCCCCTCGATAACGGGTAATAGTATGCGGGGTGTCAATTCCAGCAAGCCGACCGATAACTTTTAGCATTCTGTTCAGCACTTGATTAGTAATTTTCGGCAAGCCGTTATAACGACGCAAAATATCAAGGGCTGGTTCAACAAGTGGTATTTGTAGTGGTTCCCTTGTTTTCTTTTGACGCAAATACCAAATGTTGCCCTTTACGTCGTCAAGGGAAAATTTCGAATAATCGGAAAATCTTTGCCCCGTCAAGCATTGAAAGACAAAAAAGTCACGATAACGGGCAAGGCTCGGTGGTAGTTCCAAAGTCCGAATGCGTTCGAATTCCTCACTGGTCAAGGCAATTAGGTCAGGTACAGTTGCTTTATGCCGTATTTTGTGAAACTCTTCATTCTGGTGGTACCCCCTTTCCTTTGCCCAACGCATAAAGGTTTTGAGAAATTCAAATGTTTTGTGAATTGTGTTATCCGTAAGTCCTTTATCAATCAAATAGTTAGTAAAAGCGTCAGCAAATTCAAGGTCTATATCGTCAAAGGTTAAGTTTGGGTCGAATGCTTTCAATTGTTTCCAAATCGTTTTGTATTTGACTTTTGTTCCAGGGGCAATCGTTTTGTCTTTGATATATGCATCGAAAACCTCAAAGAAAGCGTTCCCGTTATTAGTATTTTTAATTTGCTTCCAAAATTCCTTAAACTGGTGGTGAGTAGGTTTCGGATTAGTAGCAAGGAAATCGAGCGTTTTCTTTGTTACCAGATTGACAAAATTCGATAGAAAGCGGTTATATTCAAAGTGGAGTGGGTAGGTTGGTTTAACTTTTTGTTTCGCTTTATCCCAATATTTCGAAGGCAAGCGAATACCAGTCGGAAGGGTGTAATATTTGCCCCGAAAGTAGCAATAAAGCCGAATTGCAGGGTTTCCCTTTATCCGATGGTCAATAAGTTGGTAAAGTCGAATATCCAATCAATCCACCCAAACTTTACATACAATATACATACAAAATTAATATATTTCTACGAATTTTGACAAATTTTATTGAACAAAATATATTTTTATCTTTTTTTTATGTTGTTTTTTATCATACATTTACAAATTTATAAGTCTTTGAAAATCAATAATTTGTAGTCCCTCACCCACCGCAAACAAATTGTTGTAACTCTTTGAAAAATCAAAGAGTTATCGAAAATCTAAATTCTGTATACATACAAAATACATACAAATTTAAGTAATCCACCCTTTGAATTTTCTGTAACAACCACAAAAACTTCATTCCTTGATTTTTTGTTGTCAAAGTGGAACGATGGACCAGGTGTTTTAAGAAAAAATAATCATATATTGGATATACATTGTCGTAAGAGGAAGGGAAGGAAAGAGTAAAAATTCAGCAAGTCCTTGATTTATCAAGGGTTGTCCCGTGATATGCTGTTCAATTTGGGTCTTTTAAATCCATTGTTTATTAAAATTTTTCTTTGTAATTTCGTTTTTGAATTTTTGAATAAACATCCATCAAAACAAGGATTGAAACAAGTTTAAAATTAAACTTTTGCTGCTTCCCAGGACGGGGCATTGTTATCCAGATAATCACCGCCCCGTTCCCCGCCAAAGCGGGCATATCAAATTAATTTTTGTTTAACAATTTTGTGGAGTTTACTATGTTTTCATTCGATGAGAATGCTTTCAAGCAAATCATTCGGGAAGCACTTGTTGAGGTTTTGGAAGGTTTCGAGTTTCCAAAGCCTGCGAGCCAAAAGGAAAAAGTTGAATTTTTAACCGTGAAAGAAGTTGAGAAGTTACTCAAAATTTCGCATACCACACTCTATGCACTTATCAAGCAAAATCGCTTAAAGCCCATTAAAATTGGACGTCGCACTCTATTCAGTGTTAAGGATTTAGAACATCTCGGAGGCAAAAATGACGACTTTGACCAAGAGCAAAAATGATGTTCTGAATTTCGCCCGAGAAATTTATCACAAAACAAATTTAAACATTTTCCCGTGTGTGAATAAAGCACCAATTGGCAACTGGGGACAATTTCAGCACGCCCGACCTAATTGGAACTACCTTGAAAATTTGTTTCAAAAGCACCGCAATGCAGGTGTGGGCGTTATTTGTGGTTTTGACCACGTTGTTGCTCTTGATTTTGACGCAAAATACGATGGAACCTATCGTTCCGTGTCACCTTCGAGCGATTTGTCTAAAAAAATTATCGAGCTTGAGCAAGGAGTTCTCACCCCTGCTTTGGTAAATTTAATCGAAATTTTGGATGTCTTTGCAGAATTCGGGATAAATCCTTACGTAGAGCGAACGCAAAGTTGCGGATACCACGTTATTTTTCGCACTCCCAATCCACCACGGAAGCAAAAAATCTCGGAATTCCCAAACGGAAACACAGCTATTGAAATGCAGGGTGGTGGCTCCTTTGTTGTAGTAGCCCCCACCCCGGGGTACGTAAAATTAAACGGCTCGCTCGACTCATTGCCTATTGTTAGAAACGAAGTCTTTGAGCAAATATTGGAATTTTGTAGAGAATTAAGTGCTTCTAAATCAAATACTTATGCCGATGTTTTCGATAAGGTTTTGCAGGTTGCGAAAGAATGGGGTTTCCAAGTCGCAGGGCAAAGCGAACTCGGTGTTCGGATAAGGCGTCCCGGAACCGATAAACTATGCAGCGGTACTATCTTTCACAATTCCGGGAAAGTTTACCTCTTTACTACTAATGTTCCACCGTTCCAAGCAAACAAAACATATACCCCCGTAGAGTTCGTTGCCATCGCAAAATTTGAGGGTGATACAAATGAGGCAAGGAAATGGCTGGGTGAGCCCCCAGAAAAGGAAAAAAAAGGCAAAAGAGTAAATTTTTTCCAAGAAGCCAAAGATTTTCTTCAAACTTTGGGGAAATTTCGTAGAAATCTTGTAAAGGGATTAGTTGAATTTTCCCAGCACAATGAGGAAAAATGGCAACCTATTGGAGATTTTGAATTTAGTGACTTTTTTGTTCAGGCACGGGAGCGTGGAATTTCGATTACAAAAGAAAATTTTCGAGAGATTTTGAAATCTATAGCGAAAGATAATACCTTTAATCCTTTAGAAAACTTCTTTAATTCGCTTGCTTATGATGGAAAGGATTATATCAGGGAATTTGCAGGTGGATTGCTCACTGAACCTGACGTCCAGGAAAAAGTTTATCCCCTACTTTTGGTTTTTTTTGTTTCAGCAACAGCCCAGGCATTGGGGACACGAGGCGAGGATTTGATGCTAATTCTAATCGGTCCCCAAGGTTGTGGGAAAACTACTTTATTGCGTTCTATAGTCCCCAAATCGCTCAAGGACTACTACACCGAAATCACTGGTTTTTCTGTGTCAAAGGATGTCTTAAAAGCGGTCGCCACTTCGTTTATTGTGAATGTCGACGATATCGACAGCTTGAATTCAAAAGAAATCGTTTTCCTAAAAAGTTTAATTTCGAAAGACTTTGTTGATTTTAGAGATTTCTATGGCAAGGATTGGCTCAAACATTGGCGTCACGGTAGTTTGTGCGGGTCGGGGAACAATAAAGAGTTGTTTTTCGACCCATCGGGTTATCGCAGATTTGTAACGCTTCCCATAGTTCAAATCGATAAAGGGCTATTCAATTTCGAAATCGAAAAACTCTGGGCTCAGGCTTTTTCGATTTTCAAAAACAAAGGGGTAGTTCGACTGGATAATGCTTGGATTGACACTTTGAACAATCTCAATCGTCGTTTCGAAAATTTACCACCCGAGTTCGAGATGGTTACATCCGTGTTTCAACACCCACTCGATGATTCAAAAACTTTGGTTTGGAATGCCACAAAAGTGGCTGAATTTCTGCACGCAATTTTCCCAAAACAAAGATTTTCCACAAAAAAGGTGGCAATAGCTCTTGGGAAAGCGGGATTTAGGTCGAAACATACCAACGACGGCAATTTTTATTTCTTACAAGTGAAGAAAGAATACGAAAATGAATTAATTACAGGTTTAGGGGAGATGTTCAACGAAGCGGCGTTTTGATAACAAAACAAATCCACAACATTTTTTTTATTAAGTCTATGGAGTTTCAGAAGTTAACAAATAGGGAGAGGTGGAAAAGTGAAGAATGGCTAATATTAACCTTCACCCTTAACTACTTGAAATACAAAGAGTTACGAAAAAGTGAAGGATGGCTAATATTAGCCACTTCACCTTTAACTCCTTCATTTTCAAAGAGTTACAAAGGAAGTGAAGGAAAAAATCAAAAAATAAAAATTTTCTTTTTTTATATACCCACTATACTATGTTATATATATTTCTTTTTTTCATCAAATTTTTTTTTTAGTGGAAATAATCCTTCATCCTTCAAACTCCTTGAAAATCAAGGACTTAAGGGTGAAGGATGCATTCTTCACGATCCTTCACTTTTCCTTCACTTTTTTTCTAATTACCTTAAAAATCAAGGATTTAAGGGTGAAGGATGTATCCTTCCCTTTTTTGTTGTGAATTTTGAAAAAGGGGGTATTATGGACAAACAAACAACTCTTACGGAACTAATAACCACCTTGTCCACTCCCGAGAAAGTGGAGCGAGGGACGGAAAACAGCGTTTACAAGGAAATCGAGGCAACCGAGAAAAGATTGATTGCTGAATTTCGCAAAATCATTGATAATCCAGACGCAGGGAAAGTGTTCATTGAAATCGATGCCGGCTATAAAGTCTTAAAAATTCCACTTACTGAATTTGCTCAATCCAATATCGATATGATGCAAATTGTCAAAGAGACGAAAATCGAGGGTGACGAAAATCGCATCCGTCAAATATGGAACGAATTCTTTGACGACGTCCGAAAGAACCTTGAACGGGCTAAATCCTTATTATCCCAGTATTTAGACAACAATACCCCTTCCCTTCCTGACGAAAGCGTTTCGGTCTGGCTCGATTTCCTTATTTCCAACTTTAAGGATATCAAGTGGAATGACGACGCCCCGAAAGAAATGCGAGATAAAGCGTTCAAAATTATCGTTAAACTTGACAAGATTAAACGGGAACGAAAAACAAAATCGGAGTTCAAGCAAATAATCGATAAAGGTTTTGAAGTTTTGAACGAAATGCGAAAAAGTTTAAACCTTGAACCATTTTAAGTGAGGGGAATATGATATCCTACAAATGTTTTGATTTGAAATTTGCTGAACGAATGTTAGCAATCTTGACCAGCAATCAAGGGCGTGGTTTCATTCGCCACAACCCGGACGGGTATTATGTTTTTGTCAAGGACTTCGGTTTGTTCGGAGACAACGGCGACTTTTTTCATTTTAAAGACTATATGTTGGATTTAGTTCAGGAAACTCAAAAATCTTTTGAGGTTGATATGAATAAAACAGGCAATAACAATGTATTTGACACGTATTATCTTGATAAGGCATTGAATTTCAAGAAATTAATTAAATTGCACGGTGGGAAAGCGAGGCTTTACGTAATTGAGAATTTTGCTGACAAAGACTATTTGTATTTGTTTCGGGTCAAGGTTGAGAAATTAGGACGCTTTCCCAATATGCAATCAGCGAGGGAAGTTTTTCGCCAGAAGTATGGTTGAGAAGGTCAAGATTGAGTTAGACGACCTTGACGGCGATATTCAGGAAATAGGCAAACGGATTGGCGTCGAAGCCGTGAGAATACTTATCAACGAATTTGGCGGGGCTTCTTATTACATCCCTTTGGCTCGAAAAATCACGAAATATCGACGGCGTTTAGTTGAGGAATTATCAAGGCAAGGAAAGACTATCCCGCAGATAGCGAACGCCGTCGGCTGTTCAATGAACACCATACGTCGAGATTTGCAGGGAATTCACAAGCCCCGCCGTGTTTAATTTTGACGAATACAGGCGTTTACGACGGCAAATTTTTTAGAATTCCTTCGATTTGGTTTAGCACTTTTTTGCTGAATCCGTCATATTCGTCAGAAAGTTTAAAATCATAGTATCCGTCCCAACGCCTACCCTGTTGCCAAAACTCACCGAACAAGCGGGCGAAATGCTTATAACGGCGAATTTTTTGGATTTTCAACCACAACCCGTCCGATGGTTTGACCAAATAGAACAAATTCGATTGGTCAGTGACCAATTGGTGACGGTCAGCGAAATAATCGTGAACGATAGCCGTTTCTGGATTAAAGGGTAACATATGAACACCTTTTAATTAGTGAAACATAATTTAAAAAAATAAGGGACGGGTCGGAGTTGACCTTCCCGTCCCCCGCTCAACACCAAAGCGTTCGAACGCACCAATACATTGGTAAAAATATACATTTGGCTTTGTTTTGGCGTCAAGCGTTCCATTTTTCCATTTCCTTCTCTTTGACTTTGGTCACAATTTTAATGTATTGTTTGAAAACCCGCCAATCCTTATGCCCCGATATTTCCATAACAACTTCGGGACGCATTCCCTTTTCCAGCGAAAGCGTTATAAACGTTCGGCGGGCAACGTGTGTCGTTATGAATTCGTATTTTGGTTTACTGCGTTCAATTGGCAATCCCCCTCGATAACGGGTAATAGTATGCGGGGTGTCAATTCCAGCAAGCCGACCGATAACTTTTAGCATTCTGTTCAGCACTTGATTAGTAATTTTCGGCAAGCCGTTATAACGACGCAAAATATCAAGGGCTGGTTCAACAAGTGGTATTTGTAGTGGTTCCCTTGTTTTCTTTTGACGCAAATACCAAATGTTGCCCTTTACGTCGTCAAGGGAAAATTTCGAATAATCGGAAAATCTTTGCCCCGTCAAGCATTGAAAGACAAAAAAGTCACGATAACGGGCAAGGCTCGGTGGTAGTTCCAAAGTCCGAATGCGTTCGAATTCCTCACTGGTCAAGGCAATTAGGTCAGGTACAGTTGCTTTATGCCGTATTTTGTGAAACTCTTCATTCTGGTGGTACCCCCTTTCCTTTGCCCAACGCATAAAGGTTTTGAGAAATTCAAATGTTTTGTGAATTGTGTTATCCGTAAGTCCTTTATCAATCAAATAGTTAGTAAAAGCGTCAGCAAATTCAAGGTCTATATCGTCAAAGGTTAAGTTTGGGTCGAATGCTTTCAATTGTTTCCAAATCGTTTTGTATTTGACTTTTGTTCCAGGGGCAATCGTTTTGTCTTTGATATATGCATCGAAAACCTCAAAGAAAGCGTTCCCGTTATTAGTATTTTTAATTTGCTTCCAAAATTCCTTAAACTGGTGGTGAGTAGGTTTCGGATTAGTAGCAAGGAAATCGAGCGTTTTCTTTGTTACCAGATTGACAAAATTCGATAGAAAGCGGTTATATTCAAAGTGGAGTGGGTAGGTTGGTTTAACTTTTTGTTTCGCTTTATCCCAATATTTCGAAGGCAAGCGAATACCAGTCGGAAGGGTGTAATATTTGCCCCGAAAGTAGCAATAAAGCCGAATTGCAGGGTTTCCCTTTATCCGATGGTCAATAAGTTGGTAAAGTCGAATATCCAATCAATCCACCCAAACTTTACATACAATATACATACAAAATTAATATATTTCTACGAATTTTGACAAATTTTATTGAACAAAATATATTTTTATCTTTTTTTTATGTTGTTTTTTATCATACATTTACAAATTTATAAGTCTTTGAAAATCAATAATTTGTAGTCCCTCACCCACCGCAAACAAATTGTTGTAACTCTTTGAAAAATCAAAGAGTTATCGAAAATCTAAATTCTGTATACATACAAAATACATACAAATTTAAGTAATCCACCCTTTGAATTTTCTGTAACAACCACAAAAACTTCATTCCTTGATTTTTTGTTGTCAAAGTGGAACGATGGACCAGGTGTTTTAAGAAAAAATAATCATATATTGGATATACATTGTCGTAAGAGGAAGGGAAGGAAAGAGTAAAAATTCAGCAAGTCCTTGATTTATCAAGGGTTGTCCCGTGATATGCTGTTCAATTTGGGTCTTTTAAATCCATTGTTTATTAAAATTTTTCTTTGTAATTTCGTTTTTGAATTTTTGAATAAACATCCATCAAAACAAGGATTGAAACAAGTTTAAAATTAAACTTTTGCTGCTTCCCAGGACGGGGCATTGTTATCCAGATAATCACCGCCCCGTTCCCCGCCAAAGCGGGCATATCAAATTAATTTTTGTTTAACAATTTTGTGGAGTTTACTATGTTTTCATTCGATGAGAATGCTTTCAAGCAAATCATTCGGGAAGCACTTGTTGAGGTTTTGGAAGGTTTCGAGTTTCCAAAGCCTGCGAGCCAAAAGGAAAAAGTTGAATTTTTAACCGTGAAAGAAGTTGAGAAGTTACTCAAAATTTCGCATACCACACTCTATGCACTTATCAAGCAAAATCGCTTAAAGCCCATTAAAATTGGACGTCGCACTCTATTCAGTGTTAAGGATTTAGAACATCTCGGAGGCAAAAATGACGACTTTGACCAAGAGCAAAAATGATGTTCTGAATTTCGCCCGAGAAATTTATCACAAAACAAATTTAAACATTTTCCCGTGTGTGAATAAAGCACCAATTGGCAACTGGGGACAATTTCAGCACGCCCGACCTAATTGGAACTACCTTGAAAATTTGTTTCAAAAGCACCGCAATGCAGGTGTGGGCGTTATTTGTGGTTTTGACCACGTTGTTGCTCTTGATTTTGACGCAAAATACGATGGAACCTATCGTTCCGTGTCACCTTCGAGCGATTTGTCTAAAAAAATTATCGAGCTTGAGCAAGGAGTTCTCACCCCTGCTTTGGTAAATTTAATCGAAATTTTGGATGTCTTTGCAGAATTCGGGATAAATCCTTACGTAGAGCGAACGCAAAGTTGCGGATACCACGTTATTTTTCGCACTCCCAATCCACCACGGAAGCAAAAAATCTCGGAATTCCCAAACGGAAACACAGCTATTGAAATGCAGGGTGGTGGCTCCTTTGTTGTAGTAGCCCCCACCCCGGGGTACGTAAAATTAAACGGCTCGCTCGACTCATTGCCTATTGTTAGAAACGAAGTCTTTGAGCAAATATTGGAATTTTGTAGAGAATTAAGTGCTTCTAAATCAAATACTTATGCCGATGTTTTCGATAAGGTTTTGCAGGTTGCGAAAGAATGGGGTTTCCAAGTCGCAGGGCAAAGCGAACTCGGTGTTCGGATAAGGCGTCCCGGAACCGATAAACTATGCAGCGGTACTATCTTTCACAATTCCGGGAAAGTTTACCTCTTTACTACTAATGTTCCACCGTTCCAAGCAAACAAAACATATACCCCCGTAGAGTTCGTTGCCATCGCAAAATTTGAGGGTGATACAAATGAGGCAAGGAAATGGCTGGGTGAGCCCCCAGAAAAGGAAAAAAAAGGCAAAAGAGTAAATTTTTTCCAAGAAGCCAAAGATTTTCTTCAAACTTTGGGGAAATTTCGTAGAAATCTTGTAAAGGGATTAGTTGAATTTTCCCAGCACAATGAGGAAAAATGGCAACCTATTGGAGATTTTGAATTTAGTGACTTTTTTGTTCAGGCACGGGAGCGTGGAATTTCGATCACAAAAGACAATTTTCGAGAGATTTTGAAATCTATAGCGAAGGATAATACCTTTAATCCTTTAGAAAACTTCTTTAATTCG
>Ga0308394_1001149_pt1 | contig 12764 bp, 9 predicted proteins | sample Hotspr2Sampleme2_FD_202366 | JGI IMG/M metagenome (GOLD analysis project Ga0308394, IMG submission 202366) | Hot spring phototrophic mat microbial communities from Mushroom Spring, Yellowstone National Park, Wyoming, United States - 20050701_me2 ...
TACCAAAAAAGCATAAATTTCAAAATATAATTTACTGACTTAAAGAAAATTAAAAGGATTGACAAAAAATTTAATTTTTTTTTATAGTTTAAATAATTTACATTATGATAAATTTACAAAGCAAATTACAATCATGGGTATTATCTTTAAAAGAAAAGCTATTATTTTATAAAAATGATTTAATCAATTATTTACAAAAAAAATCGGTTGAACGACTAACTATTATGTTTATTCCTCATGGGAATGAAAAGATTTATAGCTTTCATTTAAGTTTTTTGATGATTTTATTTTTAGTAGTTCTATTTTCTTCTCTTTTAACAGTAAGTTTGTCTGGTTATTTTAAATACAAAGAAATCTCTTCAAAAATAGAAGAATTAAAAAAACTCTATGGTAAGAATTATCAAAATACCTATATCGTCCAAACAAAGTTAATGGATATCCAAAAAGAAATCAAAAATCAATCCAACAAAAACTTAAAGGTTTTTTATAAAAAAATTTTTAATCTAAACCAATTCCCCATTGATTATGATCAATCATTTGAAATTTCTTCTTCGATCTTAGAAGCAGAACTAAAAAACAACAAAGAAATTGCACCAAATTCAAAATATTTAAAAGCAACCTATATTTCTTCTGGAATAAAACAATATTTAATCAGCCATCATAAGATTATATTTCAAAACAAAGAAAATATCATCAATAAATACAAGCTCATCTATGAACTACCCAATGGAAGACCAGTTGCATATTCTCGTTTTCGCGATACATCGGGTTATGGTTTAAGGTTAGATCCTGTCTCGAAAAGTTTTTTTGAATTCCATTCTGGGATAGATATGGCTGGCGCTTATAAAGAACCCATTTATTCTACTGCGGATGGTGTTGTACATAAAATCTTCTACGACGAAGGTTATGGAAATGCTATAATGATAAAACATTCTTATGGTTATTATACCCTTTATGCACATTTGGCTTTTCCCGCGGTAAGAGTTCAGCAAAAAATAAAAAAAGGTGATTTAGTAGGTTTTATGGGAGCAACAGGTCGTGTAACTGGTGTACACTTACACTACGAAGTTTTGTTAAACGAACAAATTCGAGTCAACCCATTGCCTTTTATTTGCACCACAGATATCTATACATCACGTTGTAAATATTTTAATCAAGGTTATAGCGAAAAAGAAATAGAAGAAAATTAAACCAGATATTTTTTTAAAAACTGGCCTGTATAACTATTTTTTACTTTGACTATATCTTCCGGTGTGCCCTCTGCAATAATTTTTCCTCCTTTGTCGCCACCATCTGGTCCTAAATCAATGATCCAATCGGCTGTTTTAATCACATCCAAATTGTGTTCTATTACGATTACAGTATTACCACGATCTACAAGTTCATGCAAAACTTCTAACAATTTTTTAATATCATGGAAATGTAATCCTGTTGTAGGTTCATCTAAAATATATACTGTTTTACCTGTACTTCTTTTTGACAACTCTGTTGCCAATTTTATCCTTTGTGCTTCTCCTCCGGATAAGGTTGTAGCTGGCTGACCCAATTTTATATAATCTAATCCAACACGAATTAGCGTTTCAAGTTTATTTTTTATCTGAGGAATATTTTCGAAGAAATGATAAGCATCTTCAACAGTCATTTCTAAAACATCATAAATATTTTTATCTTTGTATTTGATCTGCAATGTTTCTTTGTTGAATCGTTTTCCATTACAAACATCACAGGTTATATATACATCGGGTAAAAAATGCATTTCTATTTTTAGAATCCCCGCTCCTTGACAATTTTCGCATCTTCCTCCTTTTACGTTAAAACTAAAACGCCCTGGTTTATATCCATGAAGTTTAGAATCAGGTAAATTGGCAAACAACTCTCTTATGGGCGTAAAGACTCCTGTATAAGTGGCTGGATTGGAACGCGGAGTTCTTCCGATAGGTTCTTGATCGATTGCAATCACTTTATCGATATGTTCCAAACCTTCGATTTTGTCGTATTTACCTGCTAGTATATGAGGGTTTGATTCTCTTAATATTCCTTTGTACAAAATATCATACACAAGAGTTGATTTTCCCGATCCAGAAACACCTGTAATGCAAATAAATTTACCTAAGGGAAATCGAACATCAAGATTTTTTAGGTTATTTTCTTTTGCTCCTCGTATGATCAAATATTTACCATTTCCTTCGCGACGCTTTTCTGGGACGGGTATAACAAGTCGTTTTGATAAATATTTGCCCGTTAAACTATCAGGATGTTTTTTTATCTCTTCCGGTGAGCCTTCTGCAACAATAAAACCACCATGGATACCAGCACCAGGTCCCAAATCAATGATGTGATCACATTCTAACATTGTTTCTTCGTCATGTTCAACAACTAATACAGTATTCCCTGTGTCGCGTAAGTTTTTTAACGTTTCGATTAATTTTGCATTATCTCGCTGGTGTAATCCAATAGATGGTTCATCTAAAATATAAATAACCCCCATGAGGGAAGAACCAATTTGTGTTGCTAAACGAATTCTTTGTGCTTCTCCTCCCGACAATGTACCTGCTGATCGCGATAAAGTTAAATATCCCACCCCAACGTTGTTAAGAAACTCTAATCGTTTTTTTATTTCTTGTATGACTCTTCCCACTACTTTGGTTTCGTAATCAGTCAAAGTTATATGATTAAAAAAAGTTAGTAAGTTTTCTATGGTCATATCGACAATTTCCGAAATGTTTTTCCCATGGAACTTTACAGCTAAGGATTCTGGTTTTAAACGTTTCCCCAAACAGAGGGGGCACGTTTTTTCTATCATAAATTTACTATACCATTCCCTTATCTCTTCGGATTTGGTTTCGTTAAAACGTCTTTGTAAACCTGGAATAATCCCTTCGAAAATCATAAATCCTTTTTCGTAATACCCATACAAGATGGCTTTTTGGATCTCTGGTTTTAAGGTTTGCCAAGGTTTTTTTAGATCAAACTTTAATATCTTTGCTAACTTTTCGAATTTTGGGAAAATATATTTTGACTCATCAATCTCGCCAAAAACTTCAATTGCTCCTTCTAAAATTGATTTATAGGGATTGCGAATGATTAAGTTTTCGTCGAACTCTAAGAGAACACCAAGTCCACTACAATTAGGACATGCTCCTAAGGGAGAATTAAAGGAAAAGCTTGCTGGTTTTGGCTCTGGGATAGAAATTTCGCAGTGATGACAATATAACTTCGTTGAAAAAAAATGTTCTTTGGGTTGATTATCAGATTGTTCAAGTATGATGACAGTATCATTTCCTTCGCGTAAAGCTAATTCTACGCTATCTACCAAGCGGCTTCTGTTATCTTCGCGTAAAACGAGTCTATCAATCACTAAATCGATGTTGTGCTTTTTGTTTTTATCGATTTTGACCTTTTTTTGATCTAAAATTTCGTCAATTTCGTAGATTTGATTATCTACACGAACGCGTAAAAAACCACTTTTTTTAGCAGATTCAAAAATATCTTTATGCTCCCCTTTTTTGTTGACGATCAATGGTGCTAAGATTTGAATTTTTGTGTTTTCTTTTAGTTGATAAATTTTATCGATGATTTGATCGATGGTCGTTGCTTCGACTAATCTTCCACACTGATGACAATGAGGAATACCAGCATTTCCATACAACAAACGTAAATAATCATAAATTTCTGTTACCGTGCCCACAGTGGATCGAGGATTTTTATGAGTAGTTTTTTGTTCGATGGATATAGCTGGACTTAAACCTTCGATAATATCGACATCAGGTTTATTCATCTGTTCTAAAAACTGTCTTGCATAAGCACTTAAAGATTCTACATATCGCCTTTGTCCCTCTGCATATATTGTATCAAACGCCAAAGAAGATTTACCAGAACCAGATACACCTGTTATCACAACAAACTTATTGCGAGGTATTTTCACTGTGATATTTTTAAGATTATGTTCTCTTGCACCCTGAACAATGATATGATCCAACATAGAGACAAATTTTTTTATATACTGTATAAGAAAATATGATTTATTTGGTTTTTCAGCAATGAAAGACTATTTTTCTTCGAACGCTAAAAAATATTTTCAATATCGTCCTTTTTATCCCAAAGAACTGTTTGATTTTATTTATTCGCATGTTTCCCAAAAACAAAATGCTTGGGATTGTGGAACGGGCAATGGTCAGGTAGCATTTGAATTATCAAAAGTTTTCGAAAACGTTTATGCAACTGATATTAGTGAAAATCAATTACAACAAGCTATTAAAGCAAAAAACATTTTTTATTCGCTACAACCAGCAGAGAAAACCCATTTCGAAAATCATTTTTTTGATTTAATTACAGTAGCACAAGCAGTACATTGGTTTAATTTTGAAGCATTTTATAACGAAGTAAAACGTACTGCAAAAGAAAATGCAGTGATTTGCTTATTTGGTTATGGATTATTAAGAATTACTCTAGAAATTGATAACATTATCGACAATTTTTATTACAACATTGTGTATGATTATTGGGACAAAGAACGTAGATATATAGAAGAAGAATATAAAACTATTCCATTTCCTTTCGAAGAAATTTCCTGCCCCAAGTTTATCAATCAACAACAATGGGATATAGAACATCTCTTAGGATATTTAAGCACTTGGTCCTCTGTAAAAACATTTATCCAAAAAAATGGATATAATCCCATCAATGCAATACAAGATGATTTATACAAAATCTGGGATAAAAATCAAAAAATGACTATTCATTTCCCGATTTTTATGAGAATGGGACGAATTCGGTAGAAAAAATCAAAATGGAATTGAAAAATACTCGTGCACAGAAAGAGTAATTGTTTAAAAAAATTACAAATAATAATTATAAAGTTTTTATGATATATAAAAAAATAATTTAATACTCAAACTGCAGGACATGAAAATTCACTATATACTTCTAAATTTGCATGATTCAACCTGTTATAGGATGAATAATTATTCCCTAGCTGGATGACAGCATAGATCTGCTCTTCTTCGTGTGTTAAAGGTGATCTTATAAAAATTGGTTCAACAGGAATTTGTTCTTGTTGCATTTCCCAATCTAGCATGATGCGAATGATGAAACTCATCGATAACCCTAAAAGAAACCGAAGTTCAAACAACTTTCCCCAGTAGGTGGGCTGTATACGAATTTTTCGTATAACATAGTTTTTGGTTCTTGGCTGATAGGTTGCCGTTAAGGTTTTTTTATTCGGTGCTTGACTAATTTTATAAAGAAAAACTAAATACCGTTTTAATAAATAATCTATTGTTAAAGATAAATCGCCATTAAATCTTGTTTTTGCTATATGAACCAAAAACTGATAATGAATTTGAGTAATATTTACCGATGTAATATATTCTTGGTAAGTAAAAAAGTTTTGGGACTTCATATTTATTTAATATGCATTTTTATAAAATTTGTATCAAAAAAATAGATTATCGTTTCATACTTCTGGAGAAAAATCTAAACATCCTACCAGAAATTTGTTTTTTCAGGTTTATAAATCCAGCTTCAAAATAAATACAGAAGTTTTTTACATCTATATGATTCCTAAATTTGATTAAAAATTATTGACGTAATTTAAAATTAATTTTTTTTGATATTTTAAATATTTTTTTATAATCGAGGTCTAATAGTATGAAGCAAGGAATTCATCCAGAATACAAAGAAGCGGTAATACGATGTGTTGTTTGTGGTGCCGAATACAAAACAAAAACTACCAAAGGTGATCTTCACATCGAAATTTGTGCAAATTGTCATCCATTTTATACTGGAACTCAAAAAATCGTAGACTCTGCTGGTAGGGTAGAGAAATTCAAACGTAAGTATAAACTTAAATAATTTTTATGGATAAAATTGTTGAAGAAACAATACCATCCGAATACTTTAAATTAGCAAGGGATGGTATTCTTCGCCTTATGGCGAACATCAAAAGTGTTATTACAATTCAAACTCAAAAGTTAGAATATATATTAGCTGCAAAAATTGCTGGTGGTCATGTAATATTGGCTGATTCGCATGGTGTTGGTAAAACTTCCTTAGCACGAGCGTTAGCTGGCTCCATCGAATGGAATTATTCAACTACAAATAAGCAAGGGATCCCTATTGAAAGTTTTTCCCGAATTCAGTGTACAGTTGATTTGCTACCGCAAGATATTTTAGGATTCAATCAGTTTGATTTAAAAGCCAATCAATATAAATTCAACAAAGGTCCTATTTTCGCGCACTTTATATTAACTGACGAAATCAATCTACTTACGCCTAAAACCCAAGGTTCTTTTTTCCAAGTAATGGAAGAGCAAAGTGTAACCATAGAAGGAACGACATACGAAATACCTGATCCTTTTTTTATTATTGCAACGATGAACCTTAAAGGTGCACATCTATTCCCTTTACCAGCACCTCAATTAGATCGATTTATGTTACAAGTTTCGATGGGCTATCCAGAAGAAAACGACGAAGCAAACATCATCGAAAAACACGGCAAAGAAGATTCTTGGAAAGGTTTTGGACCAGTAGTAGATGCCAAAGAATTAATAGCTTGGCAAAAACTTGTTGATCATATTACCATTTCCAGGGATGTAATTGAATATATTACGCGATTGATTCGTAGAACGCGAAATCATCCTGGTGTAATTACAGGTGCAAGTCCCAGAGCTGGTATCAAGCTATCAAGAGTAGCTAGAGCATTAGCGCTCATAAGAGGAATGGATTATGTTACGATTGACCACGTAAAAGAAATTGCTATACCAGTGCTTGCACATCGTTTAGAATTAGAAGATCCAGCAATGGATGCAAAAGAAATTATGGGAGCAATCTTAAAAGAAGTCCCAACAAAAATTTAGAATGAAGTTTCTTCAACAGCTTGCGTTAAAATTTCGATATTACTATCCCCTTACTACAAATGGAACATTTCTTTTGTTTTTTTCTCTTGCATTATTAGGGATTGCTTTTGGTTCATTCAACCTTTATGCTTTGTTTTTTTCTGTGTTAGGGTTGATATTTATTACATTGCTTGTTGTTGTCGGATTGATTCTTAAATTAAAAAATTCTGACGAAACATTCAAAATCGAATTGAATCAACCTATTGTTGCTCGTTTAAACAACCAAAAAATCAAAATACTATGTAGTATTGAATTCTTACCATTTTTTTTTCGAATTCATTACACTCTAAAAGGAAAATTCAAAGTAGGTAGAAAATGCTATTATTATGCCTATTTTGAACATAGCATAAAACCAGAAATCAACAAAGAACTTCTTATTCCCGTGTATTTTCCTTTTTCGGGAATTGGTGACTTTAAAGGTTATGCTTCTATTGGAGATATATTTGGAATCATTCGCATCTATTTTAAACCACCCGAAGAGGTTAAAATCTATGTACTGCCTCCTTTGTTTCCGGAAAAAACTCAAATCCATATTCTACCTGCAACAACACAAGAAAGTCTAAGAAATATTCAAACCTCCGATCAGGAAAAATATTTTATGAGGGAATACATTCCAGGTGATAGGTTAAAAGACATTAACTGGAAAAGTTCTATCAAGCTGAATGAATTAATTACAAGGATTTCTCCCTCTTCGCCTGAAGAATCTCATTTGATTTACATAGAAATACACCCCTATCATTACGACCCAAATAAAGATGGTATTAACGCAATCTTACAATTAAATTATCTAAAAAGCTGGGTACTTTCTTTTATTAATGTGATGATGAAAGAGCACCCCAACTACAAATTTCATGTCTTTACTGGAAAAGAATCTTTTTTGATTGATTCCGAAGAACAATTGTTTCAACTTGCAAAAAAATTGGTAGAATTAGATTATATAACGTATAGCCCTATTAAAGAACAAGTGAATTCGCAAGAAAAATTTGTGTTTAGTACAGGTTTTGATAAACAAATTTCTAATTATCTTGCTATTTCGAAAAGTAAAACCTATTTATTTAGAGTGGTTTTTGGTTCCCAACGAAAAGTACCATTGTTTTTTTCGGAAATCTTTAACATCACACCTGGTTTTTGGATTTTCCGTAGAGAAAATCCGGATAAAAAATCTCCTAAACCACAAAACGGGAAATTGATGGAAGAAAAAATAAAAATTGATTTTATTTAAATTATGATGAAAAACTTAAATCAACACATTTTATTTATATCGCGAACCTTATTGTATTTATTAGCTGTTATATTACCTGCATTTCATCCTGCAATCGCTGTTTCTCACGATCTATATACAAAAGTTTCTTTAATCTTTTTGCTACCAATCTCGATGATATTATCATATCATTTTGCACCTCCCAAAAATCCGCTTAGAGGCTTTTTAATTTTAATCGTAGTATTACTTTTAACCATCATCATCTTTTTTCCTTTTAATCGTGCTCTATTTTTTCCTATTTTTATTTCTTTATGGGGATTTTTTAGTACACTTTTGATCTTTAACGCGCAAGGTCGATTCCCTATTTTTGGAACAATAGAAATCTTTCTTTTAGGATTTATTTATTATAAAATCATACAGTTTAGTCGATCTTCTGAAGAAATTGCAAGGTTAAGTTCACAGATTACCAATTTTTATATTGCGATTACAATTCTTGGGTTTTTAATGCATTCTTTGATTTTATATATCAGCACATTCTCGAACAAAAAGATAGATGAATTTAAAAAAGAATTCGCAGTATTTTTTACAATTGGTATACCTTTATTTGTATTATTTACGTTTATACTGCCTCCGGATTTTATTAAACACCAAACTGTCTTTAATGATTTAGAACCAGAACCACCATTAAATCCATTAGATGGAGAAGGATTTTTTAAAAGACAAGAAGGTTCTGGACAACAAGAAAGAAATTTTCGAAATGGCAAACCATTAGGAAAAAGACAAGAAAAATATCCATCAGAATTACATAAGAACGAACAAAACCAAGAAAACACAAATCCGAAGCAATTACCCCTAAACCCCGACGAAGATCAAAACTCAGGTAGTGATCAATCCAAAAACCGATTAGAAGGTGTACCATCAGATCAATGGGATCAATTCAAAAATTCTCAACAAGCACAAAAAGGTAAACAATTAGCTGTGATGATCATTGCATCCGAAATCCAACCTATCTATGCAGCAGAAAGTTATCTTACGAAATATAACCCAGAATTTGGTTTCGAAATCGATAAAGAAGAATTTTTAAATCAATTAAAAAATCAACATTTGATTTCGACTTGGAAAGACCCTTATCCGCCACAAGACGAGAAGCGTTCTCCATTTACTATTTTTTACTTGTCTACGATTAAAGATAGAGTGTTGGCTTATCGACCGTTTCAGGTTGAACCAACCATTATGGATCAAAAATACCACCCATTTGATTTATCTTATACAGCCATTAGTGGAATCAGTATATCTACCCCCAAAGATTGGAAGACACTCTCCATCAACGATTTAAAAAACGAAGAAGCAATCCAACTAGATAGATACCTTGAATTAAATTTAAACAATCAAGATAAACAATTGATAAAAAAATATTTAAACCAAATTTTAACCAACAAAGACAGAATGAATTATTTTATAGTACTAGATAGCATTCTACAATCCTACAAAACTTACCAATATAAACTTGGTTTTAACGAAAAAACTAATGTAGAAACCATCAAAGATTTTTTGTTTAAAACCAAAGAAGGTGACTGCACAGAATTTTCTGCAACCACTATTTTATTATTAAGAAGTGCTGGAATACCTGCGCGATTAGTCCATGGTTGGTTAGCATCAAGAGAATTACAAACCCCTGCACACATTGGTGGATTAATGCACCTAAGAAAAAAGATCCATTATCTACAACGTTTCGATATTAAAGATTTATATTTAGTTACTACATCTCATCGACATGCATGGATTCAAGTCTATTTTCCTCAATATGGATGGATCGATATAGAAACTACTTCCTACGCGAAACCACCTAAACCAGAATTCGATCCTAATGCAAAAGATGTTGTAATTCCTCTTATAGAAGAAGAGCCATATCTACCTACACCTAAAAAATTTCAGTTTCCTTTTAAATTATTTTTCTTATATTTAGGCATTGTAATCGGTACAACATTATTGCTTTTATATGTTTATAGAATTTTATTAAATTTATTTTATTTTATTTTTACTAGAAGTTATAGCGAAAAAGCAATCAAATACATAAACCTACTATTCTATATGAGGATCTATGAATATGGTTATCCCAAACGAAAATTTTTCGAAACACCGATAGAATATGCAGAAAAACTTCCAGAAACCAACGAATTTGCTCAAAAATTAATCGAATTAAAATTCCGTACAAATTTAAGCGAACAAAGGAAAAAAGAACTCTACCAAGAATTGTTAAAAATCTATAAAAAAACTTTACAAACGTTAAAACCGAAAGATTTATGGAATAACATTAAATTTATACTAACATTAAAAGGAATCTTTTACCGAATCTAATATGATAAGAATTATTTATGTTTTATTTTTTATATTTTTTTTACAATGTAGTAATCAATTCAACTGGATTGAATATCGCGGAAAAAAAGGCTCTGGCGCAACAGAAGAAAATATTCTACCTCCCTTAGGATTAAAATGGAAAATTAAAATACAAGAAGAAGGAATGCGTAAAAAAAGGGCCTTTAATCCTCCCATTATTATTGGAAATATCATCTATTTTGGCTCTCCTGACGGAAATTTCTATGCATTTGAAATTGATACAGGCTATATGAAATGGATTTTTAAAACCAAAGGAGCGGTAAACTCTGTTCCCTTCGCAGATGATAAAAATGTTTATTTTGGTTCCAACGATGGAAATGTTTATGCAGTAAACAGAGAAACAGGAGAAAAGGTCTGGTCTTATTACACTGGAAGAACAGTTCAATCTTTGGTTTTACGATACAAAGATTATATAATTTTTACTAGCGATACGGGCGCAACTTATTTTTTAGATTTAGATGGAAACCCAGTATTTACCTTGTCAAACCCTGTTTGGTCTCATCATACTTTTCAGGTTTATGATGATGTAGTATACTGGGCACCCCAAGGAAGACGTTTTGGTGCTTTTAAGATCGACACAAAAGAATTCTTATGGTTTGTTAATGTAAATGCTCCTTATCCTCTTTGGTATTCTTTTCCCGCAATTGACGAAAAAAAGATTTATTTCTCTTCTAGTTTTTTTAAAGGTACCGATGTAGAATTCAACTATTATGCAATGGATAGAATTACAGGCGAACTGATCTGGCAGAAAACAGATTCTTATCGAGGTAGTTTATTTTTTCCTCTTAACGAACGAACAACCTTCTTAGATCATGTGGAACTATTAGATTATTTAGCACCAGCCTTATGGAAGGATTTAGTGATTTATACTTCCGGCGATACGTTGATAAGAGCTTTCGATAAAAATACAGGAAAAATTGTTTGGACGAAAGAATTAAGATATCCTACATCTAGTGCTCCAACCATTGCTGGAAATCGAATGTATTTTGGTGTAAATGGTATTTCTGGTTCGACAGATTCTGGTCTATTTGTTTCGAAACCCAAGTTGATGTGCATTTCAGTAGAAGATGGAACAACCATATGGGAATACGAAACCGAAGGTGCTGTATTAAATTCTCCTTTAATTTCCAATGGAAGAATCATTTTTGGTACAGACGACAATATTTTTTATGTATTAGAAGAAGTTTTTAATTTTTCGGAAATTCTTCAACCCTTATTTAGATTACTACCCAGTTACAAATAATATTTAAATTTTTCTTGTCTTAAAAAATTTTTTCAATTTTTTGATCTTATGAATTTAAATCTCTCTATTAACGAAGTAAAAGAAAAGCTTCAAAAACTCTACATGCCTCACGAAATTGATCAAGCCATTGATTTGATCAAAGAAATTCGCGAATTAAAAAAGCAAAAAAATGCCGTTATATTAGGCCATAATTACATGACTCCTGATGTCTATTATGGTGTATCGGATTTTGTAGGAGATTCCTTAGGACTAGCAAAACAAGCAAGTGAAGTGGATGCAGATATCATCTTGTTTAATGGTGTTCACTTTATGGCAGAAACAGCCAGTGTTTTAAATCCCCAAAAAAAAGTGCTTATTGCGGATTTACAAGCAGGATGTTCACTAGCGGAAAGTATTACCGCGGAAGATGTTAGAAGATTAAAACAAATGTATCCCGGTGTTCCAGTGGTCACTTACATCAATTGTAGTGCAGAAGTAAAAGCGGAAACTGATGTTTGTTGTACAAGTGCAAATGCTCTTAAAATTGTCCAAAGTATAGATTCAGATACGATTATATTTTTACCTGATGTTTATTTAGGAAAAAACATTCAAAAACAAACCAATAAAAGATTAATCTTATGGGAAAAAGGTAAATGCATGGTTCATGAACAATATACCAAAGAAGATATAGAATATTATCGAAAGCAATTTGATGATCTTTTAGTGATTGCTCACCCTGAATGTAATACTGATGTCACAGAAGCAAGTGATTTTACTGGTAGCACATCGCAAATGGCAGACTTTATAAGAAAAAGTCCCAGAAAGAATGTATTGTTAGTAACTGAATGCAGTATGGCAGATAACCTACGAAGCGAATTCCCCGATAAAAATTTTATTGGTACCTGCCATACTTGTCCACATATGAAGAAAATCACACTTGCAAAAATTCGCGATGCTCTGCTTTACGAACAATACGAAGTAAAAGTCCCCGAAGAGATTGCGGAAAAAGCTCGTAAATCCATTTTAAGAATGTTCGAGTTATCTTACA
>Ga0308394_1001157_pt1 | contig 12726 bp, 8 predicted proteins | sample Hotspr2Sampleme2_FD_202366 | JGI IMG/M metagenome (GOLD analysis project Ga0308394, IMG submission 202366) | Hot spring phototrophic mat microbial communities from Mushroom Spring, Yellowstone National Park, Wyoming, United States - 20050701_me2 ...
CTTCTGCTGCTATCGAAGTACTTACTGCATATATGTTTTATCTTCAAGTAAAAGCAAAGAATCAAATCGACAGAGTACAAATGGCTATTTTGTGCCAACAAGTCGAAAATCAATATATTGGTGTTAATTGCGGCATAATGGATCAGTTTTCTGTGGCGATGGGAAAAAAAAATCATTTTATTCTATTAGATACACATTCGTTAGAGTACGAATACATTAAATTCCTTTTTCCGAATGTATCCATTGTTGTAATCAATACGAATAAACCCAGAAAACTTTCTGATTCTAAGTATAACGAAAGAAGAACAGAGTGCAATTTATCTTTGGAAATCTTACAAAAAAATTATAAGATTAAATCTTTGGTAGAAGCAAGCGAAGAAATGTTAAACGATTTAAATAGCGAAACATTAAAAAAACGTACTCTACATGTAATACAAGAAAATCGAAGAGTTCAAAATATCAAACAATTGTTGAATTCGTTAGATGCATCTCGAAAAGATTTAGAAGAAGTCTTGCAACAAATTGGTAAATTTTTGTATGATTCTCACGAATCTTTAAAAAACTACTACGAAGTATCTTGTTATGAATTAGATGTTATCGTAGAAGAATCGAAAAAAATCTCTGGTGTTTATGGCGCACGTATGACTGGTGCTGGGTTTGGTGGATGTGCAATTGCATTAGCCGATAAGAAAAATGTCGAAGAATATATTCCTTTGATTGCCAAAATTTATCGCGAAAGAACCAATTTAATACCAGATGTATTCGAAGTTCAAATCGAAGATGGGGTAAATGAATTATGAGTATAACAGAAAATATAGAACTTAAAAGAGTGATTTTCCAAAAAAAAAATCGTTTTTATGAATTCCCTGTGAATAAACAAATTCAAGAGAAGTTAGTTTTTAGGACAGAATTTGGTTATTTAAATTTTGAATTTCAAAACCAGATTTTAAATGCCTATTTTACCGATTTTATCAATAGAGATGATATCCCCATAGACTTTGTTACATTAGATATAGTAATTCCTTCTATCGATAATTTTATTAGCTTTCTACACCAAGGATACAATAACTGGACAGAGACCCACGAGGTTCCTATTTCTTCTAAACAAATGAATGTTAGTAATATAATTAAATGGTTGCTTTCTGCTTTTGGTGAATATACTATTATAAAATTTATAAAAAATTTTAATAAAAATTTTTTACGTTCTCATTTTTATACATATTTAAGAGATAAAAACAATCAAATCTTAGCATTTTGTTCTTTAAACGAAAAAATATCCTATACAATTTTTCAATTGGATTACAAAAATTCAATACTTAGAATTATTAAAGATTTTCAGAATTACTTTGTTAAAGCAAGATTCGAATTCTTAAAGCTATTTATTGGCTACGGTGATTATTACGATATCTTCTATAATATTTCGCAAAAATTAGAATCTGTTAAAGAAAATTTTGTTACTGGTTATACCAGCTGGTACTATCATTATAATAATTTAAACATAGACGAATTGATTAGACGAATTGAGTTCTATGGAATAAATAAAATTCCTATTGATTACTTTCAGATCGATGATGGTTATCAGAAACGTGTAGGTGATTGGACAAACCTTAAAGAAGATTTTCACGACAGGATGAAAGAACTCGTAGGTAGAATAAAAAAATATAACATTAAACCTGGTATATGGATTGCTCCTTTTATCTGTGAACGGAAATCATCGGTTTATCAATATCACCAAGAATGGTTGTTAAGAGACGAAAAAGGCAAACCTGTTGTTGCTGGCTTTAATCCATTGTGGAGTGGTAAATTTTATTCACTAAATATTTATAATCCGGATTTTCAAGAGTATATAAGAAGTGTTTTTAAAACTTTTACAGAAGATTGGGGATTCGAATTGTTAAAATTAGATTTTCTTTATGCAAGTTGTATTTACCCAGCAAAGAGAAAAACAAGAGCTCAACAAATGCAAGATGCATTAGATTTAATTCATCAGAGTGTTCAATGGAAAAAAAGCCCAGTAAAATTGTTAGGTTGTGGTATACCCTTTTCGCATGCTTTTGGTAATGTAAATTTTACAAGGGTAGGAAGCGACGTAGAAGAAAAATGGGAACATTATCTTAAACATTTTAATTTTTTAGAAAGGGTTTCTACATTTAGTTCTTTGAATTCAACGATTTACAGACATTTCTTTAATGGTAAAAATTTTCTTAATGATCCAGATGTTTTTTATTTAAGGCAAAATTTTCGAAAATTAAAAACAAAAGAGATCCTAGAAAAGATCAAACTAACCGAGCAAGAAAAACTAACGTTATTGTACATAAATCACATTTTTGGAGGACTCGTTTTTACCTCTGATCCCATAGAACTTTATCCAAAAGAAATTCTTCATCTCTACAAAAAAACCTTTCCCTTTGTTAAAAAACAATTTAAAAAATTTTATCATGTAAACGAACATGCCTTCGAAGTGCATTTTTCTGTCCTAAAAGAAAAATTTTTAAAAAATCCCAAAATGAACAATTTTATCGATTACGAAGTAGATTATCTATTTTTGACAAATTTATCCAACAAGAATGTTGTATTTCCATTAGAAAAAAATCGAGCATATTTTGTAGCATTTCCTTTTCAAGATACTTATGGAACATTGATTGTGAATAAAGAAAGCATAGAATTAAAGGCACATCATTCTTTATTGCTTTTAAAACTTCATTTAACATCTTTTGAATTAATCGGTTCCAATGGACATATTTTGCCTTTGGTAGAATTTAAATCTTATACAAGAAAAGTTCAAGGATTTACCATAGAAATGCAAGATCAAGCTTTTGAATATAGTAATTTATATATATACATTCCACAAAAAGAAAAAGAAAAATATTCGGGTAAATATAAAGTATTAGAAACAGAAGGTGTTTCTTACATTGTTTTAGAAATAATTAAATAGGAGAGAGATTATGCTTACGAACATTGAACAATGGATCAATCAAATCAACGACTTTGTTTGGGGGCCAGTTCTATTAGTCTTGCTTTTTGGAACGCATGTCTATTTAACTATAAGATTAAAATTTATCCAACGATTTATTGGATTAGGGATTAAACTTTCTGTCTCGAAAGAAGGAGGAAAGGGAGATATATCGCAATTTGCCGCGTTAACTACTGCATTGGCTGCAACGGTTGGAACTGGCAATATCGTTGGTGTAGCATCAGCAATTGCTATTGGAGGACCGGGGGCTCTTCTATGGATGTGGTTAACGGGGGTTTTTGGCATTGCTACAAAATATTCCGAAGCATTGTTATCGATAAAGTTTCGCGAAGTTGATAAAAATGGCAACATTGTTGGCGGACCGATGTTTGTCTTAGAAAAAGGCTTAAAACAAAAATGGCTAGGTATTACCTTTGCGGTTTTAACGGTCATTGCATCGTTTGGTATTGGAAACATGGTTCAGGCAAATTCTATTTCGCATTTATTGAGTGATCAATTTGGTATATCTCCCATAATTATTGGAATTGTATTAACAATTCTAACTGGTGTTGTAATTCTTGGGGGAATTCGTTCAATTGCAAGAGTATGCGAAATACTTGTACCCTTTATGGCAATTTTATACGTTGTTTCGTTGATTATTATTATAGTAATGACTATCGATAAGATTCCTCAAACCATTAGTTTAATTCTATCTTCTGCATTTACTGGACAAGCTGCTGTTGGTGGTTTTGCTGGTGCAGGTGTAAAAGAAGCAATTCGCGCTGGTGTTGCAAGAGGGCTATTTTCGAATGAATCTGGTTTAGGAAGTGCTCCTATTGTAGCAGCTGCAGCAAAAACGAAAAATGCTGTAAGACAAGCTCTTGTTTCTTCTACTGGTACATTTTGGGATACAGTTATTATATGTGCCCTAACAGGAATTGGCATAATAAATACTGATGCTTGGATGTTCGGTCTAAAAGGAGCAGAAATTCCTGGTAAGATGTTTTCTTTACTTGGGGATGTAGGTGGAATCATACTTTCTGTATCTCTGTTAATATTTGTGTTTAGTACTATCTTAGGATGGTCTTATTATGGCGAAAAAGCATTAGAATATTTGTTGGGCGTTAAAAGTATTTTGATTTTTCGAATTTTTTGGGTTTTCTTTGTTTTTATTGGTTCGATTAGTACTTTAAACATTGTTTGGGGATTTTCTGACATTGCTAATGCTTTAATGGCAATACCCAATTTAATCTCCCTTTTGTTATTGAGTAATTTTATCAAAAAAGAAACGGATAGATTTTTATCCAAAGAAAAAATAGAAGAAGAAGACATAGAATTAATCAAGTTAGAACAGTTCGAAAAATAATAAAAGATAGCGATAAAAGAATCAATTCGCAAATTTAGAGATATAGAAAATGCTGATTTTCTTGAAAAAAGTTGCTTATTAAACGCGAAGATTTATCGGATGCAAAATCTCAGAAAAAAAACATAGACTTAATGTTTATTTTCGAGATAATTTAAAAAATTTGAGTTCAAGAGATAAAAGTTGGATTAGAAATTTTTTTTAAATCTCTATTGTAATTTTCGTAAATGCGTTTTGGGGTAATATTGGTTGTGGTTTTGCTGATAGTTATATAATAAGCAGTTCGCGTTGGTATATCAAAATGATTTATGTACTAAAACATATCCATTTGATTAATTTTTTTAAAAAGAAAGAGAAAAATTTTTAGCCCAAAAAAATAGTTGAAGAAGATATAGATTTAGTTAAATTAGAGCAATTCAGGAAATTATATGCAAAATTTAAAGAATAAATTTAGTGAAGTTATAAACAAGAATCAAGAAAATGGCAAAACAAACCTAAAAGAAGTTATTTTGCAGGTTCAGAAGTGGATAGAAATCAATTACGAATCGCCCGAAAAATTTTTTCGCATTAACCTATATCGATTATCGGATGAACTAAATATTGATCTGTATTCGCTGATATATGGATTTCTGATCTTAGTAAAAGAAGGTATATTTATTCTGAATTGGGAATATCATTGTCCTCATTGTAATGGATTAGCAGACTTTAAACATAATTTTTCTGAACTACGAGGAGAAGGTTTTTGCTCTTTATGTGATGTTAAATTTCTTGCCATATTAGATCAAAACATAGAAGTTACTTTTACCATTCATCCAGAATATTATCTTATTCCTAGTAAAATCGAAGAAGAATATAGAAACGATATGTACCAAAAAATCTTACAACATCAATATCAATTAGAAAAACCTTTTTTAACTGGGTTAGAATGTATAAAGTCGCATTATTACCAAGAATTGTTTGGTAATTATGTTCTATCGGTGGAAGAAAGTCTTAGTATACAGAACATTGTCATTATGTTTACAGATTTAAAAGATTCTACTGCAATGTATAATCAGTTTGGGGATACCGTTTCTTATAATATTGTAAGAGAACATTTTAAATTATTGTTTGTTACCATCGAAAATCACCATGGCGTTGTGATAAAAACCATTGGCGATGCAGTGATGGCTTCTTTTATCAAAACCGAAGATGCAATCAAAGCTTCTTTAGAAATATTCCAGAATTTTTTGGATAGGATTTGGGATCCCGCAGGTAGATTAGAGATTAAAATTGGTTTGCATAGAGGGCCAGTAATAGTCGTAAACTCTAACGAACAACATGACTATTCTGGTCATCATGTTAACATTGCTTCGCGTATTCAATCCCAATTAAAAAAACATTCTGTTGGCTTTACAGAAAGTATTTTTCAGGATCGTAATATAAAAACATTGCTTCTAGAATTTATCAAACAAAATAAAGAAAATCAACAAGACATAAAACTTTTTCGTAAAAGAGCTAACCTAAAAGGGATCCAAGAGCGAATTCCACTATATTACTTAACTGCTAATAAGTCTCTACAATAAGTCGATGTTGTTTTTCTAATTGTTTAGCAAAATGATTCCATTCTTCTTCTGTAAAGTTGATTTTATATTTATTTTCGAAAAAACGTTTAAAAAATATAGAAATAGGATCTTCCATTCCTTTTAAACCACAAATATAGACAATATAGTTGTTTTTTTCGAGAATGTCTTCTATTTCTTCTTTTTTTTCTTCTAATAAGTGATGTACATATACTTTTTTTGTAGGATTTTCTCGCGAAAGTGCAGAATAAATCTTAAATTGGTCATTCTGTAATTTTAGTAAATCTTGGTTGATATCGTTTGCATAAAGATGATCTTTTTTGTAGCGTGTTCCAAAAAAAAGAATGATTTTTCCTTTATGTTGATGACCTTTATAAAATATTTTAAACAAAAATGCTCTAAACGGAGCAATTCCTGTTCCTGTGGCAAAAAAAATTAAATCTGTATTGGGATCTTCTGGTAGAACAAAATGTTTCCCCGATGGACCAGTAACGAAAACTTCATCTCCAACTCGTAAATCGCTTAGATAATTAGAACAAACACCTTTTATTGTATTGCCGTTTTCGTCTTTGTAAACAACTCTTTTTACACATAAACTAACAGTATTAGGAAATTCTGGATCCCCACCAAAAGCAGAAGCAATCGAATATAATCGTAATTTGTGGGGCTTTCCATCTTTATCTAGACCAGGTGGTAAAACCCCTAAGGATTGTCCTTCTGTGTATCGATAATCTGTATTTTTTAAGTCCAAAATAATGTGTCTTACATCTTCGTTGTAATCATGAGGAACCAATTTATGATTTAATAATACCTTTACTTCTAGTGGATTTTTAGGTTTATAAATCATATCATGTGCATGGGTTAATTTCGCGACTGGTGGTAGGAAATCTTCTAGGGTTCTCATATAAAGCATTATTTCTATTTTTTTTAAAAGTCAAGAAATAAAACGTAATATAAGAATCAAAAATAAAAAATATTGCTTGTCAAAAAAAATCGTCGCGATAATTTTAAAATCTGATGTGGGAAATATTTAAAATCATCTTTGAAGAATTTCCGGAGGCTATTTTTGTTGCAGAGATAGATACGGGCATAATTATTTATGCCAATAAAAGTGCAGAAAAATTATTAGGATTACCCAAAGAAAAACTGATTGGAATTCATCAATCTCAACTCCATCCTTCCGAAGATACTATTTATTATAAAAAAGTCTTCGAAGAAGATACAAGTGTTCGAGCCAATTATCCAAAAAAAAGAAAATCCCAAACGAAGGATTTATTTGTTCAACATAGCTCGGGGAAAATCATTCCTATTGAGAATTATTCTCGCACCTTTGAATTTAACAATAAAAAATACATCATTGGATTATTTATCGATATTTCAAAAACCAAAAAATTGGAAAGAAAAATAAGTCATCTAAGTCGAATTATTCTAAAATCGGAAAGGATTTTTAACCAAGGAACTGTAATGTATAATCCAAAATACAAAAACCCGATTTTTTTTCTGTCTGATGGTGCAAAAAGTGTTTTGAGAATTTCCTCAGATGCAATACGATTGAAACAATTGATTTTTTTTATATCAAAAGAACAACAAGATGAATTTCAAGATTTTATTTTAAATATACCCAACGAAGATGTTAAAAATAATACATTTATTAAACAAAAAGATTTTACGATTTTTGTAGATGGACAACGTAAAATTTTGAATTTTCAACTCTTTTCGTTTAATAAAAATATATTAGGTATTTTTAAAGACATAACAAAATTCCAAGAGCAATTGCAATTAATTCAAGAGAAAAATCGTTATCTAAAAATGTTATCGGAATGCCATAAGGTACTGATTTATTCCCAAGACGAAGAAGCTTTATTAAAGCAAATTTGTAAAGTGATAGTAGAAACAGGTGGTTATAAAATTGCTTGGTTTGGATTAAAAAAATACGATCAAGAAAAAAACATAGAAATTGTAGCTTATCATACCAGAGAAAAAGAATGCGAAGAGTATGTAAAAAACCTAAAACTCAACTGGCGCGACGATAATCCTTATGGAATGGGACCAGCTGGTATTGCATGTAGAGAAGGGCGTATCGACATAGAACAAAATATATATTTTAGCGAACGCTTTAAACCAGTTAAAGATTTTGCGATGAAATTTGGGTTGCAATCGGTTATTGGAATTCCCATTGTATTAATTGATCGTGTGATTGGTTGTTTAGTTGTATATTCGCCTTATCCCGATGCATTCTATAAAGAAGAAGTCGACATTCTTAAAGAGATTGCTATCAATTTAGGGTTTGGTATGAATTTATTAAGAGAACGAAAATCCAAACTTAAACTGTTAGAACAAAATATTCTGTTAACCAAAATTTTGGATAATACCAATGTAGGTATATTGGTTATTTCGAATCAAGGGAAAATCTTGTATGTAAACAAAAAGTTCGAAGAAATTAGTGGTTATCTAATGAACGAAGTTATAGGAGAAAACATTCATATCTTAAAATCTGGTTTACATGAAGACGTTTTCTATAAAGAGATCTGGGATACGTTACTAAGTAAAAAAGATTGGAGAGGAGAGATTATCAACAAACGTAAAGATGGAAGTTTATTCTTAACAAGGTGTTTTATTTTTCCTATTTTTAACGATAAAAACGAGATATCTCATTTTATCCAAATTATGGAAGATATTACATTAGAACGATATTATCAAGAACAAATCGAAAAAACAAAATTTTACGATAGCTTAACCAACCTTCCCAACAGAAATTATTTTATTGAACGTTTAAACCAAGAAGTCTATAACAACAAAACATTTTATCTATTGTATTTAGATATTGATAAATTTTCTCAGATATCGCGTAAAGATGGATTTATTATTTCTGATAGGTTTTTAGAAGAATTTGTAATCAACATAAAAACATTTATAGAAAACCAAAATATTTACGATTCCATCTTTTTTGCTCGTATAGGAAATGATGAATTCGCAATGATTATAAAAGATCAAAGTTTAGAACGTGTAATTCAATTCGTAGAAAAACTGATAGAATTCTCTAAACGTACTTATAGAATATACAACAAAGAATATTATTTATCTTTAAGTGTTGGAATTTCTATTTTTCCTGACGATGCAAAAACACCCGACGAATTGTTAAGATTAGCAGAGATTGCCTTTCGACGTTCCAAAGAAGAAAAAGGAGATGGAAATTATGCTTTTTTAACCAGAGAGATCGAAAAAGACATCGTGGAAAAGGTTCAATTAGAATCGATACTCCAAACCAATGTATTTATGCTGCAAACGAAGGATAAAGCAAAAATTCAACAAACAGGTTTTAAATTAGAGTATCAGCCCATTTTTGACTTAGAAAAAGAAAAAGTTGTCTTTTTAGAAGCACTCTTACGTTGGGAACATCCAACACTGGGTAAAATATCTCCCATAAAGTTTATTCCAGTAGCAGAAAAAAATCGATTAATCATTCCTTTGGGCTATTTTGCTATCGAAGAAGTGATCAAGCAAATTATTTCTTGGCAAGAAAATGACATCCCTGTTGTCCCTATTGGAATCAACATATCTTATGTACAATTACAAAAATACGAATTCATCGAGGTTTTGCGAAAACTCTTAAAAGAATATCGAATCGATCCATCATTGATAGAATTCGAGATTACCGAAAATTCCTTCTTACAAGATAACGAAATAACAAAAAAAATTTTGAACGAATTAAAAGAGATGGGTATAAAACTCTTGATCGATGATTTTGGGATTGGATATTCTTCTTTAAGTTATTTGTTAAAATACAAGTTTGATGTGATAAAAATTGATCAGTTTTTTGTAAAAAGTTTAACAGAAAATCATCACAAGGATTCCGATGCATTAAAACTAATTCGCACAATCATACAAATATCTAAAAATTTAAACATTTATACGATTGCAGAGGGAATAGAAAACAAAGAACAAATGGAGATTTTATTAAAAGAAGGATGTAAATGGGGGCAAGGGTATTATTTATCTTATCCCTTATCATCAAAAGAAATAAAAAAATTATTGTATGAAAAATCAAAGCATTAAAGAAACGGTTTTTATCACAGGTGCAGGGGGATTTGTTGGAAGGTCATTTATTGAATATTTGTTGCAAAGTGGCGATTATAACATCGTTGCAATAGAAGTTGATCCAAAAAAATACGACGTTCTTTTAAAAATGGGATTAAATTGTTACTTGGGTTCAACTACGGACTTATCTTTGTTAAAAAAAATATTTCAGGATAATGAGATTCATCATGTTTACCATACTGCTGCAATTGTCGAAGAACATGGGAATATTTCTGATTTTTATCACATAAACGTAAAAGCTACCATAGAATTGGCAAAGTTATCTATTCAGTATAATGTTAAATCTTTTATACATCTATCGAGTGTAATGGTGTATGGTTTTGACTATCCTTTTATGGTAAAAGAAGAAAAGTGGCAGGACTTAAAAGAAACAGTATTAAAAACCAAGAACCCTTATTGTGTTACAAAAATTCAAGGCGAAGAAGAGCTATACGAATTGTATAAAAATGATAAAAATTTTAATTTAATTATTTTAAGACCAGGAGATATAATAGGAATCCATTCTGTTCCATGGATTATACGACCAATTTTTCTTGCAAAAAAATATCTTTTTGCTTATCCCAATTATGGAGTTGGAATTTTAAATTTATTGTACATACAAAACCTAAACGAGTTGGTCTATCAGATCATCAAAAGAATGCCTGATGATTCTATTAAAGGACAATCCTATAACATAAGAGATGAATTTATAACCGTCAGGGAATTCTATCGGTATTTGTTTAAAAATTTAAAAATTCTTCCTTTTGGGTTAGAACCTTTATCTTTAAACCAAAACTTAATGAAGTTTTTATTGTTTCTATTATATTATTTCCAAAAAATGTTTGGGGTAAAACCATGGGTTCATCCTGATGGTGTAAATTTTTTGCTTAGAAATAACCCCGTAGATAACGAAAAATCCCTTAAACAATTGAATTATCGTTCCAAAGTAACCTTTTACGAAGCAATGCATACCATTATAGAATATTATAAAAATCAGTCTTCTTGATAGAAGATTAATCGCCTCATTCTTTTGTCGTATAATCCCCATACTTTTCGGATGGTTGCTTGGTTCGCGTTTCCATTTGCGGGAAGAATTGTTCCTATGCCTGTTACGCGATAGATTTCTCCTTCGGTTTTAAGCATTCCAGTAAAAGAACCACCTTTACCGATCAATTCTTCGTATAATTTTACACCTGCTGGTGTTTGGATTTGCAATGCTGGTAGGTTTTCTAATAGTTTAAGGTCTTTTATATAACCATTTTCTTTGTTTCTTAGTTTAAATATTTCTAAAACTGCTTGTCGCGTCATTACATCCGATAGACTCATCAAAACGTGATATCGCGCAGCATTAATGTTGATTTTTCCCGTATCTGAATCGGATGGTATATAGGCTGTGATGTTATTTGCTAAGATCCAATCGTCCATAGTGAGTAAGGTTTTTTCGTCTTCGGTTAAAAATGCCAATTCCTTTTGTTGCTCTTCCCATCCATCTGGTGCTCTTGGAGAAAAGATCATTTCCGGTGTAAACCCTTTAACTTGTGTTACTTCTGGCAAAGAAAAAATAAAATAATTTTTTATCTTCTGAGGTGGTTTTAATGATTCGTAGTAGCTTCGTTCGGCACCTTTACCTTCTGTGGTATCGTTTTGATCGATCCAATCGATTAAAGCATCCACATTATCTAATGGGATTTTGAACGTTGTAAACAATCGAATAAAGATATTTCGATAGGTTTCGTCTACACCATCATCAATTTTTCGTACTAAAAAGTTTACGTTGAGTTTTCCATCTTCTGGTTGTATGCTATATCGAACAAAACATTTTGGTTTACAATCCTTGCCTACATCAATATCTGGGGGACTTAGTGCTAATCCCGTTTGGAATAAATATTCTTCGGGAATTGTTTGTAATGCAGAAAGACCAGCCTGAAAACCCGATAAAGCCAATAAATGTGCTCTATATCCTTCTGTGAGGGTTTTAGTTGCCGCGTATTCTTCTTGAACATCATTCCAGAATTTTAATGCTACCGTTAACGAAGAAAGGCCCATAGCGAAAATCAAAAGAATTACCGCAGAACCCATCTTTACCCATAAGTTGTTTTTTGGTAGCTTCATAATTTTACATAAAATTGATTTATCATAAAAGCAACCGAAAAAAATAGAACGATTTATATTTCTCTTTTTGTTTTTTATGCCACATCTTTGTAAAAATAGTGAATGGGTTCTGCTACTTCGTATAGATCCGTTAAACAAACCACTTTATACGAAAGATGATCCTTGTTGTTTAACAATCGTTCTTTATAGATTTCGTCTTCGTGCACCCAAGATGTGGTAATCTCTCCGTTTAACGATTTATACTGGACTACAACATAAAAAATAAATTCATCTAATTTTAAAAACGTAATTTTTAATTTTTTCGAAGGCATTTCTGCAAGGGTTTTCTTGATTTTTAAGTTTTCTAAGAATTTAGGGGATTTTGTTTTTATTTGTTCGTCCCATTCGATCAAATCTTTTAAAATTTTAACAAAATCCTCTTTTCTTGTTTTTAATTCTCGGATTTCGTCAAATTGCATAACTCTCTCCTTAAAATTTTATATCTTAAAATATTTAAAAAAACTCTAAAAAAAATTTTAAAAATCTTTTGTATATTTTACAAAATTTTTTATTTTTTTCGAATACTGAAAATTAGACTTTCAACAAAAAAAATATTTGAAAAATACAATTCAGATCAAATTATAGAAATTCATGAAAGTTATAAAAAATTTTGTCTATTTATT
>Ga0308394_1001159_pt1 | contig 12721 bp, 19 predicted proteins | sample Hotspr2Sampleme2_FD_202366 | JGI IMG/M metagenome (GOLD analysis project Ga0308394, IMG submission 202366) | Hot spring phototrophic mat microbial communities from Mushroom Spring, Yellowstone National Park, Wyoming, United States - 20050701_me2 ...
GCTCGCGCTGGAGAGGAAGGGCTGCTCGAGGCTGCTCCACTGGCTGGGAGCGCCCATCCGCCTCATTCGCGCCCGCAGGGCGGCGGCGAAGAGGAGAGCAACGTCGGCTCTTCCTCGCTGAGCTCGAAGGTGTGATAGAACAACCCGCAGTTGTTGCACCGATACCGCCGTTTGAGTATTACGTTCGGCCATATGCCCTCCAGCGCCACGCGGCCACGGGCGCTCACGTCAGCGCTCCCACAGCGCGGGCAGGGTACGAGGTAGAGTTTGCCTAGCTTATACATAGATTACCACATTCTGGAGCCTGCTCCACTACCCCCACCTCGAGCGCACCCGAACCGAGATGTACTCCGGCGGCCCACCGCGCACCGTCCAGAGGGCCAGGGCCAGGCTCATCACGGTGTCGTCGTGGGCCCCACTGGGGGCCTCGTAGCTCACCCCGTAGGCGGTCTGGCGGGCCTGCAAGGCCCGTAACTCGGCCAGCAGGGTGGGCTCTGGGTAGAGGTGCAGGCGCTCTTCTGCCAGGGACAGACGTAGCTCGTTGACGAGCTGCTGTTTGGACTGGGCGGTGAAGCGGAAGGGGTGCGTCTGCGGCCAGGCCCGGCGAAGTCGCTCGTACACCGGATCGCCCACTCCGGTGGCGTCTACCGTGAGCCGAGCCTGGTAGCGCTCGAGCAGCCCCAGCACCCGCGCCTCGGTATAGCTCCACTCGCTTTGCCAGCGCTCTTGATGAACCAGGCGGTAGGGAAGCTCGGTCACGTCGAGGATGCTCAGGCTAGACCAGTCGGCCAGGCGGGCTAAGTCCAGTCCCGCCGCGTAAACCCGGCCCGTTCGGGGAGGTTCTGACCCCTCCAGGACTGTCGCCCGCTGGATCAGCTCTTCCGGGATGGCCCCTCCGGCCTCGAGGAACTCCGCCAGGTACTCTTGCCGGAACGCCCATTCACCCAGGGCCCGGCGCTCGGCCTCGAGAAAGGCGCGGTCATAGCGGCTAATGTCGTAGGCTGTCACCCGCACCCTGTCCCAGTCGTCCGACTTGGAGACCCACTCCCTCCAGAACCAGCCCCTGGTGCCAGCCGGGGTGGAGAGGGCGAGGATGCGGCCACCCGTCATGGCCAGCATGGGGCGGACGGCGATGTAAAGGTCATCCGACACGTAGGCCGCCTCGTCCAGAACCACGAGGTGGGCAGAGTAGCCCCGCACGCCCTCGGGGTTTTCTGGGAGGGCGATAATCCGGCCCCCACCTCGTAGCTCCAGGTAGGTCCTTCCCTCAGCCTCTAGGGGCACGCTGGCCAGCCGGGCCAGGCTCCGCACCCGGAGGGCCAGCTCGGTGGACTGGCGCTCCGTGGGCGAGGCTATGAGGACGGTGCCGCCGGTCATGAGAGCCGCCCTCAGGGCCACCACGGCAGCGGTGGTGGATTTCCCAGCCTGACGGGCGGTGAGTACGAGGGTATTGCGGCGGGTGGCGAGATGGGCCACCTGGAGTTGCCAGGGGTCGGGGGAGTCTATTCCAAACAGGCTGAATCCAATCCTCGGGGAGACGATGAGGGCGGGACTGCGGTCGCGTAACGCTGATTTAGCGGCCATCGGTCAACTCCATGAGGATGCGGCCCACTCGTTCCGCTAGCTCCGGCTCGTCCTCCAGTTCCCGGGCGATGCGGACGGCGAGGGCCCGAACGTCCAGGTAGTTGTGCACCTCCACCCGACTTCCGGCGTCCAACTCCCCGCGAAGGCGGGCCTCAAGGGTCAGCAACTCCCGGGCCTCCTTCAGGAAGGAGGCCGCCCCGGTGTAGCGGTGATTTGCGGCCGCCTCTTCCAGGAGCTGGCGGGCCTTGGCGTTTAGCTGGCGCACCTGGTCCAGTATCGTGCCGCCGTACTCCACCACCTCCTCCTGCACGGCGGCCTTAGCCTGCTGGGAGAAGTGAGCCCGGACGTGGCGGATGACGGCCTGGGGGGAAACGGAATATCGGAACGCTATGCGCCGGTATGGCTCACCACGGGCAATAGCCCGTTCTATCTCTTCCCGCTGTGGATGAACGCACACCGTGCACGGTCTGGGCATATTCTCCCTGTCCCTATGGTACGAAACGGCCGGGTTTGTATCGTAACGGCGAAGTCGCTATACGACCGCATTACGGCTCCGGCTCTATCGGCTCCACCACCAGCCGCACTTTGCCCGGCCGCTCGGGAAGGTTTCGTTCTGCGTACAGCTTAGCTACCTGGTAGTCGTCCTTCAGGACTCCAGCCGCCACAAGAGCGTCCAAAAGAGCTTTTGTGATGTTGTCCAGATCCCGCTTGCGGCGGTCTGGCGGGTGGGCGAACACGTAGACCGTCACCTCCCCCGAGCACCGCACCCCCTGGGCCTTCAAAACCGCCCAGGCTTCTTTATGCCACCGCCGCGCCTGGGGAGAGAGGTAGCGGCCCCGGCCTCTAGCTTCCCAATAGTGGTTGATTGAAGGGGGCCAGGGCAAAAGCACATCCAGGATTTTCACGCTTCACCCCTCCCCCTCCTCCCGCGGGACCCCCCGGCCCTCCGAGGTCCCACAGGTGGAAGGGTGCCAGACACCAGATACGGGGGTTTTCCAAGCCAGCTTCCAGGGATCGGACCTGGATACTGTTGTCCGGGCGGGTTAGGGGTGCCCGGCGACCCCGATTGAGCCAGTACCTCAGGCGCACCGCACCTGTAAGGGTCGTGTTTGCATTGCGAGATTATCTCCATTACCGCGATTTGACGCTAAGGGTTTTTCTAGTCCTCTAACTTCAAAACGACATTCGCGCCCAGCACGCGCAAAGTGGCGGCTTTGATTTCCTCGAGGTGCTTTTGCGCTTGTTGAAAATAGAAAGCTTTCTTTTCACTGAACACCAGCACCACCTGATTGTCCTCAAAACGTGGTTGGGCTTTGCGAACAGAAGCTCGAACAAGCGTTCTTAGCAGCTTCAAAACTTCCTGCCAGCCACGCTTTAGGTCAAATTCTTTCAAGCCGCCTCCCGTTCACTCCATACCAGGCCCTGGGCCCGCCCGTTGCGGGCTAGCCATAGCGCCCAGGGGCTCAGGTCTACCCAAAAATCCAACTGCTGCTGATCGCTGCCCTCGGGGTTGCGCAGGGCCACCTCTACCAGGTAGGCCCGCCAGGCCCAGGTCTCGCACCCTATAGCTAGCTCGTTGCGCTTTTTGCGCCATTCATCGTCCAGCGCGTCCCAGCGCGCCGAGTAGCGATGGCGCTCGCGCTCACGATGAGCACCGGCCCAGCGCTCCAGCGCTCGCTCGCGCAGAGCTACGGCCTGCGAACGCTCCTGGGCCGCCTCCTGCACCTGGGGCCACTGCTCGCCCAGGCCCCAGCGGACGAAGCCCTCCATAGCGTCGGAGAACAGGCACCAGAAGGCCCACTCGAGCCATCCTGGGACATTTGGCTCGGCTTCCATCTCAAGCCTGGCGTAAAACGCCAGAGCGAACTCCATGCGGGCCTGATACGCGACATCCTCATCCGACAGCAGCGCTTCACCGCGTAGAAGGGCCAGAATAGCCGCCTTTTCCCGTACCAGATGCTCACGGTAGCGGGCCACAAACTCCTCGGCGCTTCTACCATCAATCCACAGGCCGCCTTTCTCGTTGATTTTCAGAATCAGCCCGGCATCGTTAGCCAGGGCGATAAGCTCTGCTGCGTTCATACATCTACCTTTTGCCATATCTGTCTCTTAGCCGGCCACCTGTAGGCGTGAGGGGCCATACCCTCGCCCAGCAGAACCACGCCTCGGCGCGCTCGAGTCACAGCCACATACATCAACCGGTGCAGCGTGTCGGGATGGGCTCGGGCTGCCCGGCGCGTGTAGCCCGGCCAGACGTAAACCCAATCCGCCTCGCCACCTTTGACGCTATGGATAGTGCCCAGCCATACCCGCGCCCGGCCCTCGAGGACTGCCTGGGGATTGCGTAAAGCGACCATCAGCCCGTTGCGCATCCCTCTGGGCGCGTTCCCCAGCAAGTGGTCGAGCAGCCAACCGGCGTTGCGACCTATCGCGTGTTCGCGGTGGTTGGGAAGAAACTCCTGCCAGACGGGGTGGTCGTCTCCGATGGCTTCCTCATCGGGGAGGGCGTTGATGGCCTCGAGGGCGCGGGTTTTGTTTCCCCGCCCGAACACGTCAGCAACGACGTGTTTGGTCCAGGCCTTCAGGTCGCTCCCCACCCGCTTGGGGAAGAGGAAGCTGCGGGCCTTCTCCCAGGCCGCCTGACCCCCACGGGTAGCGGGGAAGAGGTTGAAGCTCGAGCGGTGCGGCGCGTAGGGATTCCCCCAGGGGATGCCGCGCTCGAGCAATTCATTCTTCAGCGGTTCCAGCAGGTAGCGAGCCGTAGCTAGGAATAATACGCTCTCCTGGCTCCCCTCGCGCTCCAGGGCGTGCTCCACCGCCCAGCGCGGGTTTTCCGGGCTGTCCGGCAGGTAAATCACCTCACCCCTCTCAGCCCTGGGGCTATAGCGCTTCTGAGCCCGCTGGGAGATGCGCCCAACGATCTCCTCGGCCAGCGCCTGTACCATCGCCGGGACGCGATGGGACTGCGAGAGCACGATCTCCTCGTGGGCCTGCGGGGCGAGAAACGAGCTCCCGTTCGCCCCCATGAACTCGTAGATGGCTTGGTCATCGTCCCCGATCAGGGCCAGATACCGCGTGCTGGCGGCCCAGTGCTCCACCAGAGCTAGCTGGAGTGGACTGAGGTCCTGAGCCTCATCCACGTAGAAATAATCAACCCCCAGACCAGGGCGCAGCAGGGCGGCCTCGAGCATCCCCGGAAAATCGATCACCCCCTCCTGGCGCATCCAGTCCCGCCAAAACTCCCAGAATCTGACGGCTTTCTCCGGCCACTGGGCCATTGGGGTGAGGGTGTTGCGTAAGTGCACCACCTGGTCGTATATTTGGTCTCCAGGCGGGGCCTCGGCCTCGTCGTAGGGGTCCATCACGTCAAAGGCTGATTCGCCCCCTCCCCTGATCCGGGGAGTGATTTGCCAAACGTCCGGGGCCTGATTGTTCCAGGATTTCAGCGCCGCGGGGGTCAGGGCCAGGTCTGGCCTGCCGATGGCCCGGTAGGCCAGGCTGTGAAGGGTACCCAGGTTCTCCTCGGGTACTTTATTCCCAATGCGGCGGGAGAATTCGCGGAAGGCCGCCCGGCTGAACGAGGCCACCGCGATTTCCTCTCCCGGCACCCCCCGATTGAGTAGCTCCTCTACCTGCGCAACCAACCAGGTCGTTTTCCCAGTTCCCGGAGGGCCGTACACTCTAACGCGCTTAGAGGTCCACATACGGCACCTCGTTTTCTCCGTCCTGGACGGGTGTAATCGCTGTAATCGCTTGTTGTTCAGAAGCGATTACAGCTATTTTTGCGTCCTGTACGGCATTATCTACATGTGTAATCGTGTAATCGCTTGCTTCACTCATTTTCTCCCGCTCAGTTTTTTGAGCGATTACACGATTACACCCTTTGTTTTCATCGTCCTGGAGGGGATTAGTTGCTGTAATCGCTTGTTGTTCAGAAGCGATTACAGCGATTACACCCGTTGTAGACGCATTTTCTAACATGTTGTTGATTGGCTCGGGCACCAGACTGACGGGTAGCTGCCAGTAACGGCGATAACGCACAACCCCATGCTCACGCACAGGCAACCTCACCAGCTCGGCTCCGTAGCGTCGCAGCAGTAAAGCCAAATCGCGAGGCCGGATGCTCGCTCCTCGAACGTCAGCCGCCCAGGTGGCCAGGTTGGTGCTGTTGATCAAGATTTCGCCCTGGCGCACCAGCGGAAGCTCCATCCGATGATGGGCCAGCCAGTTGGTCTGATCATCCTCAGTCGCGGGCTTACGCTCCTCGAGGTAGCTCTCCAGCAGTCCCCTCAGCCAGTCGAACTCCTCGGCCTCGGGGGCCTCAGCGTCCTCGGCGGCCAGGGCGATCACGCGTACCACGTCGTCCCAATACCGCTGGTCTACCCAGCGCAGAAGGTGATGCGTGGCTCCAAACACCGCCAGCCGCAGCCGGCGCTGGTTGAGCAGCGTCTCGGCGTTGCCCAGATCCACCCCGCGCCCGTCCTCGAGCAGCGCGGTATATCGTGGGGGCGTGGACAGGTATCGGCGAATTGCCTGCAGACCGGGCCAGCCCCACTCCTCGCGCAGCCAGCGCAGCGCCTCCTCTCGTGTGGAGGGCAGGGTTATCTCTGCCACGGTTTCCACCCCTCCCTGCGCTGCGCTCCACGGGGCTTGCTGGACGGTTTGCGCTTTCCCGCTTCCAGACCGGAACGTAGGGTCTGGCTAGCCTCTTTCTCTCCTATCCCCGTTGCTTGCGCCTGCCCCAGCACGAGCTCGCGAGCCTCATCCTCGCTGATGATCTCCCCACCGACCAGACGCCCCAGCTGGTAGGCCATGCGGTTGAGGGCGTTGTTGCGGTTGCCCTCCCTAGCCTGGGCCTGAAACTCGGCCACGATGCGGGCCAGGGCCGCTTCGGCGTAACGCCGGATGTAATAGCCCTCGTCGTTTTCGAGCACACAACCTCGGATAGTACCCACCAAGCCGCCCCTGATGTACTCGGGGCCATAGCGGGCCACGAGGCCGACCTCAGCGGGGCTCAGCAGGTAGCCCCGCTGGCGCTCTGGATGCCAGGCGGCCAGCAGGGCCCCGTGCTCGAGCAGGTCGGCGGAAGACTGCACCTCGTAGCCTTCCATCTCCAGGGCCAGCCTAGCCCACCGCACGGCCTCTGGCGCGTAGCTGAGCCAGCGCCACTCGTTGGGGGGAGGGTCGTAAACAGCGCGGTGGGCCATAGGTCACCAGGGCATAGCGACGGCTTTTGTGGCCTTCTTCCTGGGGATGGGGGCGTAGCCGGTGATCACGTTCACCTCGCGCTCTTTGCCCTGTTTTTTGCTCAGCGTGAGCAGCACCGAGCGACCTGGGGCGCTCACCTCCTCATTGCCCATCAGGATGCGCACGCCGCGCACCGGCTCCTGGCCCTCGACAAAGAACATCGGCAAACGATCCAAATCCTCAATGCTTTCCACACCGGGGATGTCCATATCCAGCAGGCTCGCGTCCTCCGGGCCGATTACCCGCCCCCAAAGGGCCCCAACCACTGCCCAAAAACGGCTTTTCTCGTTCCACGCCAACCCGTACTCTCCCGAGGAAAGCCGCACCACGGACGGGAGGTTGACGAGAGCCGACAGGCGGCCCTCCTCGTCCTCGAACAGCATGCGCAGGACGGGTTTGGGCTCGTCGGAAAACTTGCTGTGCAGCCGCCCGGCCTGCACCTCGACCAGGCTAAACTCGTAAGTTCCCGGCTCACGCAGGACGAACTCCGAGTTTTCCTCTAGCTTCACGCCCTTGAAGATTCCCATACCATTGACCTCCTTGGTCTATTCCTTCGGGCTTCTGGCCCTGGTGCCAGGCTGATCGGCGGCTCAGCCTGGCGAAGCCGTTCAGTGCGTCAACTCAAGCAAAAGGCCAGGAAGCACGCGCCACCCCTGGATTTCGGAGACACCACCCCAGCCAATCCCCTCGAGCCAAACGTTTCTCCCGTATGCTTTAGTCGGCTTTCCCCACCGCACCACTCGGTCGTTTAGATCATCGAACGTCAACTCGATACCGAGTTGACAGAGCAAATCGGCTACCGCGCTCTCGCGCGTGTCGCCAACCCCAATCCCCCGATGCGCCTGAATCTGCCAGCGCCGACCTTTTTCGACGGCTTCTACCGAGATACACAAACGCAGCCCCATGTCGAGGAGCAGTTCCTCGAGGTTTTCTATGGGTTTCACAATGGGCATCGGAGGTGTTTTGGCGGCCATCAGGTCACCTCCTGTGCCGGCACAGGCCAGGCGGCTACATCCGCCGCGAGCTCACCATCCAGGCCGTAGTACTGCCCCGCGTAGCGGGCCAGCACCAGCGCCAACTCCCTGTTGCGCTGGTGCAGCGCCAACAAACGGCCTATCAGACCCTCGGGGTTGACAGCCCGCCACGCGGCCAGGACCCGAGCCTCGAGGGCCGGGTTCTCGTAAACGCTCATGTCCCCCGTGCCCCCACACGCGTTGCACACGCTGTAGCGAGGGGGCGGATTGTCAGGGTCGTAACCCCGATTCAGCCAGAAATCCGCAATGCCCTCATCATCAAAAATCAGCCCTCTGAGCCAGAGCCGGTCGAGCTCAAGATGAGCCGTATTCTCAAACTCGCCTGCGCCGTTGCAGTAAGGGCATCTAGCTGCCATTGCGTACCTCCACCAGCTCACCGTCGCAGCCTGCGTCACAACGCAAGCCATACTCGTACACCCAGTCGTAGCCATACCTTTCACCGCACTCGACACAGCGGAACGTGCGGTGACGGTTGGCGGCCAGCGCCTTGATCCGTCGCGCATCCATCCGGTCTTCAAACGTTTTGGGTTTGTGTGCTATACTCTTCATGGTGCAAGCCTCCTTCCCCCGGCCCCCGCCGGGGGACTTTGCTTACTGGGCCGCCTCCCGGCTGGCCCTGGTAGCCATTTCCCTCCGTAGCCGGGTGAGCTGGTCGCGGGTTTCTTGCGACAGGAATCGCGTCGAAAGCTCGCCCCCTTCGTGCAGTTGCAGCAGCTCATCCAGGCTGCTGCTGCGAATGATGGTCACCCCCGCCACCTTGACGAAAAACGCCGAGTGCAGCTTTGCCAACCGCCGCCAGGAATCCAGCGACAGGCCGGACATCTCGGCCAGCTGCTCAAGGGTGTAGAAGGGCGGGCGAGGGGTGGTCTGCGGGGCTGGGATGGCCCGCAGTTCCTCACGGATGATCTGGCGCAGGGTGTCCTCGAGGGTCATTGGGGGGCCTCCTGTTTGGATTCTATCAACAGTGCTGCTGATAGCTCTGAGCTAGGAATATCCAGTGCCAGCGCTATTTTCTTCAGTGTCGCCAAGCTAGGGGTACTGATTCCTGTTTCTATGCTCGCCACTAAAGATCGAGAAATCCCGGCCATCTGCGCTACTTCTTCTTGCGTTAGATCGCGCATACGACGGGCCTTTCTGATCAGTCTGCCTAAGTTGCTGCTCATCTATCAGCCATACTGACACAAAACTTACGATCAGTCAACACCCCTGACAGGCTGTCAGCTAGACTAACAATCAAAGGGGGAGATATGGTTTTGGTAGAAGATCAAGCGGCAGATGCTATTCGTCGGCGCATACGCGATTTAGGTTTATCGCAGCCTAAAGTTTCCCGTATGGCAGGGAAAAGCGCATCGTGGTTGGCTACTCAGGTATTGCCCAATCCTGAAAGCTCTTTGCGTTATTTGTGGGCTAAGGAGCCCATTACTTTAGAACGCCTTCTTCGCGCTCTCCAATGGACCCCCGAGCAATTCACTCGAGAAACCGGTCTCGAGCTTCCCGGCTTCTCCCGTCCCCCTGACGTCCTCCCCGTCCGCCGTTATCGCATCCCCATCGTGGAGGCCGGGGCCGGTCTGCCCGCCTGGGACGAGTCGGGCGAGTTCGTCGTCCTCGACCTGCCCGAGCTGCGTGGCAAATCTGAAAGCGAACTTTTCGCGGTGCGGGTGGTGGGCGATTCGATGTCTCCCACCTTCCTCAATGGCGATGTGGTGGTGTGCTGGAAGGAGGGCCGGCCCGAGGCGGGCCGGGTGGTAGCGGTGCACCAGCACGGGGATGGCATCATCCTCAAGCGGTTGCAGTACGCTGGAAGTCAGCCCATGCTGTACTCCGACAACCCAGCGTATCCACCTGTACCCTTGGGAGAGTATGACCGGATATTCGGGGTGGTGTTGGGAAGCTGGCGGCCTGCGAGGTGAAAGTTGCACTTGGGCGAAAGCTCGAGTGAGAATTGAAATAATTTGCCGTAAACATAAACCCAGTATGATTGACGCTATGAGCGCCCAGCTTCGCCTGTACCTCGAGGGACCAGACCTGCCCGACCCGGCCCATCTGGGGCTGGGCGAGCTGGCGAGGCTTTTGGAGAAGCTGAACAGGGTGATCACCGCATTCGCAGAGGAAATCGAGATCGCAGCACAACTGGTGGAGCCCTCGGAGCAGCTCGCCAGCTTGGTAGGCATTGAGAAGGGCAGCGTAGAACTGGTGATTCGACCTGCTCCACTCTTACCCTTGGAAGAACGTTTGATTGCTCCCGTGTTGCAAGGTGACTGGGGCGCACTCCCTCCCAACACTTACGACTGGCTTTACGAGCTAAGCAAAGAGCTTATGACCAAGGACCGCAGTCTCAAAGTAGCCCTTCGCGACAAGAGCGTTCCTGTACCGTGGATTGGGGCTGAGCGCCCTGTGCCCAAACGCCGCGCCGCGCTCACGATCGAGGACACCATAACCCTCTACGGTCGAGTCATCCGTCTAGGCGGAGTGACGCCGAAGGTAGACCTGCGGGTAGGCAACGAGGAGTACCACGTGGAGGCAGACTCCGAGTTGATTAAAAACCTCGAGCGGCAAGGAGCGCTTTACAAAATTATAGGTCTCAAGGCAACAGGCACGTTTAGGCTTGAAGGAAAAATTTGGAAGGTAGATAGCGGAAGCCTTCGCTTGGTCGAGATTCTTCCGTACACCGAATCCAACATGGCAGATGCTTTCCGCCGTCTAGCCAGCCTCACCGGAGAGTACTGGCGCGGAGTAGATGTCGAGGAGTACATGAAGAAGATCAGGGGCTGAAAATGGGGCTGGACTGTTTCGACACCAACGCGCTGGTTCAGCTGATCCAAGCGATTGAAGACCCAGATACACCCCATGCTCCAGACTTGCTGGCATATCTGCAAGAGGTGGAAGAAGGAAAACACACGCCAATCCTCCCCGTTCCCGTAATCGCAGAGTACCTGGTCCGTGTTCCCGAGAATAAGTGGTCTGAAGTAGTACAATTTTTTCGGGAAACATTTCGAATTTACGAGCTGAATTTGCGCGCTTCACTCGAGGCTGCTCAGTTGATGCGGGTTAAGCTGGAAAAGGAAGGCAAGTTAGGAAGCGGTGAAGAACGAGAGTGTGTGAAGACCGACGCTTATATTCTGGGTATCGCGATCACTACCGGGTGCGATCGACTATTCAGCAACGATGGCCGGATTCGGGGAATGGCAAACGGACGCATCAAAATTGAAAACATCCCTCAAGCGGATCAGCCCTCGCTGCTGTAGCTCTTTCTACCATGCCCGCCCCCCTTCCCATCCCCCGCCGTACCTACGGCAGCGGTCAGATACGCTGGCTGGAGTCCCGCCGGTGCTTTCTGGCCCAGCTCGTCATCCCCGGCGGGCGGCGCATCAGCAAGACCTTCGCCCCCGCCGACTACAAAACCCCCCGGCAAGCCCTCCAGGCCGCCGAGGCCTGGCTGGCCGAGCAAAACCTGCTCAAACAAAAGGGGACGTTGCTTGAGCCTACCCGCGTCACGCTGGGTGAGTGGATCGAGGAGTACCTGCGCAACCCGACCTGGAAGGAGAAGACCCGAGCCGACTACGCCGCCTACCTGCGCCGCTTCGTATCCCGTCACCTGGGCCACCTGCGCTTGCAGGAGCTCACCCCGGCCCGCGTGCAGCAGTGGGCTGCCACCGTGCCAGCTACCCCATACCAGCGGGCCAAGGCGCTGCACTACCTCAAGCTCTGCCTGAACCGGGCGGTAGACCTCGAGCTCATCCACCGCAACCCTGCCCGCAAGGTGCGGGTGGAAAAGCCCCACCCCCGTCCCCAACCGGCTTGGGACGCGCACGAGGCCAGGGCTGCGCTGGGATACCTCCAAACCCATGACCCCTTCATGTACCGCTACGTCTATCTGGCCCTGACCACCGGGCTGCGCCGGGAGGAGCTGCTGGGGCTCAAGTGGCGGTATGTGGACCTCGAGGCTGGCTTGCTGCGGGTCGAGGAGGTCTGCACCTACGTCAACAGCCGCCCCTCGTTTGGGCGACCCAAAACGACCGGTAGCCGCCGCACCGTCTACCTCGACCCAGGCACGGTGGCGATTTTGAAGGAGCAGCGGGAGTACTGCGAAACGTTGCGGGCCCTGCGCAAAGACTGGGTGGAGATGGGCCTGGTTTTTCCCTCCCACCGGGGGACACCGCTCTCCGAGACCAACCTCTCCGAACTCATGCGCCATCTGGCCCGCACCCTGGGCATCACCCACATCCCGCCCAAAAACCTACGGCATACCCACGTGACCCTGCTGGACAGCACCGGCAAGGTGCCCCTACATGTGGCAGCCCAGCGTACCGGCCACAGCCCTGCGGTACGGGAGCAGCACTACCAGGCCCGCCTCGAGCGCCAGCAGCGCGAGGCTGCGTTGGGGTTGGCTGAGCTGCTAGGAGAAGCAAATGCAAACAACCTGCAAACAGCCTCCAAAAGCTAGACTCCGCATAGCCTCAAAGATTGCTGTCGTGTACGTGGTGCCGGGAATGGGACTCGAACCCACACGCCCTTGCGGGCAACGGATTTTAAGTCCGTAGCGTCTACCATTCCGCCATCCCGGCAGACCTAGCTTTAGTTTAGCTCTTAGGTCTAATCCGACATGAGAAAAACCCGGCCTGTGTAACTTTATAGCGCACATGAACTGCAAGGGTATTTCGCAACGTCCTTGAGCCGGTGCGTTGCCAAGCTTTTATCAAACAAAACCATAACCCAGCCTCATGCAAGTACCTGACCTGCGGTCACACAACACCACCTATCATACCCTTTCACGTTGATTCCTTCATCCCAGGCCACCAGTGGAAGAGGGTATGCTTGCGAACCGTAGCGGGGTCTGCCGAAAGCACCTGACAGCG
>Ga0308394_1001164_pt1 | contig 12689 bp, 10 predicted proteins | sample Hotspr2Sampleme2_FD_202366 | JGI IMG/M metagenome (GOLD analysis project Ga0308394, IMG submission 202366) | Hot spring phototrophic mat microbial communities from Mushroom Spring, Yellowstone National Park, Wyoming, United States - 20050701_me2 ...
AGTTTGAGCGAAACGGAGGCGAGTTTCATGTGTGCTTCTACGTGGGTTGTTTCAAGTTCAATCGCACGCAAAAGAAAAGGTTCTGCCTCGCTGTATTGGAAGGATTCTGAAAAGGAAACGCCCAAGAGAAAATTCGTATCGAATCGATTGGGAGAAAGTCGGTGCGCTTCTTGTGCTAATTCAACGGCACGGGCTTGTCGTCCTTTTTGCAATTCTGATTGCGCTGATTTAAGCAACGCGCTTACGCGGAGTGAATCTTGAGTTGAGGCGGCTCGCACACCAGAACTCAACGAAAGCCATAACGCGCAAAGCGCAATCCATTTTGAGAGGCGCATAAAAAACTGTAAATCACAGTGTTAAAACTTAAAAATAAACCAACACGTCTAAACACCGTGCGATGATGAAGATTATTTTCAATCTGCTCATTTTCTTCTTGTTTGTTCCGTGCGCGATGGCGCAATCGTTTTCATCTTACTTTGCCTTTCGCGATTCGCTCAATCGCATTATCGCTATTCCTGACGCAAACACGCGCAACCTTGTGCTGACCGACTTTCTCAACGGACTGCAATCGGCGAACAAAATTCCGTTTGCGATTGGCGATAGTGTCGCCTTTCTTTATCGTGGCAATGCCAATAGCGTGCGTTGGAACGGCGACTTTAACAGTTGGGGCAGTGTAGGCAACATTCAAACCAATGGTTCTCGGCTCGGCAACAGCGACCTGTGGATTTTAGAGCAAACCTTTCCAAGCGATGCTCGGCTCGATTACAAAATCGTGCTTAACGGCAACACTTGGATTTTAGACCCGCGCAACGCCTTCCAACAAATGAGCGGCTTCGGACCAAATTCCGAATTGCGTATGCCGAATTACATTTTTCCGCCCGAAGTCATTCGCCGACCGAATGTGCCACAAGGCGCGTTCTCGCCGAATCAACTCATCAACAGCGTGCATCTTGGCTACACGGTGCAGTATCGCATCTATACGCCTGCGGGATACGATTCGCTTTCAAACTTGCCCGTTGTGTATGTAACCGACGGACACGAATACGCCAACGACCAAATGGGCAGTATGCTGATTGTGTTGGATAATTTGATTTATGATGGCGTGATTCCGCCTGTGATGGCGGTCTTTCTTGACCCACGCAATCCAAGCAATTTGAGTCAAAATCGCCGTATGCAAGAATTGCCTATCAATCCGAACTATTTACGGTTTGTCAAAGAGGAACTGGTGCCACGCATTGATTCGCTGTATCGCACGAATCCGCTTCCGAGTGCGCGTGCGATTTTAGGCACGTCGCTTGGTGGCATCAATTCCGCCTATTTCGGCATTGCCGCGCCTGAAACTTTTGGGTTGATTGCGATTCAATCGCCTGCGTTTTGGTATCGCCCGCAAATCCTTACGATGTATCAAGATTCGGCTCGCAAGCCAATACGCATTTCCATGACTGTCGGAACATTTTTCGATGGACAAAACGAGGCTCGACAAATGCGCGATATTCTTCGTTCCAAAGCCTATCAACTTTATTACCGCGAAGTGCCACAAGGTCATTCGTGGGGACAGTGGCGTGGCTTACTCGATGAAGCCTTGATTTACTTTTTCGGCATCAAATCCAATGCGCCCAAACCACAAGGCACAAAGCCTACACGCTCAAAACTCTTGGGCAATTATCCGAATCCATTTAATCCAACAACAATTATTACGTATCAATTAGCCACGCCCAGCGATGTGCAACTCGAACTCTTTGATGTGTTGGGCAGAAAAATTGCAACGCTTGTTAATACACGCCAAGCATCAGGCACACACACCTACACGCTCAACGCCTTGCAATTTTCACTTTCTTCGGGAGTGTATTTTTATCGGGTTCGGACTCGTGAATTTTCTGAAACTCAAAAACTGCTCTTGATGAAATAGTTTTAATCTGTGCAAGTCAAATCTCACAACGGCAGGGTTGATGTGAAAAGCAAGGTCGGCGAAGGCACGCGCTTCTCGTTTTATTTTCCGCGCCTCGACTAAAAAAGCGATTCACAAGGAATCGCTTGGTTTGAAGGTTGAGCGGGCGACGGGATTCGAACCCGCGACATCAACTTTGGGAAAGTTGCACTCTACCAGCTGAGTTACACCCGCACTTTTTTGCAAACGTAGCATTTCAACCTATTCCTCGCAAGCCTTGACTCATTTCTTCAAAATCCCAAACACATCGTAGGCTTCGGCATCAATAACTTCCGCCGTGTAGAACTCGCCGACTTTGAGTGAGCGCACTTCAAATCCTTTTTCCGCCGATTGAATCACGAATTCATTATCGACTTCGGGCGCATCGAATTCCGTGCGTCCAATCGCTACGCCGTTTTCAATTCTATCAATCAACACACGCAGTTCTTTTCCAATTAACGCAAGGTTTTTTTCGAGCGAAATTTTTTCTTGCACTTTCATCACTTCGGCAATGCGGCGTTTTTTTTCAATCGGTGGCACTGTGTCTTCAAGTTCGAAGGCGGCAGTGTTTTCTTCATGCGAATACGAAAAACAGCCTAATCGGTCGAACTTCACTTCTTGAATAAACTCTAAGACATCATTGAACGCTTCTTCGGTTTCATTCGGATAGCCAAGAATGAGCGTCGTGCGAAGCCGAATGTTTGGCACTTCACTGCGAATGCGATTGATAAGTTCGAGCAAGGCTTTTCGTGTAATGCCGCGTCGCATCGATTTTAGCACTTCTGTATTCGAGTGCTGAATGGGCAAATCAAGATACTTGCAGATGTTTTCACGCTCACGAATCACATGCAAAATATCGGTCGGGAATTTGGCAGGATAGGCATAAAGCAAGCGAATCCACTCGAAGCCAATATCGGAAAGGCGTTTGAGCAGGTCGGCAAGCATGCGTTTTCCGTAAAGGTCTAAGCCGTAGTAGGTGAGGTCTTGGGCTATCAGCACAAGTTCTTTAACACCGCGTTGGCGCAAGGATTGGGCTTCGCGAAGCAAGTCTTCAATCGGCTTACTTTTGTGTCTGCCGCGCATAAGCGGAATGGCACAGAAGGAGCAAGGATTGTCGCACCCTTCGGAGATTTTCAAGTAAGCAAAATGTTTCGGTGTAGAGAGGGCGCGCTCGCCAAGAAGGTCAGTTTTGTAGTCGCCACCAAGTTCGCGCAGAATATTTGTTAGCACGCTTGCATCAAGTCCAATCGTGCCGAAGTAGGCATCGACTTCGGGAAGTTCCTTTTCGAGTTCTGATTTATATCGTTCGGAAAGACACCCCATCACGAGGAGTTTTTCGAGTTTGCCTTTCTTGCGCAGTTTCGTGCCGCTTAAAATCGCATTGATAGATTCTTGCTTGGCTTCTTCAATAAATCCACACGTATTAATGATGAGCATATCGGCTTTCTTTGCATCATCAACGATGAGAAAATCGTTTGCTTTGGCTTGGGCAAGCAAGAGTTCGGAGTCGACTGTGTTCTTCGAACACCCCAGCGTCAAGACGTGCAACTTCGGTAATTTCGTTTTCATGCTATGATGTAATTCCAAGTGATTCTTCCATGCGTTTGATTTCATCGCGCAGGTAAGCGGCTTTTTCGTATTCCATTTTTTCGGCGGCGTCGCTCATTTCGGCATAGAGTTGTGCAATCATATCGATTTTTTCTTCTCTTGTCATTTTTGACATCACTTCGTTAAGAATGTTTTGCGGATTGACACTTTGAATGTTCATTCGGCGTTGTTGGGCGCGTTGAGCAGAATCGGCAACGCTGGTTGAAGTTTTGATTTGCTCAATCGATTTCTTGATAGTTTTTGGCGTAATGCCATGCGCTTGGTTGTATTCGCGTTGCAGTTTGCGACGGCGGTTGGTTTCATCAATAACGGCTTTCATGGAATCGGTGATTTTATCGGCATAAAGAATCACCAGTCCGTTTTCGTTGCGAGCGGCTCTGCCTGAAATTTGGAAAAGTGATTTTTTATCGCGCAAGAAGCCTTCTTTATCCGCATCGAGAATGGCAACGAGCGAGACTTCGGGCAGGTCAATGCCTTCGCGCAGTAAGTTGACACCGACAAGGACATCAAATTCGTTCATGCGCAAATCGCGCAAAATTTGAACGCGCTCGAGTGGTTTGATTTCTGAATGTAGGTATTGTGCGCGAACACCGATTTTATCAAAGTAATCTTGCAAGTCTTCCGACATTCGCTTGGTGAGCGTCAGCACCAAGACTTTTTCTCCGACACTGGCGCGTTTTCGAATTTCTTCGAGCAAATCATCAATTTGATTTTTGACAGGGCGCACAGAGATTTCAGGGTCTAACAATCCTGTTGGGCGAATGATTTGTTCAACAACCACGCCGCCCGATTGGCGCAACTCAAAATCTGATGGCGTTGCACTTACATAAATTGTTTGCGGAACTAACGCTTCAAATTCTTCATACTTCAACGGGCGATTGTCTAACGCCGATGGCAATCGGAAACCGTGCTCGACCAGCACCATTTTGCGCTGACGGTCGCCTGAATACATCGCGCGAATTTGCGGAATCGTGACGTGCGATTCATCAACGACTAAAAGAAAATCTTTCGGGAAGTAATCGAGCAAGCAGAAAGGTCTTTCACCTTCTTTACGTCCTGACAGGTGGCGCGAGTAGTTTTCAATGCCAGAGCAGTAGCCCAGTTCGCGCATCATTTCAAGGTCGTATTTGGTGCGTTCTTCCAAGCGTTGCGCTTCCACGAATTTGCCTTCATCGCGAAGCACATTGAGTCGCCAAACTAATTCTTTTTGAATGTCGCGCATCGCTCGATGAAGATTGTCTTCCATTGTTACAAACTGCTTGGCAGGAAAAAGCGTGATGTAATCAACGAGTTCAATGATTGTTCCTGTTTTTGCATCGAAGATAGAAAGTTTATCGATTTCGTTGTCGAAGAACTCGACGCGAATACCGTATTCTTCGTAAGCGGGGTGAATATCGACCACATCGCCGCGCACGCGAAATTTGCCGCGCGTAAATTCCACATCGTTGCGCGTGTAATGAATTTGGACAAGTTCGTGCAAGAGTTTTTGCCGTGTCTTTCGCTCGCCCACTTGCAATTGAATCACTTGCGACTGCCACTCTTCGGGTGAGCCTAATCCATAAATGCACGAGACAGAACTGACAATAATGACATCTCTTCGCCCTGAAAGCAATGCTGATGTGGCACGCAGTCGCAATCGGTCGATTTCATCGTTGATGCGAAAATCTTTGGCGATGTATTTATCGCTTGATGGAATGTAGGCTTCGGGCTGATAGAAGTCATAATAACTGATGAAGTATTCAACCGCATTGTGCGGAAAAAACTGTTTGAACTCGCCGTAAAGTTGTGCCGCGAGGGTTTTGTTGTGTGAAATAACGAGTGTTGGCTTTCCGACATTCGCAATCACATTGGAAATCGTAAAGGTTTTGCCTGAACCTGTAACGCCAAGCAAGGTTTGATACTTATCGCCGCGCAACACGCCTTCGGTGAGTTCGGCGATGGCTTTGGGCTGGTCGCCTGTTGGCTTGTAATCGGAAACTAATTGAAAGGTTTTGTCGAGAGTTGGTCGCATCGTGAACTTCGTTAGTGAATAAAAGTTGAGAAGATAACAACGATATGCGTGCAGGAAAACGTTTTGTTTTTGACCTCACCCTGTCGCTGTGCGATGTCCCTCTCCTACAAATAGGAGAGGGACGTTTTGGCAACACCAAAACAGGGTGAGGTATCTTCTTTGCGCGCTTTGTGGTTAAACGAGAAACCACAAAGAACACAAAGAAATTCACGAAGTTCGCAAAGGGAATCCGCACCAAATCCGTTCAATCTGTGTCTTCTGTGTGCGATTTCAGTTAAGCGAAAAACATAAAATCACTTCCGTGTGAGATTCTCTGAAAGCATTATCGGTTGCGGAAGAGCTATGAAGTAAACAATCACGAGTAGCGTTACGATTGCTGTTGTCAAAAAGGCGATTGATGCCCCAAACTGAAACCAAATCAGTCCTGTCAGTGTGCTTGCAAGCATCGTGCAGATGCTCTGCAATCCTGCAAACGTGCCGATTGCGGTTGCGGTATCTTTTTTGTCGGTCAGGTTTGAAATCCATGCTTTTGAAATTCCTTCGGTCGCCGCCGCATAAATTCCATAGAGGAAAAACAGTCCGAAGAAGAGCGATAGATTTGTGTTTATCGCCATGCCCACATACACCGTCGCAAAGAGTGCAAGACCAATGATAAAAATTGTTTTCAGTCCAAAGTTATCCGCAAGAATCCCCATAGGAAATGCAAAGCCCGCGTAAATCAGATTGTAAAAAATGTAGATTCCGATAACGATTGTATCATCAAGCCCGGCTTGCTTTGCTTTGAGCAAAAGAAACGCATCTGAACTATTGAACAGCGTGAAAACTAAAAACCCTGCGACTACCCTTCTGTATTCAGGCGGACTCACTTTCCAATAATTCAGAAATGCAAAAAACGGCATTGGGCTTGTGGCTTTATGCTCGTTTTGTTGTTTCTCTTTGAGAGTGAGTGAAGTTATAACCGCAAGTAATCCGGGAATAAATGCAATGAAGAACAGCGTCTCATAGTCTTGTGGATAAAAAGACAAGTAAAGCAAGGCGAATAGCGGTCCAATCACTGCGCCTAAGGTGTCCATTGAACGATGAAATCCGAAGACTTTTCCTTTTGTTTCGGGTGTGGCTTCATCGGAAAGGAGTGCGTCTCTTGCGCCTGTTCGAATGCCCTTTCCAAAACGGTCTATGGTTCGTGCCAAAAATATCCACAATGGAAGTGTGAAGATTGCCATCATGGGTTTTGAGATTGCGCTCAACGCATAGCCGATTTGCACAAATGGCACTCGTCTGCCCGATGTGTCTGAAAGTTTGCCGAAGTAGCCTTTGCTCAATCCTGCGGTTGCTTCGGCAATTCCTTCAAGGATTCCGATAAGCACAACTGAAAACCCAATTTTCTTCAAGTAAATGGGCATAATCGGATACAGCATTTCGCTGGCTACGTCGGTGAGCAAACTGACGACGGATAAAACCCAAACTGTTCGAGTGATGGCTTTCAACATTTACTTTTTGTGTATGCTTGTTTAATTAAACGCAAACTGCTTATGCCGAAACTCGCCTTGTGCGTTGATTCAAATGCCGTTTAAGGCTCGCTTCTCAACTTCGTAGGGCAATTTTCATCGATGTTTTATATTTCGCCTCCTCATCAATCAAATAGAATTCGATGAAACTTGGAAATCCTCAATATGCCCTGTATTTGCTATTGCTTGTGCCTATGTTAGGCACGGCAATTTACTTTGTTGTTGCGCGATTCAAGGCGTTGAGAGAGTTCGGCTCGATAGAATTGGTGCGTAAACTGTCAGAGACGCTTTCGCGCCCGAAAGTTGTGTGGAAAATGGTGATTTGGTTTGTGGCGATGTCGTGCTTATTCATTGCGCTCACTGCGCCACAAATTGGCACACGATTGCGAGAAGTCAAGCGAAAAGGAATTGAGATTGTCTTTGCGCTTGATGTTTCCAACAGTATGCTTGCCGAAGATGTCAAGCCCAGTCGGTTGAGCAAGGCGAAGTATGAAATCTCTCGGTTTGTAGAGCGATTGGGCGATGACCGCGTGGGATTGGTCGTATTTGCAGGCGATTCGTTCTTACAGTGTCCGATGACGCTTGATAAAGCCGCGCTCAAACTCTTTCTTGATGTTGTCTCCACACACTCGATTGAAGCGCAAGGCACAAACTTCGGTGCGGCAATCGACGAAGCCATGAGAGCCTTTCGTGCCAGTGAACGTGTCGCTGAATCGCCTGAAAAAGTTCAGTCGCGCAACCAAGTCATTGTGCTGATTAGCGATGGCGAAGACCATGAAAAAAACTTCGATGACGCCCTCAAACGCGCACTTGAAAACAAAATTCGTATCTACACAGTCGGCGTTGGCTCATCGCAGTCTACTCCTATTCCTATCTATGACGAAACGGGGCGGCGTGTGGATTTCAAACGCGATAAAAATAACGCCGTTATCACTACCACCTTCGATGACACCATGCTTCAACTTATCGCCGAAAAAACCGGCGGAAAATTCTTTCGTATCGATGCCAGCGGCGCAGATTTAGACCGATTGTATCTCGAACTTCAAAAACTTGACAAAGAAGAACTCTCTTCGTTGGAATTTGTCGACTTCGACCACAAGTTTCAAATTTTCGTTGGCATTGCGCTTGCGCTCCTTATGATGGAACTCCTTATCAGCGACCGACGTAAGGTCAACGCTTAACACAACATCATTATGAAAATCATTATTGCGATTTCTCTTTTCATCGTTCAACCTCTGCTCTTACGCGCCCAGTATTTCGAGTTGCGCGAAGGCAACAACAAATACCTTGCAGGCGACTACGACGAAGCCAAACGCCGATACGATAAAATCATCGCCGAAGAAGAAAGATTTGAAAACAAAAAAGAAGCTATCTTCAACAGCGGCAACGCACTCTACCGCATGAAAAAGTTTGACGATGCCGAAAGCGATTACCGCAAAATCGCCGAGAACGCAACCTTACCCCCCATACTCCGTGCCGACGCCTATTACAACATCGGTAACGGCTACTTCACTCGCGCCAAAGACGCACAAGGCGAACAAAAAGAATCCTTGCTCAAAGATGCTATTAAGCATTACAAAGAAAGTCTTAAACTCAATCCCAACGATTTGCAAGCCAAACAAAATCTCGAATTCGCAAAAGCCCTCTTGAAACAAGAAGAAGAACAAAAGCAAGGCAACAACCAAAACAACCAACAAGACAAAGACAACAACAAAAACCAAAACAATCGCAATAAGCAAGACGAGAAAAGCAATCAAGACCAAAAGAACAACCAGAACAAACAAGACAATGAGCAGAAGCAGAATCAACAAAACCAAAACAATCAAGACAATCAAAATAAACCCAAAGACCAAAAGCAAAACGAAGAGCAAGGCAAACAAGGCGATGCTCAAATCAGCAAAGCCGATGCAGAAAAATTGCTCGATGCCTTAAAGCAAGATGAAAAACAAATGCTCAAAAAGTATTTGATGAAGAAAGCAAACCAAACCAAATACGAGAAAGATTGGTAGCCCAACAAAAAACCGTTATCATTTAACAAACCCATTTAACTTCTTTTGAATGTTATCAGGAAAAAAACTTGGCATAATTGGTGTTGGGAAACTCGGCGAAGCGATTGCGTTGGGCTTGATGAAAAACGGCACGCTCACGGCGGCAGATATTTTCGGTAGTGCAAAGCGCGAAAGTTCGCTTGAGCGAATCCGCACGAAAGTCGGCATTGAAGCCTTTGCCTCAAATAAAGATGTGGTGATGAAATCCGATGTCGTTGTTCTTGCGGTCAAGCCGCAGAATATTGCCAAAGTGTGCAAAGAAATTCGTACCGTGTTGAAGCCGACACAAGTCGTTATCAGTGTTGCCGCCTCTATTTCCACATCATACATTGAAGATTGTCTCGAAGTGGAAATTCCTGTGATTCGTGCAATGCCGAACACGCCTTCGCTCATCAACGCAGGCATGACGGCGATTTGCGGCGGACGCTTCGCCACGAAAGAGCATTTGGCGTTGGCAGAAGAAATTTTTGCTTCGGTTGGACTTGTTGTCAATCTCGATGAATCGCTCTTTGATGGTGTTACGGCACTTTCAGCATCGGGTCCTGCATACATTTATGTAGTGATTGAATCGCTTGCTGAAGCTGGGGTTAAACTTGGGATTCCGCGCGATATTTCGACGCTTCTTGCGGCGCAAACCATGCTGGGTTCGGCGAAGTTGGTGTTAGAAACGAAACAGCACCCTGCGCTCTTGAAAGATAGCGTAACTACACCAGCTGGTTGCACGATTGATGGCTTGTTGGAGTTGGAAGATGGGCGGCTTCGAGTCACGCTCATTAAAGCCGTTGTTAAAGCCGCTGAACGCGCTTCGCAATTAGTCAAAACCTAACACATTTCGCACTATGCTGAAATTGATTGTCACATTTCTCTTTGCCTTCATTTCTGCTCGAGTGCTTATTGCACAAGGCGTTACGGTTCGTGCCTTCGTTAATGAAACCAACGCTGTGCTTGGCAGTCCGATTTATTACACGGTTGAAATTCAAGGTGGCATGGGAGGCGATGTGATTCCGCCTACAAGCGACGCGATTGAGATTCAGCGCAATAGCATTTCCACATCGCAGAGCATGAGCATTGTCAATGGGCAAATGTCGCAAACGAAATCGCTGACGTTTATTGCAATTCCAAAGAAAGAAGGGAACATCACCATTCCGCCTGCAACGGTCAAAATCGGCGGTCAAGTGCTGACCACAAACAGTGTGAGCATCAGCGTTAGCAAAAGCGGCTTGGCACAAGGTCAATCTCCCAACGGTGGCACGATTTCAGGCGGCAGTGAAATTTTCATTCGCCCTGTTGTCGATAAAACCAAACTCGTTGTTGGCGAAGGCGCAACTATCACTTACAAACTTTATTACAAACTCAACGTCCGCCAATACACCAGCGAAGAAGACATCAAGCCCGAAGGCTTTTGGGTTGAACGATTCGATGTTTCTAAACTTCCACAAGTAACGGAGCGATACAACGGCTCAATGTATCACGTGGCGGTGATTAACAAAATCCAAGTGTTTCCGACACGCGCAGGCAAGTTGGAAATCGCAGGCTACAAAGGCACTTGCGAAGCACTCCTTTCCGATGTGAGACGGCAGCGCGGATTTTTATTTGATGATTTCTTCGCTTCGCCCGGACGAATGCAAAAACTTAGCGTAACTGCACCCACTGTCAGGTTTGACGTTTCAGAACTGCCTGAACCAAAACCCAGCAGTTTCAGTGGCGCAGTCGGCGATTACAAATTCACTGCAAGCATTGATAAATCCGATGTGAAAGTCGGCGAAGCCATTACGCTCAAATTCACGGTCGAAGGCGAAGGCAATATCAATTTGCTTCCCACGATTAACCCCGATTTGCCATCAGAGTTTGAAAAATATGAGCCGAAAGTTGATGTCAAGGTCAATAAAACAGGCACGGTTACAGGATACAAAACATCGGAGATTACCATCATTCCGCGTGCATCGGGCAAGTTCGATTTAGGCACGGTCGAATTTTCCTATTACAATCCTCAAAAGAAACAGTATATCACGCTTGCGTCGCCACGCTTTGAACTTAATGTTCAGCCTGACCCGAAAGCGGCAATCGCAAGTGTGAGCAGTTCATCGGAAAAGCGCGACATCAAAAAATTCGCCGCCGATTTTCGTTACATCAAAACCAGCACAAGTTCGCTTCGTTTGGGAAGCAGTTCGCCACTCTACCGTGCGTGGTGGTTTTATCTCTTGATGCTCTTGCCTGTTGGTGCAGTTGCGTTTTTCTTGGTCTTGCAAAAGCGTGAAGCACAAATGAAAGCCGATGTCGCCTTTGCGCGTAGCGTGAAAGCCTCACCCGAAGCGAAGAAACGGCTTAAACGCGCCAAAGAACTGCTCGCACAAAACGACCAACAAGCCTTTTTTTCCGAACTCGAGAACGCACTCATCAAGTTCATCGGCAATCGCTACAACACTGATGACCATGCGCTTCGCAAAGATGAACTCAAAGCCTTGCTCCTTTCAAAGCAAGTCAAACCCGAACTGATTGATAAACTCATGCACATTTTGGAGAAGTCCGAATTTTATCGCTATGCGCCTGCCAAAGAAACACAAGACGACTTGACTTCACTTTACGATGATGCCTCGCAAATCATCTCTGAACTTTCAAAAACACGTTAATCGCACATGCTCAATCGCGCCTTGCTCTTTGCTCTTTTTTCACTTCTTGCAACGCCGGTGAGTCAAGTTTCCCTCTTTGCGCAAGGCTTTGATGCGGTCGGCTCGTTCAATCAAGCCAATACGCTTTACACATCAGGCAAGTATCGCGAAGCCCTTGCGCTTTATGCTTCGTTAGACTCGATGGGCTATCAAAGCGGCGAACTGTATTTCAATCTTGGCAACACTTACTTCAAACTGGGTCAAATCGGAAAGGCAATTCTTTACTATGAAAAAGCCAAACGATTCATGGAAGATGATGAGGATTTGAAGGTTAATCTTGAACTGGCGCAAGCACGCACCAAAGACAAAATTCCTGAACTGCCAAAGCTTTTTTTAGAAGCCTTGTTAGAAAATGTGTTGGATTTTTTCTCGCTTGGCGCGCTGGGCTTTCTCGTTCTGCTTTTTCTTTACGGCACTGCGGCAGTGATGATTTTGCAACTGCGTGATTTGTTTTCGTTTAGTTCTCTTGTTGGACAAATTTTCAAATACACTTTTCTTGTCTTGTTTGCGCTTTCGCTGACACTCTTTGTGCTGAAATCGTCGCGCCACGCAACCTCTCGCCATGCGGTTGTCTTAAATTCGGTTGTTAATCTTAAAAGCGAACCGCGCGAACAAAGCACAACGATTTCCGTCATTCACGAAGGGTTGAAAGTTGAAATTTCTCGCAAGGAGCGCGATTGGTTGGAAGTGAAATTGCCTGATGGCACAAAAGGCTGGATTGAACAGCAAAATGCAGGCGAGATTTAACCTATCACACCTCTTCCCAGAAACATTCTGAATTGTTGTATCTTGTTTCGCAATCCTATTTGTTCATAACATTTTTGAAAGGAGTACTCTATGAAAGTCGTTTCTGCCGAAGTTGCTGTAAAGGCAATTCAATCTCACAGCCGCATTTTTGTTCATACTGCCGCCGCCACG
>Ga0308394_1001166_pt1 | contig 12668 bp, 6 predicted proteins | sample Hotspr2Sampleme2_FD_202366 | JGI IMG/M metagenome (GOLD analysis project Ga0308394, IMG submission 202366) | Hot spring phototrophic mat microbial communities from Mushroom Spring, Yellowstone National Park, Wyoming, United States - 20050701_me2 ...
GGTAAAGAATATATACCAACAGCATAATAGATCCGGTTAACAGGTTTAAGGTTCGGGTTTGTTGCATAACTAAAAAGAGAATAATAAAAGCTGAACTAATTATACCCTGACCAATCAGTTTGTTAACTTGATCAATAGTTAAAATTTCTTTTCTAATACTAAAAAACCACCAAAAAGCCGTAAGTATTAGAATACTTGCCAAAAATACAAATAATACGGCTAAAAATAGGTAAACAAAACCAAAATTTACCGTAGGGTCAAGTAAAGCCACGATGGCTGCTCCAATTAAAAAACTAACTCCAGCCAGGATAACCAAGAGTCTTTGCCAAGCTAAAGTATATTCCACCGGATTCATACTGAACAGCTTTACACACTGTAAAGTCTAGCTAAAAAAATGTCAAAACTAGTCTGGCAAGTAACTTAATGTTGATTAAAAAAGACTTTTTTATTTTATTTAAGCAAACAAATCAGAGTTTTTGACAAAACTCAAAGCAATTTGTACATAGTGTTGAGCTAACCATCAACCTAACTTGTCTTTTTTGAAAAAGTTTGCTAATTGATTGCAGCGTTTTGTGATTTTTATGTTGTTTCAAGCGAATGTGACTACTGCCAGTAACGTTCCTCCAACGGAAATTTTAAACCAGATGAATGATGGTTCTGGTGGTTCGGCTTTGGGAATTAATTTTGATATCGGCGGAATTGTGAGTAGTTTGAACTACTTTGCTTTGGCTTGGTGTATTATTTATGGTTTTTTACTAGTTAGTGATTTTTATTTTTGGAGAGTGAAATATTCTAACCTGGAAATACCCAGAATGAAGAGAGGTGAAACATCAATTTTTTCGGCAGCCAAAATTTGGTCTAGTTACTTGTTACTATCTTTTTTCTACATTCTTTATACAGTTTTTTACGAAAACGTAATAATAGCTAATATTTTCGGCATGTTTTTAGCTACTGGCTACATTGTTAAATTAGTCTTTGATTTAACTTTAATCCCGGTTTTGAACACGGTACCTAATAAAATTATTGAGGCTACAAAAAAAGCTGCTAAGGCAGTGACACCAGAATTTGGTAAAAAAGAAAAATAATGATTCGCTTGTCTTGAATTTACATTGACTTTCTGAAGGTTTGTAAGTTACATTGCATAAATTTCGTAACAGTGTCTATTCTAATACAGATAACAGAAAATAATACGGATAGATTTGCTTAAAACTAAAAAACTAGCCATACTGATTTTGGCTTTTAAAATGGTGTTTTTTTTATAAAAACCTATAATTTTAAAGGAAAACTAACTTAAGCGAATTTTGTTATTATGAACAACACTCCCTACCCTGGTTCTAATTTACCTCCAGTAACTCCTAATCTACCTGTTGGTGAAGTCTCCAGCGATTTGGATGTAGTGTTGGGGTATATCACTAATACTTTGTTGGGTATTGGTATACTCGTACTGTTAATTTTAGGAGTTTACCTAGCTACTTACCTAATTTTCCGACACAGACGGCAAAAAAATTTTGCTAATTTAGTTACCTTCGAAGTACGTCTATCTGAAAAAAACGAGTCTAAAATTGAAGCTGCGGACCAGATGTTTAATGCTCTACATTCTCTAAAAAAAAGTTTTCCGGAAAATATTACTCAGGGGGAAGTAACTTTGGCTTGGGAAATTGTCGGTACAAAAGATGGTATTAAATTTTTTGTTAGTTGTCCTTCAGAGCTAGAAATTCTCATTGAGAAAACTATTTATGGCTATTATCAAGACGCTGATGTCTCTAAATCTAAACCAATAAGGTTAACTTTGAATAAGGGTGATAAACTCAAAATGGGATTCTTAATCCAAAAAGAAGCAGCTTTTAGACCAATCAAAACCTATAAAGAATTAGCTGTAGATTCGCTGTCGAATATTACTAGTGTTATGTCAAATTTAGCTGAAGGAGAATTGGTGGCTTTGCAGGTTTTAACTCAAGCTGCAGGTGAAAATTGGAAAAAGGAGGCTAGAAAATTTGTCGCCGAAACTCAGAAAAAAGAAAACGATCCAGAAAAGAAAGTGTTGGTTAAAACTAACCCTCAGATTTTATCGAAAATTGAAGAAATGGCTAACCAATTTGCCTTTAAAACGGTGATTCGTTATGCCGTAATTTCTTTTGATTCTAGCCGTGCCAATAGGCATAGTCAGAACGTTGCCACTTCTTTTGCCCAGTTCAGCAACGAAGTAAATTTGTTTAAAACATATAAACCAACTTTTTTGGGCAGTTTGAAAAAGAATTTTGAAATGCGCTCATTTCCTTTTGGTTGGTTTAAACAAAAATATTCCATTTTATCCACTGAAGAATTGGCTACTGTATTTCATTTTCCATCTAAAGACGTGACTACCCCGCTAATTAATTGGTTAAAATCAAAAACTGCTCCAGTGGACCCATTGGTGCCTTCCAGCGGAGGAACTATTATTGGTATGGCTTATCATAGAGGTAACAGACGACCAGTAGCCATTACCGAGAAAGATCGTATGAGGCATATGTATGTAATCGGAAAAACCGGTACTGGTAAATCAGAATTTTTAATTGAAATGATCAAACAGGACATTCGTGCAGGACATGGAGTTTGCGTAATTGACCCCCATGGAGAGTTATGTGAAGATGTCTTACATTTTGTCCCTCCAGAAAGAGCTGAAGATGTAATTTATTTCGATCCTTCTGATACTGAGAGGCCCATTGGGTTTAATATTTTAGAGTGTGAAAGTGACAAAGAAAAGTTTCAAATTACTGAGGGTGTCATTAATATGATGCGTAAAATGTACGACCCGAATAATCAAGGTTTTGTTGGACCAATTTTTGAGCACTCTATTCGTAATGCTATGTTAAGTGTAATGTACGAACCAGGAGCTGGGTTTATTGAAGTCGTGCGTTGCGTAACTGATGATAATTATGTTAAAACTTTACTGCCAAAAATTAAAGATCCAATTGTTAAAAGATACTGGACCGACGAAATGGCCCAAACTACTCAACAAACCAAATCGGATAGTTTGGGTTACATTGTGTCTAAATTTGGTAAATTTATCACTAATAGACTGATGAGAAACATTATTGGCCAAGCCAAGTCTGGGTTTAACATGCGCGAAGCTATGGATACTCAAAAGATTGTTTTAATTAACTTGTCTAAGGGTAAACTAGGAGAAGAAGGGTCAGCTTTTCTTGGGCTATTGTTTGTACCCAAAATTCTGGGTGCAGCTATGAGCCGAGTGGACGTAGCTCAAGAGCAACGTAAACCTTTCTTTTTCTATGTGGACGAGTTTCAAAACTTTGCCACTCCTGACTTTGCTACCATTTTGTCGGAGGCTAGAAAATATAAACTGGCTCTAACCGTGGCTAATCAGTTTATTGGTCAAATGGAAGATAGCGTACGTAAAGCAGTCTTTGGTAATGTAGGTACTATGGTAGTATTGCGAACCGGTGTGGAAGACGCCAAGTATTTGAAAGAAGAAATGCAAGGTGTGTTTGATGAAAACGATATTATTAATCAAGAAAAATACCATGCTTACGTGAAAACCATCGTGAATAACGAACCAGTACCACCGTTTTCTTTAGACACCACCAAAGACTATGCTAAACATCTTGAAGAAAAAGCCAAAGGTGCCGAACTAGCCAAGAAAATTATCGAAATGAGTCGTTTGAAATATGGTCGTGACGTGCGTTTCGTAGAAGCAGAAATTCAGCTGAGGGCTAAATTATAAAACCTAAAATCGAAATTATAAAAGATTTAACTTAATGCTTTTTAGCTATTAGATGCGATCTATTTTAGCGTAGGAGATAATTTTTTAGTACCATTTTTTAAAGTTAATGAAACTGTTAAATTTTAAATCTAAGAATTACTAGAATAGGTTAAATCGAAACTTAGATTTGAGTGAAAAAATTTGAACACTCGGCAACTTGCTGTTGAAAATCTATAAACTTTATTGACTTAGATTCTTGTGGCCAGAATCGCAAACGATGCATTTTAGTTGAGTAATTAAATAATTCTGATTAGAACTAACTAAAATTATACTTTTGATTATAATTTAAGTTATCACGCAAACTGATTAAATTTTTTTTAAAAAGGGCTACGGTAAGACCATTGCTTTGAGCTAACTTGGAAATCCTGTCTTGACAAAAAAGCTTGAAAATACTATTCAAACACGTTTGTGTTATGGCTGTAAAACCGGTTAGCCGAAACTCTTTTGGCATTAAGCAAAACACTTTTCCTGTTCCTAACATCAACCAACTACAAATTGACTCTTTCAATAAATTTTGGGAGGAAGATTTAAAAGATATTTTAGCCGAGTTTAGCCCTATTGAAGATAGTTTGAGTGGTCGCTGGAGAGTTACTCTGGGGCCAGAGTTTTACCTAGAAAAAGATAATTTAAGCGAATACGAGGCTTTGTTATCCGGAACCACTTACGGTAAGCTTTTGTATATTAATGTAGGTGTAGAAAATTTACTTACCAAAGAGAAAAAAACCCAACGAGTATTTGTAGGTAAAGTGCCACAAATTACCGATCGAGGTAACTTTATTGTTAACGGAACTCAAAAAATTATTGTAGCTCAGTTAGTGAAGTCACCAGGAGTGATTTTTGGAGTAGACAACGAAAAAGGACAAATGATTTATAACGCCAAAATCATTCCAGCTAGAGGCGCTTGGGTAGACTTGGAAATTCATAAAGATAACGCTATTTACATGAAAATTGATCGTAAGAAAAAATTTCCTGTAACCCAACTATTAAGGCTTTTTGGACTTTTGTCTGAAGAGGAAATTTTAGCCAAATTTACTGATGTGGACACTGATCCTAACGTTAGCTACATGCAAGCCACTTTAGCTAAAGATCCGGCTACAACCCAAGAAGAGGCTATCAATAGTATTTATAAAAAAGTTCGACCAGGTGACATTGTGTCTTTGGAACAAGGTAAGAAATATTTGCTATCTTTGTTTGAAGATCCGGTTAAATATGATATTGGCTTTGTTGGTAGACATAAGTTTGACCAACGCCTAAATTATAACTCTCGACCGCTTGATGGCCAAAAATATAAACGAACTTTGAGTTTGGAAGAGTTTATTGAGGTAATCCGTGAGTTAATTCGAATGAAAGTTCAAGAAAAACCAGCTGATAGTCTAGACTCCCTTAGCAATCGTCGAGTTAGAGGAGTTGGTGAATGGTTAGGCAATACTTTTAGAGCTGGACTAGCCAGAGTTGTTCGCAATGTAAAAGATAAAATGGTAACTAGCGATGAATCTAATCCGACTCCGTCCCAAATGGTGAATATGCGCCCTTTGGCGGCCATGATTGAAGATTTTTTCAACACTTCTCAGCTAGCTAAGTTCATGGACCAAACCAACATCTTGTCGGAGATGGATGATAGACAGTTCTTAACTGCTGGAGGACCAGGAGGTTTAAACAAAGAAAGAGCTGGTTTTGAAGTTCGTGACGTACATCCGAGTCATTACGGTAGATTGTGTCCAGTAAATACACCTGAGGGTCAATCTTTTGGTTTGAACACTCACTTAGCGGTTTATGCCAGAGTAAACAAAATGGGCTTTATTGAAACTCCTTACTTTAAGGTAAAAGACACTCTGTCGGTAACTGATCCCAGTTTAATTGGACGAATTATAAAAGAAGATGTCATCGCTAACGGTAAAAAAATCGCTAAAAAGGGCGATGTAGTCGATCAAGAATTATTTGCTAAACTAAACAAAGCTAGCTCTAAACTAGAAGTCAAAGTACCTAGACACGTTTCCAACGAAGTAGTTTGGCTAGATGCTACTGAAGAGATGAAATATGTAATTGCAGAATATATTAAAGATCTAGATGAATTGGGTCACTTTAAAGTAGAAACCGTAGGTGCCAGAAAAGAAGGTAACCCAGTACAAGTACGGGTAGAAGAAGTAGATTTGATGGACGTTTCGGCTAACCAAATCTTTAGTTTGTCCACTTGTATGATACCTTTTGTGGCCCAAACTGATGGCTATCGAGCTTTAATGGCCACCAACCACCAAGGTCAAGCTTTACCCTTGGTTAAGCCAGAATTACCTTACGTAGCTACTGGTTTTGAGCGAGTGGCAGCCAGAGATAGCGGCTATCTTATTCAAGCACCTTTTGATGGCGTAGTAACTTATGCGGATGGTTTTAAGGTTATTTTAAAGTCAAAAGATGGTAAGCAAACTAGAACTTTTACTACCTTAAAGTATTTACCTTCAAATAATCACTCAACCATCAACCAAAAGGTAGTGGTTACCGAAGGTGAAGAGGTGCAGGCAGGTGACATTTTGATTGAAGGTTTTGGAATTACTCAAGGTGAGTTTGCTATTGGTCAAAACGTACGCGTAGCTTTCATGCCTTTTAAGGGTTACAATTTTGAAGACTCAATTGTACTGTCTGAAAGGCTAATCCAAAAAGACAAGTTTACCTCAACTCATATTTACGAAATGGTCTGTGATGTCCACGAGACTTCTTTAGGCGATGAGGAAATCACTCGAGATATTCCGAATGTAGCTGCTGAAAAACTTAGGAAACTGGATAAAAACGGAATTGTTTATGTGGGCGCTTATGTTGAGTCGGGCGATATTCTAGTTGGTAAGATTACTCCTAAAGGAGAAGTAGATCTCTCCCCTGAAGATAAATTAATTAGAGTTTTGTTTGGTGAATATTCTAGAGATGTTAAGGACAGTTCTCTATATTTAGAGCACGGCTTAAGTGGTAAAGTAATCTCCGTAAGGATCTTCAGTCGAGAAAATGGTGACGTTTTACCTAGTGATGTGATCAAGCGAGTACATATTTGGTTGGCTACCACTAGAAAAATTAAACCAGGTGACAAAATGGCTGGTAGACACGGAAATAAAGGAGTAGTCTCGGTAGTTTTGCCAGTGGAAGATATGCCCTACACTGCTGATGGTCGACCAGTGGATGTAGTTCTCAATCCCTTGGGAGTTATCGGACGTATGAATTTGGGTCAACTATTAGAGGCCCACTTAGGTTTGGTTTGCGAAACTAAAGGTATGTATGCTATCACTCAACCGCTAAATGAAATTAGCGAAGAGATCTTAAAAGAAGAGTTAAAGCAAGCTGGTTTTCGAGAGGATGGCAAAATGGAATTGTGGGACGGTCAAACTGGCCAAAAATATGATCGACCAGTAGTCGTGGGAACTTTATATTTAAACAAGCTTCACCACTTAGTAGACGACAAAATTCACGCTCGTTCAACTGGTAATTACTCTCTGGTTACTCAGCAACCTATTGGTGGTCGTAGCCACGGAGGAGGTCAAAGATTTGGAGAAATGGAAGTTTGGGCTTTGGAGGCCTATGGGGCTGCTTATGCCTTGCAAGAAATGTTAACTATCAAATCTGATGATATTAAAGGTCGTGAAGCTGCTTTTGAAGCCATTATCAAAGGTAAGCAAATTGCTAGTCCCAACCTACCCGGTTCGTTTGTAGTCTTAGCTAACGAACTGACAGCCTTAGGTTTGAAAGTGAATGCAGATGTAGATGAGGCGGAGGAACGTAGAGATGAAATAGACGAAAAAATGGCACTGTACGCCGATGAAGGTAATTTGGAAAAATAAACCTGGCTAGAATCATCTTTGGCTTTTTGAGTTTAGTCAAAATTAGCCTGCTAAGCTAGGTTCTTCGGATTTATGGACGTGTCCTAACTTGACTTTATTGTTAAACGAAAAAGTTACTCTCTAAAAACTTTTTATCCTAAAAAACTTGTACTAACTTAACTCTAAAAACCTAGTTAATTATTTTCGACTTTTTTCGAAACTTCTAGGGTAATCTGAATTAATCAGATAGGATTTTACTATTGTTTCCTGTGGTTTTTTATTAAGGAAAAAATGTGTGAGTTTTGCCTTCTTAGTAGAATCAACAAAAGCAATTAAATCTATAAACTATTACCTAAACGCAAATAAACCAGCCTCTGATCGAATTGATATTTTACACTAGCAATTAGCTGCCAATAGTAAAATTTAGTTTAGCCAAAACAACAATCGAAAAATAATCTTGCCGTAACTGGTTAAACCTATTAAGGCTGACCAAAGTTTGGTTTTCTTGTAAATTGACAACTTTCTGATGAAGCAATACTTCAGCAGTATTTTGAAAAATACCGAAAAATTCGATTTAGACTAATGGTTTTTGGGAGCCAAATTAAATTTACTAGCAGCCACAAACTGGCTAATTATTCTTTATTTTTAACTGAAGATTGAACCTTAGTTTAGTTAGTCTGACGGGAATACAAAGTTAGCCAATATTTATTGGGTATCACATTTAGCACCTTTATAGCAAACAAAAATTCTTTTAGGAAAACGAAAATCGATATAAGCTAACTCACCTTTGGCTTCTTTATCAGCAAGGGTACTACTTTCAAAAATAAACTTTAACCGTCTGGCTTGGTTGATGGCATCACCAGTATTTACATCAAAATAAAGTTTGGTGTTATTGCTAGTGGTTATGATCACGTTGCTGTCCAAATCAGACAAGCTTGGAATAGCCGTCGATACCACTTTGACTTGTAATTTGTCTAACTCGTTCCACAACCAAATAATGTACCAAAAACGGTTAAGTTGGTTAGGTCTTTGCTCAAAAGAGTAATTGGCAAAACTAATTCTTTGAGGGGTTTCCACTTGACCACTAACCGTCAATACCACAGGGTATTCAACTACCACCAAATTCTCTCTTAAATTAGCCTCATCTTTGCTTACAATGCGTCCAGTTTGTCCAACACGCCAATATTCTTGACCATTATTTAAACCTAAAGTAACCAAAATTGGTTTGGTAGTAATTTCTAGTTTTACCTGATTAGGCCAAGTTCGGCTAAGAATTTTTACTTGAGTAACTTCGGAGTTAACCTCACGAGCTAAATGATAGAGACTAAGTTCGTTAATGAACCAAAATTGGTTGTTGGGCAGAATACCTAAAAACTTCTGTTGTTGAAAGGTAGTGATTATTTTCTGAACATTTTGACTATCTAGATAAGAATTTTTAGCAAAAACAATCTCGTATTTTTTGACTAAAAAGTAAGTGTCAAACAAAGTTAAATAAACAATAAACCCTATACTAGCTAGAATCAATAACCTAACAACTATTCTGTGAACACGTTGCAGCAATTGAGTTTGTATCCATCCGATTGTCCAACTCGAAACAGTTTTTTTTAAACCAGAAAGCCAATTATTTTCTGGGAAATGCAGAGACTTAGCAGAAGTGTTAACATCCGCTTGGTTTGGAAAACGAGCTGAAGCATTGGTCAATTTAGCTAAATTAGGAACAAAAACTCTGATCTTATCTTCAGCCTTATTTGGTTGGCGAGTGCTTACTGGTTGAGGAAATACCAATTTTCTAGAATTCAGATTAATTTTTGCTTTGGTTGGAGTTTGGGGTTTTTCTTTAGTTATCTCAGTTTTACTCAAGAATGGTAACCAATTCAACCATCCATTAGACCATTTTAGCCAACCTTGAGTCCGCGACTGAGAACTTAGATTGGCTTTCGAAGTTTTAGAGAGGCGAGAACTTTGATTAGTTTGAGATTTGGGAAACTTGATCTTAGATTTAAATAACCGATCTGGCATGTTTATTGAGTAAGTTAATTAGTTTTATCTTTGTTCAAACCAGTCAAAACACGCGAGAGTTGTTAGGAGTTTTTTGTAAAAACCAAAATTTTCCAAAAAATCTAGCTAGGAAAAATTAGCTTCCAGAAAAATTACGATCGGTCAAGAGTAGACTGACAACCACTTAAAAACCACACAGGCTTAACTTTTTGTAGCAACCCAGAGTTGATAACTTTTTTGTAGCCAAAGCCGTTAAATGGTTATTTAAAAGAACAGAAACTAAGTTTAAGCAACATGGTGATATGTTTAAACTTCCTTGCTTTACATACACAACCGCTAATTCCTGAAGGTCTTGACTGAATTGCAAATTCGTGGCTAAAGGATACCCATTATGATTCCACTACCAATTGAAGAAATCATTCATAAGTACGAATCATTAACCGCAAAAATGTTGGCTACTACTAACACCAACGAACTAATTGAGTTATCCAAGCTACAAAAACAACTAGAGCCTCAGTTTACCTTGGCTAAATCGATTAAACAACTAACCGAGTCGATTGCTAATAATCAGCAATTATTAGCCGAGCTAACCGATGACGATGAGCTAAAAAGTTTGGTAATGGAAGAGTTAGCCCAGCAGCAAGAACAACTAAAGTTAGCCCACAATAATTTACTAGCCTATTTATCTCCAAAAGATAGCCGAGACGAATATGGAATTATTTTGGAAATCCGAGCTGGTGCAGGAGGTGACGAAAGCTCGATTTTTGCTAGCGAAATACTCAGAATGTACACTTATCTAGCCCAACGTTTGAATTTTCAATTAAAAATTATCAGTACTAGTCCAAATCCGGAAGGTGGTTTCAAAGAAGTCATCGCCGAAATTTATGGCTCCGAAGTTTACAGTTGGTTTAAATATGAGGGTGGAGTACATCGAGTACAACGGGTGCCAGTAACCGAAAAACAAGGGCGCATTCACACTTCCACTATTTCGGTGGCTATTTTACCCTTAATCGATAAAAATAACGATTTTAAGCTAGATCCAAAAGATGTCGAAATTATTGTTTCCACAAGTCAAGGAGCCGGTGGCCAAAGCGTAAATACTACCTATTCGGCCGTACGAGTAAGACATATTCCTACTGGAATTGAAGCCCGTAGCCAAGATGAGCGTAGCCAGCAACAAAACAAAGAAAAAGCTTTGCAGGTATTAACCAGTAGAGTGTTCAATTTTTATGAAGAACAAAGACTAGCTCAAGAAAATTCTCAGCGGCTACAACAAGTAGGTAGAGCCGATCGCAGCGAAAAAATCCGCACTTATAATTTCCCCCAAGATCGCTTAACCGACCACCGATACAACCTTAGTTGGAACAACTTAGCTGCCATTATGGATGGTGACATTTACGAAGTTATCAAAGAAATCAAAAGAATTGAAGCTGAGAAATATCTATTAAGTTTAGCCAAATCAGAACAAACTTAAATCTGTAAAAAATGTTCAGTTTATACAGCACTTTGAGCACCAAGGTAAAATTACAGATCAGAAAGCTGATGTTAGCTAAAGATTCACAAAAGCTAGAGCAAACTGGAAATAGGGTTTTAATCATCTGCCAAAAAAGATTTTAGCTTAATTACTTTAAAAATTAACAAGGCTCTCGACTAGAAAATTTATAATAACTTTTTCTTCTTTAATAAAACTATAAGTTCATTATATAGTTGTTTTTTATTCTTTTTATATCTCCACCCACATTCCTTAAGATGTAATGGGAAATTCTTGTTTATTCCATTAAACTTTTGTAATCTTCGCTTACAAAATGACCAAAAGTTGTCAATACCGTTTATATGATGCCCTTTTCCATCAGTCCATACTCCTTTTTTATGATTTAATCTTATATGTTTTCCGTATCCAACATCAACCAAACCACTATATCCTTTCCAAAAGTCAGTAACAACGGTTGAGTCTTTATCTATTTTACCAAGAATTATCTTTTGTAATATCTTCTTTTTACAATTAGGGACTATTTCTGTATAAACCTTGTTGTCTCTTTCATAAATTCCAAAAACTGGCTTTTTATCTGTTCCTCGACCACGTTTTCTTGTGATACCTCTTCTTCTTTTTCCACCAAAATATGATTCATCAAGCTCAACTGTCCCTTTAATAATTCTTTTAAACTCTTCTGGTTGTTTATGGTATATCAATAATCGGAAAAGATTAAAATAATGGTTAACGGTATTTCTATTTACATTTACTATAAGGCTTGTTTTTGTAGCATCAATATCGATAATGAAACATTTAATAATTTTTTTAATTTTATAATTACTTAATTTGGCTTGATTTAACAAGCATTTTAACTAGTATAGCAGATGCTATTCTAGTCTAGTGCCTATTAAAATTTTTGCTCTTGTAGCTTAATGGATAAAGCATCAGCCTCCGGAGCTGAAGATGCCAGTTCGATTCTGACCAAGAGCACTAAAAAAAGTTTTTGGGCCGATAGCTCAATTGGTAGAGTGCTGCATTCGCATTGCAGAGGTTGGGAGTTCGAATCTCCTTCGGTCCACTTGTTATGCTTAACTCGTTTCAGCATCTAATCTAAATAAGATCCCGAAATAAGTTTATGATAACAAAAATTTGCAAACCTGATTTAGTTGGGTATAAAATATAAGTAAAGGCGTCTGAAATTACCTTTTTAAAAAACTTATGAATCAAGAAGAAGTTAAAATTGCTTTTCGTCTTTTGGTTTTGGATGTTGATTGATGCGCCAAAAGGGAGTTTGATGATAAGGCTTTATGGATTATTATGCTTATCTTCCTCAATTTCATTGCCTCGATTTTTTACTTCTTTATTGTAAAGCGAAAAAATATAACTTGTAAACCACTTGAGTTTAAGATATACTTCAAGTTGATTGACAAGAGCTATGTCTATCAATAATACTCAACTCCAAAGAAATTTATTTGGTGACCTTTCTTTATGGTTTTTGTTGCTAGCAAATCTTGCAACGGTTTTCTTTGCGACAAAAGAAAATTGGAATTTATTAACCCTAATGTGGATTTATTGGTTCCAAAGTATAACTATTGGGTTTTTTAATTTTATTCGGATACTGCAGTTAAAAGAATTTTCAACC